>Ga0307508_10006571_pt1 | contig 10921 bp, 9 predicted proteins | sample 9_EM_MG_FD_203089 | JGI IMG/M metagenome (GOLD analysis project Ga0307508, IMG submission 203089) | Populus trichocarpa ectomycorrhiza microbial communities from riparian zone in the Pacific Northwest, United States - 9_EM | ecosystem: Host-associated > Plants > Roots > Unclassified | place...
ACGCATTGATCCAGGAGATGGCAGAGCGCAACAACGGCAGCCTTCGCATCGTTCACGAGGACGGCAGCACAGAGCGGATCCACCTGCTCTGAGAAGACGGGACAGTGCTGGGCGCGCCCGGAACGATGGAACCGCTCCGGTAAACAACCCAGCACTGCACCGCTTGCGCGGCGCTACGGAACGTATCGGCGATCTCGCTCAGCGTCAATAGCGTAGAACTGACACCCGTCACTCATTGACGGCGGGCCGAGCCGCGCGTCCGGATCCGGGAGGCACGCAGGCGGCGCAGGCGCTGAACCACGACCGGCTCGTGCGCGAGGGCGGCCGGGTTGTCGAGCAGCGCGTTGAGCAGTTGGTAGTAGCGGGTGGCCGACAGGCCGAAGGTGTCGCGGATCGCCTGCTCCTTGGAGCCCGCCTGCCGCCACCATCTGCGCTCGAAGGCGAGGATCTCCTTGGACCGGTCGTCGAGACCGGAGCTTTCGGCGGGAGCCTGCGCGGTGTCCGTGTCGGCTGCGATGTCCGTGTCGGGCTCGGCGACCGGGCTCCGTCTGGCCGCCCTGACCGGCGCGGCGTCCGTGTCGACCGCGACGTCCGTGTCGGCTGCCGGGTCTGTCTCGGGTTCGGCGGTCGGGCTCCGTCTGGCGGGCCTGGCCGGCGCGGCGTCCGTGTCGACGAAGTCGTCCGGGGTGCCGGACGTGGACGCGAAGCCAGCCGGATTGTCCGAGGCGGACGGCTGGGTGGGGATATGTGCGGCGGCGGTGTCGTCTCCGCGCGTCATGCGGTCAGCCTAATCTGCGCATGCCTCGATCACTCGACCGCGGCGCGCCCACCGGCACATGCCGCCAAACGCGATCGCCCGGCCGGCGCCGCGGCGGGCTCGAGACCGGCCGCGATGCCCCGACGCCGGGCCCCGGGTCTGCCGCGCAGATCCGGCCGCGCAGATCCGGCCGCGTGTATCCAACCGCCCGGTCCCCGCCGGTCAGGCCGTGACCACCTTGACGCCGGCTCCGGTGAACGCGGCCAGGACCTCGGGAGCGGCGTTCGAGTCGGTGACCAGGGTGTCGATCTTGTCGATCGGGCAGATTCGGGCGAACGCGTGACCGCCAAGCTTCGACGAGTCGGCGATGATGACCACGCGCCGGGCACGGGCGACCATCAGGCTGTTCATCGCGGCCTCGCCCTCGTGGTGTGCGGCCGCGCCCAAGGTCACGTCGAGGGCGTCGACGCCCAGCAGGGCCACGTCCAGGGTGACGTCGCGGAGGATGTTGCCGCCCAGCGGGCCGACCAGCTCGAAGGACTGTGGGCGCACGACGCCGCCGGTGACCACGATCTTCATCCGGGACCGGACGAGCAGTTCGTTGGCGATGTTGAGCGCGTTCGTCACCACGGTGAGCTGGGCGTCGTCGACGCCGCCGGTGAGCTCCGGGCGGACGGCGAGGGCCCGGGCGACCTCGGTCGTCGTGGTGCCGCCGTTCAGCGCCACGACCATCCCGGGCGAGACGAGTGCGGCCGCGGCCGCGCCGATGCGCTGCTTCTCCGGCGCGTGCTTGGCGGTCTTGTAGCGCAGCGGCAGGTCGTAGGAGACGCCGTTGGCCACCGCGCCGCCCCGGGTACGGGTGATCATCTGTTGCTGGGCCAGCTGATCGAAATCGCGCCGGATCGTGGCCTGCGACACGTCGAGCCGCTCGGCGGCGTCCTCGACGCTCACCCGTCCGCTGTCGGTGAGGATCTCCAGCAGCGCGTTCCAGCGGGCGTAGCGGTCCACTGAACCTCCCCTGCGCGTACGGTGCGAAATGTGTGCACAATAATGCGCGGAACACCCGGTAAACGCAAAGAGGCGTGAGCGAATCGACTCTTGCGGCGAGGCCAGTTTTTGCGCGATGATGCGCGAAAGAGCGACTTTTCGCTCTGCTACGAGCAGGTGGGAGCACGGTGGGCGAGGATGTCGTCGTCGCACTCGACGTCGGAGGCACCGGCATCAAGTGCGCTCTCGTCGATGCATCCGGCACGGTCCGGTACAGCGAGCGGCACCCCACCGGTGCGGAGCGGGGCTCCGACGCCGTGGTGGCCGGGATCCTCGACATCGGCGACGGGCTGGTCGCGACCGCTCACCACCTCGGCCTGCACCCTACCGCCGTCGGGATCATCGTGCCCGGCGTGATCGACGAGGTGGCCGGTGTCGCGGTCTGGGCGGCGAACGTGGGCTTTCGTGACGTACCCCTGCGAAAACTGATACAGGAGCGGCTCGGGCTCCCCACGGCCCTCGGCCACGACGTGCGCGGCGGCGGGCTCGCCGAGGCCCGGCTGGGGGCCGGCCGGGGCTACCGGCACGTGTTCGCCGTGATGATCGGCACCGGGATCGCGGCGGCGTCCGTCGTGGACGGCAAGGTTTTCAGCGGCGAGCACGGCGCGGCCGGCGAGATCGGGCACATCGTCGTGCGCCCGCAGGGACCGCCGTGCGGCTGCGGCCAGCGGGGCTGCCTCGAGGCCGTCGCCTCGGCCGCGGCCGTGGGCCGGCGCTACACCGAGCGCGCGGGACGGTCTGCGGGCGCTGACGAGGTCGCCGCCCTGGCGGTGGCGGGCGATCCCGTGGCGGCCGAGGTGTGGCAGGAGACGATCGACGCGCTCGCCGACGGGCTGCTGATCGGCATAGCGCTGTTCGACCCGGCCGTGCTGGTCATCGGCGGCGGGCTCGCCGAGGCCGGTGACACCCTGATGCGGCCGCTGGCCGACGCACTGCACTCGCGGGTCACCTTCCACCGCGAGCCGGAACTGCGCCGCGCAGCCCTCGGCGACGAGGCCGGCAGCCTCGGGGCCGCTTTGTTGGCGCTCGACCTCCTGGGGAGTGGGAACGATTCATGACGGTGCTTTCTGGTCTGCGGGTGGTCGCCGGCGACCGGGTCATCGACAACGGCTTCGTGCGTGTCGAGGGTGACCGGATCGCCGAGGTCGGCGCGTCCCACGCGGACACCCGGCGCCTGACCGCCGTCCCCGGATTCGTCGACATCCATGTGCACGGGGGCGGCGGAGCCACGTTCACCACCGGCGAGGCGGACGCGGCCCGGGCGGTGGTGGCCTTCCACGCCGGCCACGGCACCACGACGATGCTGGCCAGCCTGGTCACCGCGCCGCACGAACTGTTGCTGGCCGCGACGAAGACGTTCGCGCCGCTGGTCGACGAGGGCGTGCTGGCGGGCGTGCACTACGAGGGCCCGTACCTGTCGCTGGCCCGCTGCGGTGCGCAGAACCCGGCGTTCCTGCGCGACCCCGACCTGACCGAGCTGGATGCGCTGCTCGACGCCGGCGACGGCACGGTGCGCCTGGTGACGATCGCGCCGGAGCTGCCGGGGGCCATCGACGCGATCCGGCTGCTGGTCGAGCGGGGCGTCGTGGCGGCCGTCGGGCACACCGACGCGACGTACGAGGAGACGATGGCCGCCGTCGACGCCGGCGCGACGGTCGGCACGCACGTGTTCAACGGCATGCGGCCGCCGCACCACCGCCAGCCCGGCCCGGTGTTCGCGTTGCTCGGCGCGCCGTCGGTGACGTGCGAGCTCGTGGCCGACGGGGTGCACCTGCACGACGGCACCCTGCACTTCGCGGCCACCGTCAAGGGCGCCTCCCGCGCGGCACTGGTCACCGACGCGATGGCCGCGGCCGGGATGCCCGACGGCGAGTACGACCTGGGCGGCCAGTCGGTCGCTGTGGCCGGCGGCGTCGCCAGGCTCACCCGGGACGGCGCGATCGCCGGCAGCACGTTGACGATGGACGCGGCGTTCCGCCGGGCCGTCCACTCAGGACTGTCGCTTGCGGACGCCTCCCGGATGGCCTCCGGCACCCCGGCCGCGGCGATCGGCCTCGCCGGCGAGGTGGGTGCGCTGCTACCGGGGCGCCGGGCGGACCTGGTCCTGCTGGACGAGAACCTGGCGGTGGAGAAGGTGATGCGCGGCGGGCAGTGGATCTGACGCCGCGAGGCAGGACTTGGCGGCGCAGCCGTGCTCTTCCCCGGGCCGTAGGCCCCTGGGAGTGAGGTTTCAGCGGCGGAGCCGTTCAGGCGCAGCCGTGCTCTTCCCCGGGCCGTAGGCCCCTGGGAGAGAGGTTTCAGCGGCGGAGCCGTTCAGGCGCAGCCGTGCTCTTACCCGGGCCGTAGGCCCTTGGGAGAGAGGTTGTCAGGCCTTGGGAGAGGGACTGCGGGACTGTGGCGGGAGCCCACCACAGGGCCCGGCTGGGCGGCTTGGAAAAAAGGATCTTGATCTTTAGTCCGGGTCGGGCTCCAGCTGGGCGGGGGCCGTCCAGGGGCGGTTGCCCAGCGGGATGTGGTCCCACGGGATGCGGCGCATCAGCCGGTCGAGGAAGAGTCCCACCATGATGGCGCCGACACCGTCGCTGACCCAGTGCCACGTCAGGTACGTGGTGGTGCACAGGACCACGATCGGCGCGCCGAACCGCACCAGCCCGCGCCAGAACCCGGTGACCAGCGAGCCGAGCAGGATCGCGTAGACGCCGTACCAGATGATGGAGTTGACCACGTGTCCCGACGGGTAGGACAAGCCGCCCGGATCGTGGAACAGCCACTCGGGGTGGGGGATCGTCCTGTCGTCGGCGGCGGCGCGCCGGGTGAGCACCTTGAGCGGGCCGATGGTGAGGTACGTCAGGATCAGCGCCGCCGCGACCGGGAGCAACGGGCGCACCGAGCGGCGGCGCCACGCGAAGAAGGCGGCCATCAGCGCGGCCAGCGGCAGCAGCACCTGGCCGCCCTGCCCCACGTAGTTGATCACCCGGGCGGTGCCGTGCGCGCCCGGCGGCCAGTGCGACTCGGACCAGTCGCGGACGGCCAGGTCCATGCCCAGCAGCGGGGTCCGCAGCGCCAGCAGCAGCGTCCACACCCCGAAGCCGACCAGCAGCCCCCCGTCGATCCACCACTTCTTCGGCCGCATGCGCGAAACGCTACCGGTCCCGTCGGCCCGCACACAGCGGACCGGCCCGTCCCTCCAGGGACGGGCCGGTCCTCGGTACACCGGAAAGCCTGTTAGAGGAGGTTCCCGACCTCGTCGTAGATCTCGTCGATCCGGACGCCGGAGTTGGGGCAGCCGCCGAAGTGATGCAGCGCGATGACCTCGTTGGTCCGCCGGGAGATGACCGGTGAACCGGACGAGCCGCCCTCGGTGTCGCAGTAGTACGAGGCGTCGGTGTCGGTCGCGTACCCGTTGTAGTCCGGGTTCGCGATCGCGCAGTTGCCGTCGCGCTCGCTGGAGTCGTGCATCGCGATGACGGTCGGGCTGCCCTCGGGGTGCTGCGGGATGTAGACCTCCTCGCCCCGGTTGGGCTTGCGGACGTCGAGGGTCAGATACCCGAAGTCCTTGATGCTGCCGAAGTCCTGCACCGAGAAGAGCGTGTAGTCGAGCGTCTTGTCGGTGGCGATGACCTGGTTGCCCCAGACCTTCGTCGGGCGCAGGACGGCACCGCCGTCGCACTGCGCGCACTCGTAGTTGAACCAGACCTCGGTGTCGCGGGCGTCCTGGGTGGACGCGATGCAGTGGTGGTTGGTGAACATCCGGTTGTTCGGGCCGACCCGCCAGGCGGTGCACAGCTCGACGCCGCCGATCAGCAGCCGGGCGACCGGCTTCGAGTGTGCGTACGCGATCGGGTCGGAGGACCGGTAGCAGGTGGCGTTCTCCGAGTCGTCGCTGCGCCCGCAGATGCTCTCGGGGTGCGGGGCCGCCGCCGCGGCGGCAGCGGCCGCGTCGTCGCGCTTCTTGCGCTCGGCCGCGGTCATGCCCCGGGCGACCTTGTCGACCGTGGCACCGTCGGTCTCCGCGGCCGAATGGACCGTCACCACGGCGGTGTCGCCGGAGACCGACATCGCCCAGTCGCCGGCGGACCGCAGATCCTGCGCCGTGTAGCTCTCGGTCTCCGCGCCGGTCGGGTCGGCGACCGTGACCGAGTCACCGGGCCGCAGGTCGAGCCGGCCGAAGTGCACCTTGACGTAGTCGCTGCCCGGGTAGCTCAGCCGCATGGAGCGGGCCGAGCCGCCGGCGGCCTCCACCGAGCCCGCGGCGACGGACTCCTCGACGCCGACCGAGTCGGGCGCGTCGACCTCGGGTGCCGGGCCCGCCGACATGGCGGTTCCCTGACCGAAGATCGATCCGGTGTCCACCCATCCGATCGTGGTCGCCCCGGCCACCCCCGCCGTCAACGCCAGGAGGGTGGTCACCCCCAATGTGAGCAACGCCGTCCGCCGCATTCGCGCGTACCTTCCCGCCAGGTCGGGCCGACCCGGAGGTCGACCAGGAATCGCAAAGGAAGATCGCCCAGCTGGTTAGCGACTAATCGGGCACAAAGGGGCGATCCGGATGTTCCAACGACTCATCCGGGCCGGACGACGTGGCGTCGGACTCCGCCGAAGCTCCGGATTTCCTGAGAAGTTGGCCCAGGCCACGACGGGTGGCGACGACGGTCAGCAGGTCGCCCGCGACCGGCACGTACTCCGGCGGTGGCGCCCAGACCGTGGTACGCCCGTCGTCGACCGTGATCGCGAGGACCCGGACGCCGCCACCCGGCTGCGCCTGCGACAGCGGACCGCCGTCGAGCACCGAGCCCGCCATGACGGGCGCCTCGGCGATCAGCAGCACCTTGCGGCCGACCGCGATGGTGCCGATCACCTCCCGCTCCAGCAGGGCAGCCGCGAACGCGGGCGCGGCCAGATAGGACACGCTGCGGGAGATGGTGATGCCGAAGGCCTCCTGGACCCGGTTGGCGAAGTCGCCGTCGAACAGCCGCAGCACCAGCCGCAGGTCCGGGCTGACGTCGCGGGCCTGCAGCGCGGTCTCGAGGTTGGTGACGTCGTCGGTGGACACCACGACCAGCGCCCGGCAGGTCGAGATCGAGGCCGCCGCCAGGATGTCGGGCTGGCTGGCGTCGCCGATGATCACCGGGATGCCGCGGGCGCGCGCACCCTGGACGCCGCGGGCGGTGTCGCTCTTGTCGACGGCGACCACCGGCACGCCGAGATCGACCAGATCATGCATGACACGGGTACCGACGTTGCCGAGCCCCACCACGATCACGTGATCCGAGATCGGGGTCTCGAGCCGGCCCAGCGCGAAGGCGAGGCGCGCGTTGACGACCGCCTCGACGACGGCCGCGGTGATGACCGGGATCAACGCGATGCTCACCACGGTCAGCACCGTCTGGGTGATCTTCTCGATGGGCTTGGCCGTCAGGTCGGCGTTGGCCCCGCCCAGCGTCGTGAGGACCGTCAGGTATGCGGCGTTGGCCCAGCTGATGTGCTTGACGACGGCCAGCACGCCGGTGCCGACGACCAGCAGCCCGACCAGGGACAGCGCGGCGATCCGGAGCCGCCGGTTGAGGAACGTGCGCAGCAGCCGCAGCGGGGCCTCGCGGCGGCGCCGGCCGCGCTCGACCCGCCGGCGCTCGACCCGCCGCTGCCGGTTGGACTCGCGCTGGACGAGATCCTCGTAGTCGGCGGTGGCCTCGACCACGGTCGCGACCCGCTCGCCCCGGGCGACCGCCAGCACCAGGTCGGCCGCGGCGTCGTCCTCGGGCAGCAGGTCGGGCTCGCCGTCGGCGCTGGTCACCGCGAGTCCACAGAGGACGTCCGTGGCCCGCACCTCCGAGCGGCGGGAGACGTGCAGCGTACGGCGGGCGATGCGCAGATGGGTCGGCGCCACCTCGCCCAGCGCCGCGGACACGAACGCGGGCGTGGCCATCCGGGCGTCCGACAGCACCCGGCAGTCGGGGAAGAGCCGGTTGATGCCCCGCCCGAGCCGGGTGTTGAACATGCGCACCACCATGCGCACCCGCGGGTTGAGCTCCTGCGCCTGCAGGGCGGCGTGGATGTTGCCGACGTCGTCCTGCTTGACGAACGCGATCGCGTCGGCGGAGGCGATCCCGGCCGAGCGAAGCGTGTCGCCGTCGAGCCGCTCGCTCTGCACCACCCGGCCGTTGTGCGCGCCCACGAGCTGCGCGATCTGCGGGCCGTGGTTGCGCCGGACGCTCGGCAGGACGGCGGTCACCTCGACGGGGTACCGGGTGACCAGTTCCTCGATCAGGCGATGTGCGAGCGGATCGTCGCCACATACGATCAACCGGCGCGACGGCTTGGCCTTGGCGGCTGCGCGTGATCGGGGACCAGAGTCCTCCTCGCCCAGCTCAGCGACCGTCGGGATGGCTCCCGCCACGCGCAGCATCCCCGCGCGCAACCGTCTGACCAGCGGGGACTCGGACGTCACCCGATCGATCCTATTGGGCACCCGCCGGTGGCCGCTCGCCGCCGGCAAGTACAAGATCATTTAACGCACGGAATGGCTCATCTGCGTCATTTTGTGAAGTTGGTCGTTGAGACCAGAGGTAAGAAACGTCGACCGGATGGATTTCGAGGATGAACAAGTGGTTCCGTAGGGCGGTCGGCACCGCCGGTGTCGCCGGCGGCATGCTTCTGCTCGGCGCCGGCGCCGCACACGCCGCCGACAACTCCGCGCTGACGCCGGGCGACGACCTTTTCGCGCCGGTGGGGGGTCAGAGCAACACCGGCCTCGCGCTGGACACCCCCGGTACCCGGATCTCGACGGACAACCCCGACGGCGGTCCGCTCTCCGTGCACCCGAACGACGGCCAGACCGGTGCGATCATGGACGCGCCGGGCCTCGGCAGCGGCCCGGGCAACCAGGTCGGCACCGAGGTGCCGTGGTCGAACGTGCTGCAGGCGGTGCCGCTGGACAGCGTCGTGCCGATGAGCAACATGGGCATGCCGGCGTCGAGCGCCACCGAGTCCGGCTTCGCGACCGATGGCGTCACGACGCCGGCGTCGCCGCTGCTGGGTCTGCTGTCCGGGCTTCCGCTGCCCGGCCTCGGCTCGGCGCCGGACGGCGGGGGCGCTCCGGCGAACAGCACCGACGCGTTCGTGAACACCGAGTCGGCGCCGCTCACCCAGGTGGTGCCGGGGCTGCAGGGACTGCCGACGACGCAGGGGCTGCCCGACTTCCGCTCGGCCTACCCGCTGACGGCCGACCTGCCGGTGCTGTCCGGCAAGGGGCTGCCGGCGCTCGGCAGCAGCACGCCGCTCACCGGCACGCTGCACCCGATGAACGACATGTCCGTTCCGGTGGGATCCCAGCCGTCGACCGAGTCGGCCGGGGTTCCGGGGCTCGACAGCGTGCAGAGCCTGCTCCAGGACAACGCGTTTTCAGGGGTACCGATGACGAGCGGCCTGCCCGTCGTCGGTGGACTGACGTCGCCTTACACGGCCCGGCACGCCGAGCCCCGGCACGCCGCCGGTCCTCGGCACGCCGCGGCGGACACCGGTGCGCAGTCCGGCCTGTCGTCGGCGTCGGCCGAGTCGGGGTACGACTTCTCCGGGTCCGGCTTCACCGAGGGGCTGCCGCTCGCGGGTGGGCTGCCGCTGGTCGGGAGCCTGCCGACCGCGCTGCCGCTGGTGGGCAACCTGCTGCAGGGCGGCGGCGGGCTGTTGTAGCGCGTTCACCGTCTGCCTCTTTGCCGGAAGCCCGCACCTCCCCCTCGGCGGTGCGGGCTTCCGGCTGTGTGCTCACCGGCGCAAGGGCGCGCCGGCTTCGTGCAGGTGCCGCAGGGCCTGGGCGTACGAGGCTCGCACGCCGGTCGCCAGGTACGGCACGCCGATCTCCGCGCAGTACGCCTCGACGATCGGCTGGGCGCGGCGCAGGTTCACCGACGGCATGCTCGGGAACAGATGGTGCTCGATCTGATAGTTGAGACCGCCGTAGACCACGTCGAGCCACGGCCCCCCGGCGACGTTGCGGGACGTGAGCACCTGGCGGCGCAGGTAGTCGAGCTCGTCCTCAGCGGTGAGCGTCGGCATCCCCTTGTGATTGGGCGCGAACGTCATACCCAGGTAGAACCCGAACAGGCCTTGGTGCACCAAGACAAATACGACGGCCGTCAACGGCGGCAGCATCAGGAACGGCACCGCCAGGTAGGCCGCGCAGTGCAGGTAGAGCATGACCCGCTCGACACCCCGGCGCTTGAGGCCCGGCCGGGCCAGGCCACGGATCCCGGCCACGTGCAGGTTGAAGCCTTCGAGCAGCAGCAGCGGGAAGAACAGGTACGCCTGCCGGCGCCCGACGAACCGGGCGACGCCGCGCGACTGCCGCGCCTGGTGCGTCGACCACACGATGATGTCCGGCGCCACGTCCGGGTCGCGGTCCTCGTGGTTGGGGTTGGCGTGGTGGCGGGTGTGCTTGTCCATCCACCAGCCGTAGCCCATGCCGATGCCGAGGTTGCCGGCGAGCAACCCACACCAGTCGGTGAGCCTGGCGGAGCGGAGGACCTGCCGGTGGGCCAGGTCGTGGGCGACGAGCGCCACCTGGGCGTACGCGACGGCCAGCAGCACCGCGGCGAGAAGTACCCACCAGGAGGCCCCGATCGCCGCGAACGCGGCCCAACCGCCGGCGTACAGCGCGGCCACGAGGCCGATCCGCACCGCGTAGTAGCCGGGTCTCCGGTCGAGCAGGCCCGCCTGCCGGATCCGTTGGGACAACCGCGCGAAGTCGCTCCCGCGCTCCGCCTGCACCGTGACCGTCATGCCTCAAGGCTCCCGGCCAGGGCATCCCGGAACCATGCCGCGCGCCCCCGAGCCCGGCCGGGGGCTGTCCCTACCTCCGCGGTGATGCCCGGACGGCCGAACGCCCGCTACCCGGGGGTCGAGGTAGCAGGCGATCGGTCGGTCCCATCGGCTTGTCGGGACACGCGCCGGGGACCTGGACAGCACTCCGGACAGGGCGGTGGCCGGAATGCCGCCTTTCGACTCTCGCGTCTTTCCTGGCAATCCTGCGTCGTGAGGCGTTTGTGTTACAGCGGCGTGACGGCGGCGTTTCGTAGGTGAACAAAATGATGCCCGTCACTGTATTGGCCGTCAAGGGGGCCA
>Ga0307508_10006572_pt1 | contig 10920 bp, 10 predicted proteins | sample 9_EM_MG_FD_203089 | JGI IMG/M metagenome (GOLD analysis project Ga0307508, IMG submission 203089) | Populus trichocarpa ectomycorrhiza microbial communities from riparian zone in the Pacific Northwest, United States - 9_EM | ecosystem: Host-associated > Plants > Roots > Unclassified | place...
GCTTGGCGCGACGCTGGGTGTGGCGGTGCTGGGCAGTGTCTACCTGCACGAGGCGGTGGCGGGGGCCTCGCTGCGTGCGGCCCAGGTCGCGTGTGGGGTGGCGGTCGGGCTGACGGGAGTGGCTGTCGCGGCGAGCAGGGCGATGGGTGGGAGAGGGCGGAAGGACGACTGTTGACCTGCCCGATCAGCACCGACGAACGGCTCACCGTGGCGCCACGTACCGCACCGCCGTGGTCGCCGGACTCGCCGCCTTCAGATTCCGCAGCACCGGGCTCGTCTCCAAGGACCGGATCTCCTCCAGCGCGCCCAGCCGGCGCGTGAGGTAGTGGTGGAGGTCGGCGGGGTCTCGGCACAGGGCCTGGGCGACCAGATTCGTGGGGCCCGTGGTCGCCGCGAGGAAGGCCAGTTCGTCATGGGCCGACAGTGCCGTGGCGACCCGCTCCAGCCGGGACGGCGGGACCGACATCCACAGCAGCGCCCGCGTGGTGACGCCGAACAGCCCCGCGTCCACCTCGACGTCGAAGAACAGCGCGCCCCCTGCCCGGAGTTCGGACAGCCGCCGCCCCACCGTGGCCGGCGTCCAGCCCGTCGCCCGGGCGAGCTCCCCCTGCCCGGCGCGCCCGTCGCTCGCCAGTGCCGTGAGCAACTCGGCGTCCCCGGCGCCAGGTCGGCGGGGGACACCGTCGGCCGCCGTCGCCTCCCGCAGCACCCGTTGCTGCTCCTCGTCCAGCACGGCGGCGCTGCGCCGCCAGTTCGCCGGGCCGCCCAGGTACCGGTGCAGCAGACAGTGCGCGGACACCGCGGTGATCCCGGCGGTGCGCGGAATGTCGTACAGGAGAAGGGAGTTGTCGGACGCGTCGGTCGGCGCGTGGACGACGGCGACGATCTCCGTGCCGCCGGACGCGAGTTTCACCCATGACGTGTCCGCCCGGCGCACCAGGGCGCCCGCGATGTCCCGCGCCGAGCGGGCGGTCACGGTCAACCGCACCAACCACTGGGTGAGGCCCGCCTGGTGAGGGTCCGTCAGGCCCACCACGCGCAGCCCGGCCTCCCCGGTCAGTCGCCGATAGCGGCGCGCGACCGTCTGCGCCGAGACGCCGAGCACCTCGGCGACACGGCTGAAGGGCGCCCGTCCGTCGATGTGCAGTGCGTGGATCAGGCCGCGGTCGAGGTCGTCGAGCATGCCCCCATCCTCGCGCGGCCGCCGACTATGATCACGCGAATGGCACCGGAACCGACCATCGTCGCCACCTCGGGAGGGCTCCGCCCCGGCGGCCGCACCATGGTGTCGTTCCACGCGCTGACGCACCACGCCGTCGACCTCTCGGGCGCCCACGGCCGCAGGCCGCGGGTGATGTACGTCGGCACGGCCATCGGGGACGCCGAACACTTCACGTCCCGTATGCACGAGGCGGCGCGGACGGCCGGCTTCGACCTCACCCCGCTCCAGCTGTTCCCCATGCCCAACCTGGAGGACATCGAGGGAGCCGTCCTGGAGCAGGACGTCGTATGGGTCATGGGCGGCTCGGTGGCGAACCTGCTCGCCGTGTGGCGGGTCCACGGCCTGGACCGGATCATGCGCAGGGCCTGGGAGTCCGGCGTGGTGCTCACCGGGGTCAGCGCGGGCTCCCTGTGCTGGTTCAAGGGCGGCACCACGGACTCGTACGGCCCCGAACTGCGCCCGCTCACCGACGCGTTGGGCTTCCTGCCGTACGGCAACGGGGTGCACTACGACAGTGACCCGGGCCGGCGCCCGCTGGTCCACCGGCTCGTGGCGGACGGCACCCTGCCCGCCACCCACTGCACGGACGACGGTGTCGGACTGGTCTACCGCGGCACCGAACTCGTCGAGGCGGTCACCGAGGTACCCGGCAAGGGTGCCTACGTCGTCACGCGCGACGGCGACACCGCGGTCGAGGAACGCCTCGAACCGCGCGTGCTGCCCGGCGTGTGACGGCCGGGGCCCGCGCGGTCCGGGCACTTTGGGAGGCGGGTGCGTGAGCGGCCCCGCGCACCCACTACTGGGCGGCCTGCGGTGTTCCGGCGGCCGTCCCGGTCTGCGCCGTGTCGGGCCCCATGCCGGGGTCGCTCTCGGGCGCCGAGCCGTCCTGCGCCGCCTGCTGCGCGAGCCTGCGCCGGTCCCGGCGGCCGACCCGCGCGTCCTGGTCGGGCAGCCAGCCGAAGGTCAGGACGCTTCCCGCGACCCCCAGCAGGAGGCCGATCATGAAGCCGCCCATGTTCGAGGTGACCCAGGTGCCCAGGGAACACAGCACGCCGATGACCGAGTAGAACAGGCGCTGGGCCGGACTGAAGAGGATCAGGAGCCCCAGCACCACCATCAGGATCGGCAGGAGGTAACCCGCCAGCCCCTGCATGCCGACGTGCATGACCACCTTCATCGAGGCCTTCATGGTGAGCAGGACCCACGCCCCGCCCAGGGTGAGCCACAGCCCGCCCCAGAAAGGACGTCCGTACACCCAGCGGGTGAACGCGTCCTGGCCGACCGCAGGCTCCTGGCCCTCCATCAGCAGCCCGAGCCGCTGAAGCTGAGCTTGAGGCCGGGCAGCTTGAACACGGCGGCGGTGGTCGCGTAGTTCGTCTGGCGCAGGTTGCCGATGTGCACGGTGTCCGCCTGCTGGCTGAAGACGCCGAGGGGGCCCTTGACGCCGGCCTTGGTGAGGGTGCTCGCGTCGTTGCCGATCTCGATGTTCGCGAACTCCGCGTCACCCGTCAGCTCGGTCGAGTCGGTGGTCAGGTCGGTCGCCTCGACCTTCTTCGCCCCGGCGCCCGCCTTGATGAGCAGGTTGGTGCCGCCCAGGTCGACGCTCTGGCACAGCTTGGTGAGCGTCGCGGACTTGATGGCGGAGGTCACGACCAGCACCTGGCCACCGGTGTCGCCGGCGTTCGGGCTGTTGTCCGCCATGTTGTCGAGGCCGCCGAACTGCTCGAAACCGGTGCCGTCGAGCGACTCGGCGGTGACCGTGAACGGCATGCCGGAGATGGCGAACTGCACCCCCAGCGCACCCTCGGCGGTCAGGATCGCGAGGCCCGCGGTGATCGCGACGGCCGGAACGGCCATGATCGCGGCGCGGCGGCCCCGGACCCGCCCCCGTCTCGCGGGGACGTCGGAGGCTTCGGGGGTGGAACCGCTTTCGGGGGTCTCAGAGGTGGTGCCGGCGGACGAGGCCATGTGCTGCTCCCAGGGGCATAGTCAACGCAAGTGGGGCTCACGTGCGAAATGTGCGGCTTGAATGGCGTGTTGTCCTGGCGCGGACAGTGGCTGCGGCGCACGCCTCCTTCCAACTCCCGGCGGCTGCAAGGGCTTACCCGTACTCCGCAGTAACGCCGAGGAAGTTACCGGCGGTTACGACCATGGGTCAAGCAAGTTGTGAGTAAAGGGTGTTGATTATGTTCCGCCTGTGATCAACAGCGTTCGCCCTGCTGAGAAAAACCTTGAATCGTAGATCAACTCCCGTTCTGCATCTTGACGTTGACGGATGATCAGGTCTAGAACTCAGTCTGGCTTCCCCCGATCCGTGGCGCCGGATCCAGCCGCCGGACGACACTGCCCGCGTTTCCCGGACCGTCTGTCCATCACGGGCTCTTCACCGTCCGAATCACCACCCTCCACGGCACCCGAACGGCCGCTTCCCCCCTGGGTCGTACCGGGCTCGCCACCTCCCGCCCGGCCCGGCCGAGGGCCCTCCCCCCATTGGGTCCCCGGCCGGTCACCGGCCGGCTGCCGTTGCCGGTCCGTCACGTACGGAGAAGGCGTGACGGACCGGTGACGGACGCCGACGCGCGCTCTGCTCCCCCCGCGCCCACCCTCACACCCCCACCTCAAGAAAGAGGCAATCCCGCATGCGTATGCGCTCTGTGCTCACCCTCACCGCCGCTGCCGCCGCGTTCGCCCTCCCCGTGGCCGCGGCCGCCCCCGCCGCGGCCGCCGATGTCGCGGTCCTCACCACCGGCGGTGTCGGCGGGACCAACGTCGCCGACGGCGCGACCATCACCGCGCCCCTGGCCAGCGGCACCACCGCCACCCTCTACTCCAGCGCGACCGGGACCACCGGCATCACCTGCACCACCTCGCAGTTCACCGCCACGGTCGGCACCGGCGGCAACCCGACCGCTCCCGGCACGGCCACGGAGTCGCTCACCGGGCACACCTTCAGCGGCTGCACCTCGAACAACGTCGGTGTCCTCGGTGTCACCAGCGTCACGGTCAACAACCTGGCGTACACCACCACCGTGGCCTCCGACGGCACCGTCGCCGTGTCCCCGGCGAGCGGCTCCGCGATCCAGACCACCGTCGTGCTCAGCACCTTGCTGGGCAGCGTCACCTGTGTCTACCAGGCGACGAACGGCAGCCTCGCCGGCACGGCCTCCAACACCGACAACAGCATCGCCTTCGCCAACCAGCAGTTCACCCGGACCTCCGGCTCCTCGCTCTGCCCGAGCAGCGGCTTCTGGACCGCGAAGTACGGCACGGTGACCACCGGCGGCGAGGCGGTCTACGTCAACTGACCCTCGTAGAGAGCTAGTTCAGCGCTTTCGGAGACGAAGCGCCAGGGCGGCGCCCCCGGTGAGCAGCAGCACCGCGGCGGCGCCGCCCGCCAGCATGGGCGCGGAGGGCCCGGAGGCGGGTTCGGCGTCGGCGGCCACCGGAGTGCTGTCCGGGGCGGCGGCGGTCGAACGGACCACGCTCGGAGTCGGCGTGCCGGACGGGGAGGCCTTGGCCGGACTCTCCTTCTTCGACGCGGTGGGCTTCGCGGTCGGCGATGGGCTCGCGCTCGCCCGGTCTCCGGCGCCCTCGGCGGCCGCGGCCGGGAACACCACGTCCGAGCACGAGTAGTACGTGTCCGCCGTACTGCTGTTCTGCCAGATCGTGTACAGCACCTGCCGGCCCGTCCGGTCCTTCGGCAGGGTCATCCTGATCCGGTAGGCGCCGTCCGTCAGCGCCGGGTCCTTCACCTGAGCGAACGGCTGCTCCGGCAGATCGGACCACTTCAGCGCTTTCGTCGGGTCGTAGCCGGGCTTCGTGAGGTACATGCGGAACGTGCCCGTGTGCGGGATCGTCGAGACGTACTTCATGGTCAGCGTCGCGCCGGGGGACAGGCGGGTCGACGGCCAGTCGGAGCGGGCGAGGTCGAGGCCCTGGTAGACCGGCAGTCCGCCGCTGCACAGCTCCCCGTCGGGGATCGTCTGCCGGTCCCGGCCGTTCACGTTCGCGACCCGCAGGTTGTCCCACGCGGTGAAGGGCGAGCCGCCTGCCTCGATGGCGGCGCGGCAGGCGGTCGAGCCCGAGGAACCGCCGTCGGGGGAGCAGGCGTAGACCCGGCTGACCGGATCCGTCGGGGCGCCGTGGGCCTGCGCGGGCGCCGCGGCGAACACGGTCAGCAGGAACGGCGCCGCCAGGGCGGCCACTGTCAGACGGGTGCGGCGGGCGGTTTTCCAGGACATCCGGGACATCCGGAACGCCTCCTCGGACAGCGCGGGAACGATGTGCTTCCGAGCAGTACGGGCCACGGACCGTCGGCGTTCATCGGTGCGCAGACACGGGTGAAACGGGCGTACCGCGTGGATGGTTCGACGCCGAGGGTGGGTTTCCGGCCGGATCGAGGGTTTCCCCTGTATCCCCATGACCTTCTCTTTGCCTATCGTTCGACCACAGCTGACCCACAGGTAACCCCGAACGGGTCACGCCCCCGCGTCCGGCCACCGCGTGCTCTTGCTCTTCACCCCCCGCCGCTTCACCGAAGAAGCGATTCGACCGCCGCTCCGCGCTGCCCGGAGTCAGGCCACGAAAGGCAAGCCCTTGCGTACCTCCCCCTCTCTGCGCCGGAAGCTGATATCCGTCGCCGCCGTCTCCGCGGCCCTGGTGTCCGTCGGCACCGCGTCCATCGCCGTGGCCCAGGAGGCTCCGTCCCAGGAGTCCGCGGTCCCGGCCGCGCTCACCGAGGCCGCCCCCGGCACCCCGGCCGAGCGCCTCATCGTCGGCTACCGGTCCGGCGCGGCCGAGGCCACGTCGAACAAGGCCGCCGAGGCCGACGCCGCCACGAAGGACGCCGACTTCCAGCGCCGCCTCGGCACCGGTGCCGCGCTCGTCGCCCTGGGCGCCGACCCCAGCAAGGCCGAAGTCGCCGACGCCGTCGCCGAGTTCAAGGCCGACCCGCAGGTCGCCTACGTCGTACCGGACCGCCTCAACACCCCGCAGGCCGACCCGAACGACACCGAGTACGCCAAGCAGTGGGACCTGTTCGAGTCCACGGCCGGCATGAACGTGCCGGGCGCCTGGACCACGTCCACGGGCACCGGCGTGACCGTCGCCGTCATCGACACCGGCTACGTCGCCCACAGCGACCTGGCCGCGAACATCGTCGGCGGCTACGACTTCATCTCCGACACCGCGGTCTCCGTCGACGGCAACGGCCGCGACAACAACCCGGCCGACCCGGGCGACTACTACGCGGCCAACGAGTGCGGTACGGGCATCCCGGCCTCCAACTCCTCCTGGCACGGCACGCACGTCGCCGGCACCATCGCCGCGGTCACGAACAACAACAAGGGCGTCGCGGGCATCGCGTACGGCGCGAAGATCTCCCCGGTGCGCGTGCTCGGCAAGTGCGGCGGCTACGACTCCGACATCATCGACGCGATCACCTGGGCGTCCGGCGGCACCGTCTCCGGCGTGCCCGCCAACACCAATGTCGCCAAGGTCATCAACATGAGCCTCGGCGGCGACGGCGCCTGCACCTCGGCGACCCAGACCGCCATCAACAGCGCCGTCGGCCGCGGTACGACGGTTGTCGTGGCCGCCGGCAACGACAACGAGAACGTCTCCGGTCACTCGCCGGGCAACTGCAACAACATCATCTCGGTCGCCGCGACCAACCGCGCCGGCGCCAAGGCCTCGTACTCCAACTACGGCTCCCTCGTGGACATCTCGGCGCCCGGCGGCCAGACCAGCACCGGCACCGCCAACGGCATCCTCTCCACGCTCAACTCCGGCGCCTCGACGGCCTCTTCGGAGTCGTACGCCTACTACCAGGGCACCAGCATGGCCACCCCGCACATCGCGGGCCTGGTCGCACTGGTGAAGTCGGCGAACTCCGCGCTGACCCCGGCGCAGATCGAGACCGCCATCAAGAACAACGCCCGCGCCCTTCCCGGCGCCTGCTCCGGCGGCTGCGGCGCGGGCCTGGCCGACGCGGCGAAGACGGTGGCGGCGGTCAGCGGCGGCAGCGGTACGACGACGGGGGCGACCTTCTCCAGCACGACCGCCGCCGCCGTCCCGGACAACGGCTCGGCGATCGAGTCCTCCATCGCGGTCACCGGCCGCAGCGGCAACGCCCCCTCGGCCCTCCAGGTCGGCGTCGACATCACCCACACCTACCGCGGTGACCTGGTGATCGGCCTCGTCGCCCCGGACGGCACGGTGTACAGCCTGAAGGCGGCCAGCTCCTCGGACTCCGCGGACAACGTCGCCACCACCTACACCGTGGACGCCTCCTCGGAGACGGCCAACGGCACCTGGAAGCTGCGCGTCCAGGACACGGCGGCGCAGGACACGGGCACCCTCAACAGCTGGAAGCTGACCTTCTGAGCGGGACCTGATGAACGGGCGGGCCGACCGGTGCGGATGGGCACCGGCCGGCCCGCCCTGCGTTGCGGCCGGACTGCGCTGCGTTTTGCGAGGCTCAACCTCGCAGGCCGCTACGCGCCGTACGCCGCCAAGTGGTCCCGGGCCCATGCCCGATAGTCACCCGGCGGCCGCCCCACGAGTTCGGCCACCGTCGGCTCCACCCGCGCCTTCGCCCCGGCCCGGCCCCGCGCCGCACTCTCCACCAACGCGTCGGCCACCGCCCCCGGATACCGTGCGTGCAGCAGCCGAAGCGCCTCCGCCTCCGTCAACTCCTCGAAACGCAGAGGCCGTTGCAGCAGCTCGGCCAGGATCCCCGTCTGCTGGACGGCGCTGAGAGCCTCCGGCCCGGTGAGCGCGTACGCCCGCCCCGCGTGACCGTCCGGCTCCAAAAGCACCCGCGCGGCCACCTCGGCGAGGTCCCGAGGGTCCACGGTCGCGTTGACCGCCGAGCCGTTCTGCGCCCGCACCACCCCCTCCTCCCGGACCGACCGCGCCCAGCCGAGCGTGTTGGTCATGAAGGCACGCGGCCGCAGCAGCGTCCACAACAGCCCGGACTCCCGCAGCAGTTGCTCATTGCGCCGCTGCCAACGGGTGACCAGGTCCGCCGCCCCGGCATCGGTGACCGCGAGGGCGGACAGCTTCACCACCTGCCGTACCCCCGCCCGGCGCGCGGCCGCGAGGAAGTTCTCGTCGTGCGCGTGCGTCAGCGGATCGGCGGTGACGAGGAGAGCGGACCGTACGCCCGTAAGCGCCCGGTCCAGACTCGCCGGATCACCGAAGTCCCCGCCCACCACCTCCACTCGAGGGGCCGCCGCGACCCGTCGAGGATCACGGCTCAGCAGCCGCACCGGCACCCCGGACAGCCGCCGCGCCACCAGCCCCCCGACGGTCCCGGTCGCCCCGGTGAGCAGAATCACGCCTGCGCACCGACCAGTTCGCCGCTCTCCACCGACGCCAGCACCCGGACCCCGCGATCGGCCCGGCTGTCGAGCCCGAGCAGCAGGCCCGGCACCGCGATGCTCGGCAGCACATGCCCCCACAACACGGCGAGCCGATGCCCGAGATCCTCCCGGCCGCTGAGCGCCCGTGACGTCAGCTGGATCCCGGCGAACGCCCCGACCAGCAGATCCGCCGTGTCCCGGGGCTCCACCGTCGGCAGCAACTCCCCCTGCTCACGGGCCTGTTGAAGCATCCCCAGCAACATCTCCCCCCACTGCCGGAACGGCCCCGTGTGATCGACGCCGGGCGGTGCGCACTGGTCGATCGTCAGCCGCACGCTGCCCCTCAGCAGGGAGTTGTCCAACAGCCGCTGCCCGAAGACGAACGTGATGTCGACGATCTCCTGGAGCTTGCACGGATGCGGCGGCACGGCCCCCAGGGACAACTGCTCGTCCAGCACCGCCTGCGCCAGGCACTCCTTGGAGGGGAAGTGAAAGTACAGCGCGCCTTTGGTGACATCGGCGCGCTCCAGCACCATCGCGATGGTGCTCGCGGTGTAGCCGTATTCGTCGAACACGGCGCCCGCAGCTTCCAGAATCGCCCTTCTTGTCCTGATGGCGCGCTCCTGTCTCGCCATAAGAACCCCTCCCATGCACCGAGTCGGGTCTCGTCCGGTCTCGATCAGATCACATTGAAAACAGACCGGAATCCCTCGTACTCTATCGCTCACCGGAACGGGCACCTCGCCGTCCGTCATCGCTTCGGAGGATCGAGGGAGGAACATGCCAGAGTTGCGGCAGTTCGTGGAGTCTCCGGCCGGGCCCCGGCCCCTGACGACGACCGTCCCCCGTGAACTCGTGCATCGCGCGGCCGTGGCGGAGACCTTCCTCACCGGCTGGAGGAGCACGGACACGGACCGGTTCGTCCTCACCGCGCAGTGGCCGCGCGCTCACCAGTTACACGTGTCTTCGGACCGGTCGGCGTACGAACCCTTACTGGTTGCAGAAACGGTCCGCCAGGGTGTGGCGCTCCTCTGTCACGCCGTCTACGGCGCCCGCCTCGACCAGCAGTTCGTGCTGCACGAGCTCCGCGTCGGCATCCGCCCCGAGCACCTGGCCGTCGGTGCGGTCCCCGCGGCGCCCGTGCTCGACATGACCGCGAGCGACATCCACCTGCGCGCCGGCCGCCCGGTCGGACTCCGCTTCGACGCCGTCGTACGCCTGGGCAGCGAGCGTGTCGGGACCGGTCACATCGCCGTGACCTGGATGAACGAGTCCGTGTACCGCAGGCTGCGCGGCGGCCGTACCGTCGCCGACGCCTCCGTCCTGCCCCTGTCGCCCGCGCTGCCGGCCGCGGCCGTGGGCCGGAGTCAGCGCGCCGACGTGGTGCTGGCGCCCGCCGCCGGCCCCGACCGCTGGCGGCTGCGAGTCGATACCGCACATCCTGTTTTCTTCGATCACCCGCTGGAACACGTCCCCGGCATGCTGCTCCTGGAGGCCGCCCGCCAGGCGGTCCGCGCGAGGGAGGGCGGGGAGGGGCGGGTTCCGGTGTCCTTCCACGCGGCCTTTCACCAGTACACGGAGCTCGACAAACCGGTCCGGGTGGAAGTGAGCGGGGCGGACGGCGCGGACGTACAAGTCGTCGCGCTACAGGGGGAATCGGTGGTCTTCGAGTGCCGGGTGGGGACCGCCGTAGCGTGAGATATCGTGTACAGGGAGTAAGAAACAAACGGCATGACCCGTTCTTTTCGGTACCAGGAGTGTGCAGTCGATGCCGAGGCAGTTACGCGCTGAACAGACCCGCGCGACGATCATCACCGCCGCCGCGGATCTGTTCGACCGCCGCGGCTATGAGTCGACCAGTCTCAGCGACATCGTCGAGCACGCCCAAGTCACCAAAGGCGCGCTGTACTTCCACTTCGCGGCGAAGGACGATCTCGCCCACGCGATCATGGAGATCCAGTCACGGACCTCGCGCCAGGTGGCGGGGGAGATGGAGGCCCGGGGGTACACCTCGCTGGAGGCGCTGGTCCGGATCACCTTCGGCATAGCGCGCCTGTCCGTCGACGGGCCGGTGCTCAGGGCCGGGCTCAGGCTCGCCACGGGGGGCGTGGAGATGCGGCCGCCGCTGCGGCATCCCTTCACGGAGTGGCTGGAACTGGCCACGGGCAAGCTGCTCGGCGCGGTCAAGGAGTCCGACCTGCATCCGGACACCGACGTGGACGCGATCGCTCACTCGCTCGTCTGCTTCTTCGTCGGGACGCGGGTGGTGGGGCGGCATCTGGAGCCGGTGGGGAGACAGCCGCGGCGGCTCGCGGAGATGTGGCATCTGATGAT
>Ga0307508_10006573_pt1 | contig 10917 bp, 7 predicted proteins | sample 9_EM_MG_FD_203089 | JGI IMG/M metagenome (GOLD analysis project Ga0307508, IMG submission 203089) | Populus trichocarpa ectomycorrhiza microbial communities from riparian zone in the Pacific Northwest, United States - 9_EM | ecosystem: Host-associated > Plants > Roots > Unclassified | place...
CAATGGTCCATCCCAGTGATTCTTGACATTCTACCAGAACATGTCTCTTCACATATAGCATCAAGTTCTGTAAAATTATTTTAGAATTAGTAAGGAACATTGAATGATACACAATCTTCCTAGTATTTCAATTGTTCCTATGCAACTTCTGTAGCACAACACCACCCTTTAGAATACTGTGCATTATGTGCCATATTCTATCCTGTTCTGCATCATACCATTCCTTACACATAAAAGGCATATAGTCCTAATTTTTGAGCATTTTATCATGGTTTTTCAATGCCGGTTTCAGGTGTTCTGACTTGGAATCCTCAAAATGGCTGTTTCACCAATACTCCATGAATTCACACCGAGTTTCTCACTAATTTTGATACCAGTTTATGCAGATTTTCATTCCGAATCCATTGCGCATAAAATCATAGCAATCTACGCTGAATTGACTGAGTAACGAAGTAAAGAATGTGCCAGCACACGACACGCAACCAGCCCATCAAAAATCACCTAAATCAGCCGCGCCCTAAGTTCCGCAATTAGCTGTAAATAGGCCCATTGCACAGAAAGTCTTCTGACCATATAGGGAAGGGTGTGCAACTGGTGTGCAAAAACTGGCGTGCAACCGCCTGCACCCGAGAGGCGAATTTCCGTAACTCCATCATGTCCAACATCCACCATAGTGGACCGTCGCCTTATCCATTCACTGACCTGCCTCAGAATTGCAATATAAGGAGATGGCATTGGATGAATCATGAACACGCTCTCTCTGTGCGTATCGTTTTTGTCTATCCATATCGTGAATCAAGTCATCAATATCTTCAGGAATCATCACTTCTTCGTGAAGAACTTTATGCAAGCACTCTGGAACAGTGAGTGAACCTAACTTTAACTATCCTTTGTTGTGAAAAGAAGTCAACAGCGAACCCACGTTAAGGAGTTGCACCCGGAATGTGCTCTTACACTGTTATTGGGTACTTCGCCTTCCAGAGATGGTACCTCAAGAAGTACTCCTGGAAGTCTACCCAGAATATTGAACGGTCGGGAATACCCCAACCGAAAATCCGAAATTCCGACTTCCAGGACATTCCCCATTCCAACGAGGAAGTATGGAAACAGACGGTCGACAGGATGATGGCCCATTGGGATCTTGTCAGAAAGGGGGGACCGCTCGGTATACTGTCAGTATTACATTTCTTTGAATCTTGCTCGTCCCGACTTGGATTCTTAGGTTACCAATTGCTCTACTCCGACTCTCATTCGTGATGGAAAACACTATATTGCGAACTATGGCAATTTTAGCATTGTTGCTTGGCGCCTCAAGTATTGCTACAGCTTCTATCCTCATAGCCTCTAAGGAGCAACTAAATTCTGCCACCAAGAGTGACAGATGGATTGACGCATCGAGGTGTCCCAAGTTGCTCTCTTCCATCGACTTCTGGACATGTTTAACGTGGCCTATTACCTCCTTCGTGTGGTGAGTGATACTTATGTGATTAACCTGTGAATTCATGATCTGCGGCCATGCAGGTCGATATTGTTGTCCCTTCTGGTACTCATTTCACTTGCGGTACTTGTTCAACTTGATGCTAGTTGCATTGGCTCTGCAAAGTTGGATGTTGCACCCGCCATTATCTCCTAATGATGCAGCTACAGTGCTCTGAATGGAGTTCTTGGGACTCGTAGATGTCACTCCACGTATGGCTTGGCTATCTCTGTTCCTGAATACTCCCCTTTCGTCTGTCTGCGTAATATTATCACCGCCAATATCTGCGATCTCGTGGATCTTTTAGCTGAGTTTCAGAAGGAATACATCTGATGCAGTCATGGTTCTTATACTCGCATGTGCACCCTGTCGACACTATGCTCGCAAAGTACTACTAAGCATATTTTAGAACCTCGGTGGCGGCTACATTATAAATCTTTCATGCGAAGAGGCGCAGTAACCATCCGAAAATTTGCGATCCATGCGAGTTTGACAACCTCAACCAGACCTGGAGATTGAAAAAATTCAAAAGAACGGCACGCCTGTGAGGACTGAACTAGTTAGTAGGTCCCAGGTTTTGTCATATTAGTTGGGTGGAGGGTTAGCAAGGCGCGAGTGATGAGATGACTTTTGAAATTTCAGTTCCTATAATGGAGGAATGTAAAAATACTCAAATGCGTTAAGTTATCGAAGACCATCTTGAATAACCACACTTGCAGTAGATTCACTTACGTTGGACAGTTCCTGGTATGGCTGTTGTCGATTCCAAGTATGATAGGAAATACGCACGTCAGGGCGACGATTCGTGGACTGCACGATAGCATAGAGCACCCGGTGAAACTGCCTGTCCTCAGCGCTCAACAAGATATCTACGACGCGCCTTGCGTGGCCGTTTTCCCAAGTCCGATGTTCCCCGTTCTTCGCGTCCTCCAAACCTCCAGCGTCATAAACAGAATCGACAGCTTCCTCTTTTCTCCGTTGAATGAATTCTTGAAGGCGGGCGAGATGGAGGGGAGGACAGGTGGGTTGAGACACGAGCGATTCCGTCTCGTCACCCACAAGCAGCACCTTCCCAGCGCGAATTGCAAATTGGAGTGAGGGTATGGCTACTATCGTCAGTTATTAGAAGAGCAGCTTACCTAAATCAGTACTGCGATGACAATGTCCCGTTGCCTAGCATACTTTAACCCGTGCCCAAAACATGGCCGTGGTCGCGGGGGGGGGGAATGTCTGCGAGGGACGGAAAAAAGCAAGAAAAGTTTCGGAGTAGGCCAGAAGTTTCGTCCCCTCGTAACCTATAGGTAAGACGATAGCATCCACTCCTTGGTTTTCCTCTCTCCTTGAAATCGAAGGCAATCGAGTTGGAAGGTGAATTGATGAAGATTGTGGCGAAGTCCTTTGACGTGTCGAACGAGTTGAGCCACTCAAAATATTCATCAGCCGTTATCAAAATGGTCTTGAGAGATGGGAAGTCGTTTGTCGAAAAGTGGGTGAAAAGCGTATTTCCAGCTCTGCGGCATCACAGGAGTAGGAATACAGTATTGCAATGTTATCGACAACGTGAGTCCCGTTTGATTACGAGAAAAGTAGATGCAGTCGATTGTTGTAGTATTCCGGCTGTTCAGCGTCATTGAAGTGCCAGAAGTGTACGACGATGTTTTGGAGACGACTAAGTTCGTTCAAGTCGATAGAATTGTCAGGCCTGTGTCGTTGACAACAACGAGCCTTTCGTAGCCAACTGATTTCGATTCGAGGCAACGGGTTGCGTAGACGTGATCTTGGATTACGAGTCAGAAGTTGAATCCGAGTATATAGGCATCGAAGCCGGTGGGTTAAGAAGTGAAGAGGACAGAGAACCAACGGTTGGATGGTCACGTAGTATACAGAGGTCGGGGCCGATGACCACACCCGGACAAATCGAGATGAAGTAAGCGACGGGAGTTCAAGTACGCACAAAAAGCTGGAGCAAGTCTATTCCATACATCGACCCTGAAAACGACAAGGGCCTTCAATTCGTTGATGCGAGCCTGTAGACAGCGGAGCAACGAATCGTTGTAGATGCACAGCGGAGCTTCCCATGATCCGTCAGTTGATTACCTTGTGACTCTGGTTTTGCAACCCTTTTGACAGTGTAAATTTAGGAGGGGGTGTACGTGGGTCGAGGCAAGAGGTGCTTTTGCTTCAGCGTGGTCAGAGTAGGCTTGACTTGCAAGGAGCCAGTTTTCAGCGCTTCTTTATCGTCTTAAAGTTCTAGAGGAAATCCCGCGGCCATTCAAGCAGTATCGCCTGACCAAAACGGAGTGCTAATGGAGATCTGTGTCGACAAGTGGCATCACACCGGAATGTCTGTGTGCACTGAATCACGCATGTTTACCCAGAAGTTAGAACATGCATGTGCCATTTGGCCAAAGACGTATGCGGACGTATGAAAACTGCGGAATCAGAATATGCCAGCTGTAAGGTTGGTCACACGAATTTAACGGACGCACTGTAGGAATCAACGTGTAGATGACAAACGATCTACAGGCAAAGTCAAGATGGCATATAAAAGGAACATTACGGAGTCAGTCACGTTATAATTAGCCGAACCAAGTTCCACGCCAACAAAATCAACGGTAGTCTTGTCGTGATGATAGACAGTGGTGCCCCGCTGCAACGGACTTGAAAATACTGAACCCATTCTTGGTCAATCACTTCTATTTGAGACAGAAGAAGTTACCTCTAAACTCATCCGTCATGACCACAAGCGACGTCCCAACACGGATCCTTCACCTAACGAAGTGCGGGAACTACTGCTCTCGTCAGATGCTGGGAGAACAGAGTTCTGTAGCTGCAGTAACTTACTTAATTTGGTGCTTGGTAATACCTCTATGTTTACGTCGATGCCCAGCTTGGAGGATATTTGGACACATTAATCCGGCCCCACTCTTGTCGGATGTTATCAAGATGACCAACGCCTTGACAGAGGGGAGAATGTTATTGAGAAATGCATGAAAGACGGGTTTCAAGATCAGCAGCAACACGAGAATTTCCTCTTTGGTTCGAATCCCGATATTCAATGTTTCGAGAGTTTGCAAAGTAGTCCATGCAGCCAGTCAACGTATGCCATCTAACAAGCACCACTTGCAGTGTACTCGATTTTCCCAAGACGTGTCGGCTCGCTCAGGTTGATAGACGGTTATATTTCTTCCCTCGCTCTGGTAATGTAAGTCTTGACCAGTCAATTATCAGTCAAGCAGCGCACCGTCAAGGTAAGGGATGATCACCTTCCAAAGTGGCACGGCAAATCTCAAGGTTTCCGGTTTGCAACCGCCACTCGTCTACAACTCCGAGCTTTCGTGGCCGGCTAGTTTGAATTCGAGACGATGGGTTATGCCTGGGTCATGAGTCAGAAACGAATTGAGGTAGGTGATAGGCGGTGAACTTGAACGTGATGAACCGGGAAGGGGGGATAAATGTGCGTAAAATTAAGGTGAGCGATGGGAGTTGTAACACGCGGAACAAGCTGGAGGAAGTTTCTTTTGAAAGTTCGTTCCATCTATGCAAATGACAAGCGCCCTTCAATTTACTGATGACTGGAGAAGGAGTTGTCGTACATGCGCAGATCGGAGTCCAATAATGACAGACCCAAGTTGAACGTTGACTATTTATATAATACAGCGACTATGTATGATCGCTGCAGCAGACTGCCCAAAACTTGAGAGGGTTTCCACCGAAAGGTGGTATTTGCAAGTCGTACGAGTGTAATCATGACTTGGCAGGATATAGGACGACGCAAGAGAGTAAGTGTTCTGGCTTGGCATACCGACCAACATAGGACGTGGCCATTCAATATATTACATAGCCTTAGGCGTGACGTTACTAAGCCTCACATGACTTACTAACAAAAACCACACTGTAAACGGAGTTTTCACAACTTGTGGCATGATACCACCTGCAGCGTGCGGTGAGGTGCGCCCAAACGTGCATCGGATACTTTCCCTGCTCCCCGTACTATAACCAGGCTTGATGAACGTTGAAATTTGACCGTTGACTGCCGCCCACCGCTGGGAAACTGATGCAAAGCTTGCACACCTTTCCAAATCATCTTGTTGTCAAGGGCAGCTGGTCCCGCAGTCCCGCATTAATAACAAAAGCCGTCAAAACTCTGATACTACAAAAGCATAATGAGTTAAGGTAATAGTTTAACCGTTGCTAAGTTAATTGACTTATCCATGGATGATAGTAAGTGTGAATTCAAGAGAAATGTTAACCTGAGGGCATGTGCAATCTGCAACAGCATCGTTGTGTCATTTAGATTAAAATCTAATACTAGTTAAAACGACGGGGATTGAATATAATACTAGTATATGGACCCGTTTATACCAGCGTTCATAACCAAAGCCGCTACGGTAACGGCTAATTAACAATAACATAGCATTGAGGAGTGAAAACTACATGCTTTGGTTAGCACAGACTGGATCTTTCCGGTGAACAGTGAATATTCGAATCCCCAAAGATCATGCAACCCGATTCAGTAATGAAATGCGACCCAGACGAACTGCATAAATGGGGCCACGTCAACAAGAAACACTCTGTTTTAGAGGCTTCGTAACGAATCAAAAGGCTGCTGTGGCCCAGGCAACAAACACTGATGAGAGGTCAGACGAAAAGAAAAGAACTACTACTATTATAAATGATATTGCAGTTCCAGCATGTTTGTTGTAACTGGCACATAAAGACATTGCAAAAAAGTACTTCGATGACTTTCATCTATTTGCATTATTCCAATCAGCCTGTGATTAGCCCAATTTGGCCACCAGGTCGCGATGGCCACAGATGGCCGAATTGATGCAAGTCGTCTAAGGGATACACCATCCGAGCCCCGATGGGAGCGGCCCTGACAGAAGGACATGAGAATCACCAAGAAAGCAGCCCCAACCTTCTATTCCAAGAGAAACCCGTACAAGCGGTAAGATGCCAGGCAGGTTACCCTGGTTACCAAGAAGACGGTGGCTGCTCCATCGACGTTTGTGCTGGTAATGGCAAGAGGATCATCAAATGAATTGATCATCAAACTTTGAATTGATCACAATTGAAACGAGCGCAAGGGACAACAAGGTTGACCTGTAAAGATAGGGCCGAATTTTACATTCTGTCCTCTGATGGTGGGCCACTCACCAAGTGATAAGCACGACCAGAAGTCGATGGAAGGATTTTAGGACAACTTGATGAGTCAATCCATCTTTCTCGCTTGTCAGCGGAATTAAGCTTTTCTTCAGATGCAGCGAGGATAGAAGCCGTGATTATACAGCGAGCAGGATTGCTAGATGTTGCAACGTTGTGTCTTCCAAGACGAATGAGAGTTGCAACTTGGAGGGGCCCTTACTAGTTGTGCAGCCACAAATGATATAGTGATTCGATCGTACATTATGTGAGGTCAGAGCGTAAATTACAGTGGTATTTACTATGTTCCATATACTAACAAGAGGAGAGGAGAGCATAACATCCGATGAATCATCGAAAGGAGGGGGAGCATACAAGTTTAATTCTTTGTGGCGGAGAGGAATTTGAAAATGCAGTAGGATATTACAAAGATGAGTGTCACCACTATGATGGTAACGAAATGTGCAACATCCGAGTTTTGGACGCCAACGGATGTAGGATCGGGTTGGTTGATCGTGGCAAGGGAAATAATTGCAACAAGGGACAACGTAATCGACCTGCGTTGCATGGAGGAATAGGTGAGTATCACTATCTTGCCAGTGGACATTTCACAACCTTTGCCATGGCATAATAACTCACCACACGAAGGAGGTAACCGGCCACGATAAGCATAACCAGAAGTCGATGGAAGGAAAGAATTTAGGGCATATTGACGCATCGATCCATTTTTCTCGCTTCCTGGCAGAAGTTAGGCGTTCCTTAGAGGCGATGAAGAAAGAAGCCGAAACTAGGCTGGAGATAGCAAGCAGGAATGCTAGAATCACGAGAGTTCGTAACATCGTGTTTCCAAAAGCGGTTGGAAGTTGGAGAAGAGCGATTGGCAACCTATTAACAATCCGATCGGTCAGTACCAGTGAGATGGAAAGCGTGATGATATATCGATCCTGATCGTACGTACGGAACACTGAGTGTACCCCCCATTCTGACGAGGTCCCAGACGACCGTTAACCTGTCTATATTAATTTCCCATCTATCCTGGTTAGACTGGGTGACAACATGACGGTCGTCACTTGGATTTCCGACCTCCCAGTGCGATTGAGGATCATGGCTAATACTAGAAGGTGCCTTCCAGGAGTATCGCTTGAGGTACCACCTCTGATAGGAGAAATAACCGACAAAGGTGTATAGGAAATTGCGAGCCAAACTCGTTAAGAGGCGTTCGCTGACGGATCGGCTTTCATTAGACAACCGAGCATTTGATGGGCTAGATTAGATTAACTCACCGTTCCAGAATTGCAGCGTAACATTCTTCACGATGACGCGATGAGTCCTTGAAAAAATGGTCAGGTTGATGATTGAGGTTCATAAATCCGGATCATGATGAACCGAAAATTCACGCACATTTCGAGCATGTGGAAGGCTACAATACCACACGGAGTGGCAGTTAGGGCAACGCAGAAACTCGTTGGCGTTAGAACACGATGGTAATCGACAATTGGGGTGGGGATTGGGCTCGGACATGTCGATTTGAGGGCATCCCTATATGAGGTGGTTTCAAGTTTCTGTAAAGTCGGACACTTCTTTCATTATATACGAATTTCCGTTGTGAGACCACTTTGATCATCGCCCAAACTCGTGGTTCTGAATCTGCTGTGCATGGAGTTAATTGATTGGAAGTGAGCGGCTTATCTAGGGGGTTACTTATTGTTCGCGTTGCAATTGTATCATGTGCTCAGTTTGGGTCTAACCAAATTATATATTTAGGATATACAAATTTAAAATTTGCACAAACTGTGAATTTCAATAAGCTGCGACGAAACTTAGCGAGAAATTTTGACACAAAGGATCATCTGCAAAGGCCTTTGAGTTTTCTGTACTACCATGTAAGATGGGCCTTCTTAGGCCTACACACATGCACAGAATCTGTGTGTTAGCGCCGTAAAGCATGTAGTTTGTATAGACAAATATCTGCGCAGGTTAATGCTCCTGTAGTCTCCCTTGCAGACTCCGATAGACAAATCGATCAACGTGAAGTTGATGATAAGTCGACTCGGATCATGCTCCTGTAGTATTGCGTAGGTTCGCATTCCGGCATGTAGACAGTAGCCCTCGCAAGACTTGCAAGATTCTCTGTGCACATCACAATTCTCGACACCATAGTCCAAGGTACGTATTCGAAGGGACTTGCGAGTGCGGAAATGAAGACTCACAATTTATCCTTGACGCATCAACGTGCATCTGAGTCTCATAGCTCAGTGGCAGACTAGCAGTGGGCCTGAAGGCCCTGAATAATAGGATTTGACCTCCAAACGATAACCAGGACTTTTTTAGATTTGTTTCGGCCATAGTCATGCCTTACCAATACCCAAGTATTGCTATATCCAATGCAATCTATGGGTTATGCAGACCAACAAAAGGGTTCGAATTTGACCAGATTGGGAGAATGTGTGGTGATCGGCCGATAGAACGTAGGCCCGAACTACATTAAATAGGGCGTGTGAGAATCCCGTGCCATAGAGCTCCGAGTTGTTAGCACTAATTGTACTGAGCTCTCTTTGTATAGGGTGGCCATTTTGCTAACGGGACGCGGGTCCCGGGAGCTACGACTCGGATCTTCCACTTGCTCAACGAAGGAACGAGGGGCTGGAGGGGTTAAGTTTTATCAGGGTACCTTTGACGTAGGATAACGAAGACAATTTGAAATTGGGGTGAGTTTTCATGTTTGGGCTAAGACGAACGAGCGAATCGATACGAGAACCTAGACATGTTCGATATTTCCGTCTGGTGTGGTTCGATTGACAAGGCCTAGTGTTGTGCGAATTAGGTTCCGGACCTAATTTGCTGGGCAAATTTCCTTTTGAGGCCTAATTTGCAGGTGCTAATTTGCGCTAATTTGCGCCCTAATAAAATCACGTGATTGTCTAAAAATGTAATTTTTTGGTTCAGAAACTGCAAAAATTTTAGCAAGGGATTTACTATCATTTAGCAGAGGGCTAATTTGCCGAAATTCGCACCTCTTTTTGACCCTCCTGGAGTGCCCTGCAAATTTGCGGCTAATTCGCAGGGCGAATTTGCAGCTGCGAATTTCAACGGCGCACAACACTAACAAGGCCCGCATTGATGCCACCTCCTTCCTAATGTGACCCAAATAAATTCCCCACGAGCGCTCAACGAACTTTCGACTTCGTTCACAGTTATGTATTCGTGGAATGTCGAAGCACCAGGGATGCAGAGGATACTTACTATGACGTGAATGTCTCCTTTACTTAATTCCTGCTTTCTTTTAGACAGGGAATGTGCATCTCAGTCCCGGGCCAACCGCCACTCAATCTGGCATTCCGCATGCCTCCACCTCCCACATATCGCAGCCGTCGTTCCTCTCGCTTGCAGCGACTGTGCTAGAGGGAACGAGACAGGCGTCGCAGCCAATTTCCAGACCTGAACGCAACGGGGACCGACTCTGAGACCGACATGATAGGGACGGGAGAGAGACAGGGCAAAGAAGGTGGAAGGTCTCAATGGGAAAGATGACGACTGAGATTGTGTGATCCGTTCTACTTCAATGGAAATACCGTGTCCTTGCTTGACGTTTTGTGTATATAATGTAGCATATAAATCATGTTGAAATCCTATCCCAGTCAATACCTGCAAAGAAACCATGATTCTTGACTTCCTCGACACCGCCAGATCCAAGTCGTTCTTCGGGAGCAAGTGTTAACAGACTCTTCATCAAATCCAACGCCTTGGGGGAGGCAACAAATCTGTCCCATTTGATTTGTCCCGACAAAATGTTGTTTAGGATCTTCCCGGGTATATCGGCGTGAAACGGCTGGACTGCATAAAAGAACTCGTAGGTGATCACACCGAGAGCCCACTAACTGGGATTTAAGGACAGCAACGGCCTGAGATAAACTTTACACACCCAATCAATGCCGGAATCACTATTGGAACACTCATGACGAATGATTTCAGGTGCAAGGTAATTTACGCGGTACCGATCTTAAAGACAAATCAGTAGTGGTACAGTGGGCTCGAGGTTTGATTTGTTAGTCACGGACCTCGTATATGACCAGAGAAAAGGTCCTTTAGACTGATTCCAAAATCGGTCAACTGCAGATGGCCACGAGAGTCGATGAGGATGTTGTCAGGCTTTAAATCCCTGAGATTGACGATAACTGGTCAGCAAGATGCAGGTTTTGGCGAATATACCATCCGAACCGATGAATAATCCCATTTTGATGCAAGAATCCTATCGCTAGAACAACCTCTGCGACATAATTCCTTGTCGGAATCTC
>Ga0307508_10006574_pt1 | contig 10917 bp, 13 predicted proteins | sample 9_EM_MG_FD_203089 | JGI IMG/M metagenome (GOLD analysis project Ga0307508, IMG submission 203089) | Populus trichocarpa ectomycorrhiza microbial communities from riparian zone in the Pacific Northwest, United States - 9_EM | ecosystem: Host-associated > Plants > Roots > Unclassified | place...
CGTTGTCACAAGACTCTACAGACGGATTGCATCACGAATTTCGGAGCATGTACTCCAGCGGCAGGTTCTCTTCCGACCAGGTCTGGCGCGAGGCCCAACACGAAATGGGCTGACGCGAACTCAAGCGCGCGTCGTCCAAGCAGAATGCGAGTTATGGGCGGAGACCTCTCAAGTGGCGATGAATACGTCGCGCGCTCGAGTTGAGAAACCGTGGAGTCGGTTGTTGGCGGCTGGACGTCTGCTCGGTGCAGATTTGCAGAAGCATGAAAGGTTGCTCGACACTTTGTTTGGCGGGAAGAGCGATGGATGGGAAGAGCTCCTTGATGACGTGACGGATTTAGGATCTGGGGGCTTAGGGATGGACGAGGTCAAGACTGTGCTAAGGCTGAGGGATGATTGTCGACGCTAGGTATGCGGAAACTTTGTGGTCTCAGTGGTGCGTTCGGTTGCGAGGTGGGGGAGCACTATAGGGCCTAGGATGGACCAATGTACCATGGCGCACTCTCAATGCAACAGTTTACTAGTACAGTACAACAACACAGCAAGATACAAAAGCAATCGTTAAGCAACGAAATGAAAGGGGAATTCGCTGGCTGGAGCTACTACGCACACTTGCGCCCGCGGTGATATCATACCTTGTAAATAATCCCCTCACTCATCATGAGCTCGTCTGAATCGGTCATAACCTGGCAAATAGCAGTGGCTTCGGCAGTCCCAAATAGCGCATCCGTAGACAGTCCAGCGTTCACAAACTCTACAAGCTCCGCCAGGAAGATCTGTTCCTCATCCTGTAGTTGTGAGGCAAACAAGTTTGCCACTCTAGATCGGAATAACTGGAGTCTGTGACAGAAAGGTGTTGGATCAGTTATGGTGTCTTGAGAATTCGAGGCTGTTTGACATACCGTTCTGGTGGAACACCACCCCTAGCACTGGGGTCTGCCGCGGTTGCCGGAGCCGTGACCATTCTCACATCCTGACTGTCATCTTGCCACAAAGAATTTTGGCTCTCTGACTGAGCTGGAGGTTGTCCATTGTTAGGTTGTTTCTGCGGCATATTTGCGCGTTCGGTCGTTTCGGGCTGTTCATCGTCGCCGTCGTCGTTGTCGTCACTGTCCTCCTCTTCCGAACTATCCTGCGAACCGTCCTCGCCTTTGCCGGCGGTGCCACCGCCATGGTTAAGCTTGCGCTTTTTTCTCTTTTGCCGTTGTCGCTTCGCGACCTCCTTGTAGAGCGCGTACCGCATAATCTCCTCAGCTACTCTTGCATCGTCCTGTTCAACTTTGGTCGAGAGTCGGGATTTTGCATGAGCAGTAGACAAACGGATCAACGTCTCCAGTGTACGCGCGGTCAATGGCGCAGTCTACGAGCCATGTCTCAGTCGCCGAGAAATTGATAGAATTATATTTACCTTTTTCTTATTTGCTTGACTCTCTTCCTCGTTGCGGAGATTAGCGTATACGTTCACAATATGATTTGCCGCGCCGTTCGTGAGCACAGGCGCTGGCCTGCTCTTCGCATATTGGATGTACTTCTTCACGAACGTGATACTGAGAACCTCTACTTTTACCTGCTTGCCTCTCCGGGTGCGGGACTTTGCCGCAGTGAAACCGACGTGGAGTAGTGGATCATATTTTTCGAACGGACTGGATTGTCCAACAGTGTCCTGTTCGATTGGAGCGACACTAGGTCCATCAATGGCCAACGGCTGAGCGAGGTTGTCGTGTACAGGTGTTCCCTCCTCGATTCCAGGCGGAAGGTACCGATGTAGACGAAGCACGTGGTCTGCGATTTTGCGGTCGCGCTCCTCGTCGATGTCATCAGTAACAATGAAGAGGAGATCGAAACGGGAGAGAAGCGAGTCGGGGAGGGCGATGTTTTTATGTGGATCTTTATGGATATCGTACTACACAGGGATGTCAAGGCGTTGTCGGCGAGGGTTCTGGCAATGACTTACTTGTCCGTATATTGGGTTAGCGGCCGCGACGACGCTGCATCGGGCATTTAAACTAGTGTGGATGCCTGCTTTGGCGATGGTGACTGTCTGTTGTTCCATGACTTCGTGTATTGCAACACGGTCAATGTCGGACATCTTGTCAAACTCGTCGATGCAGACTACACCACGGTCAGCGAGGACCATTGCGCCTGCTTCAAGGCGACGCTCTCCTGTATCTCGATCAGTGGTAACAGCGGCGGTCAAACCGACGCCGGAGCTCCCTCGCCCAGTTGTGGCAATCGCAAGGGGTGCTGTGCCAAGGACGAAACGTAGGAGTTGTGATTTTGCGGTGGATGGGTCGCCAACCATGAGTAAATTGATGTCACCACGGATGTGCGTGCCGTTCGGGAGGTTCTTCTCCGCGCCACCGAGGAGGAGAAGCAGAATGGCCTCTTTAATTTTATCCTGCCCGAAGATTGAAGGGGCAAGTGACTGCGAAAGTAGGTGGAAAATGTCTCGCCGTTTAGCGAGTTGATTGATTTGCCGGATGTCGGTATCGGTGAGTGGAGTCTGAGCAATTCCACCTCCTATCTTCGAGGAAAGCAAGTTGATATTATTTGCGAGGATAAGAGATCTTCCAGGGGAATCTGAATGGCTACATCGGCACGAACGTAAATCAAAGCTCACTTGAATGCACCATTGGAACCACCCCCCACACTTCGGTAAAAACCAACCAATTGAACACGATCGCCGGGCTTGCACTTGTCGACAAGGTCATCGTCAAGAATGATGTCCGTGCTCCGCGGTAACTGTCCTGGAGGAGCACGCTCAGGCATCTCCTGGATGCTGATCCGCTGATGATCCCGAAACACGCAATAGCCGTACTCCATTTGCAAAGGACGGCCGTCGTCGTCCTGTTGGGGAGTAACGGTGGAAGTCGGGGGAAGATTGGAAGTGGAGGTTGTGGCATCGCGATACTCGCGCGCATGAAATTGTTTCGTGTCAGGACAATAGTGCACCGACTTTAGCATTTTGGGCCGAACAAGGGAACAGCGAGTGATGATACCCTCGAGTGATATCATCTTTCCGAGGTGTTCAGCTCTGAGGGTCCGTGGGCTAACATGGTGATCACCAAACGATCCACTGAAGCCAACACGATAGTTCTTCCCTTCGAGCTCGTGTTTCTCGGCGTCGTGAACCTGTGTGACGATATTCACCAGAGCATCGTCAAAGGCTGAAAGAAAATCAACGGGCTGTTTGAGAAGACCGTCTGCGTATTCTCTATTGTAGTCGCGGAGATCATCGATGTTGACGATGAGACGCGTTTGTTCCGTGCGTAGCAAGCGAGCGATTTCGTCTCGGTAATTGTAAACGGGAGAGTCTGAAATGAGAAACTCTTCAAAGACGCGCGTCCTGTCGCGCATCAGGTCATCCTGGGGAACGGGCTCGTTGAGCATCGACATGGTGGTCGCTGTCTGGGCTTGGCGAGACGCGTCGAAACGCGCCTGTTGACGCGGGGAAGCCTCCCATCCGCACGTGACGTCCAAGCTCACCGTCCTGGACAACCAGTGCCCAGGCCATGGTAAGGGATACATATTCCGAAAGAGTATTACAGTCTGGTGTATATAGAAATGATCCGGGTACAGGCCAAGTCCCTCTGGAAAAGCGCCAGCAGAGTAAAACAAAAGAGAGTGACAGTCATAGATCGGTAGGTTGTGTAGGCAAGAAAGAAATTGGTAAAAGAGAGCAGCGCTCGATGGGATCGACAACATGTGATCGATCGTATATGAACTGGTGATGTCCTAATTTTTGAGATACAGACATCGAAAGCAGAGCATGGTGCTTCGAACACGCGCGCGTTAGTATGAAGGGGAGTCCTAGAACACAGCCGGAGAGAAAGCTTACGAGGGGCGAGATCCGTTGATCATTGTCTACCAGTCAGGAGGACCACCCCCACCCCCACCACCGAATTGATCTGCTACAGGACCCTGTAGGGCACTCATTCAGAAAAGCGGCATCTAGCTAGTTGAAAGTAGTACCTTGGGGTCCCGGGCAACGGGCTTGGCTGGCATCTACGGTGGGATGATCGGTTCCGGGACAAGCAAGCAAGGAGAACGACGAAGCGTACTGGAAAAGCAAGCGAAACTTGGACGAGACAAGCCAAGAGGAGCGCTAGGTAGCACTTGGCAGCGACCATGATGAAGCTAGGCTGAGGCCTGGGGAACGGCGGGGGCAGGGAGACACGCTTTTATTCGGATTCTGGAGAAGACGGATATGAGAAAACGGTGTACTGATCGTGAACCATGTGTACGAATTGTTACGGTCACCGGGCCATTCAGGAGCAAGTTCACTTCGGCCGCCGCGCACCTTTTTTTCATTCGAAGGAAATACAGGCACGATCTGTGCACGCAGATTTAGCTTGACGCGAACCTGGCACTTCACGAAGCATCCATGTACCCCAAACCAAATCGCGTCTTGACGGGCGTCGGGTGGCCCAGGCACCCTGAGACTCCCCTGGGGGTGCTTATCTCCCCCAGGCATCGGATCCGTCACGGGGGACCTGTGTGTGTGCATTTTTTTCTCTCCCTGCAACCCGGAAAAGAATGTGGGCCACCTTACCTATCACGGGAGTAACGTGATGACGCATCCCGGAAGCCAAATTCCCCATTCGACGACGTACCTTGCACCCCAAATGCTCCTCCGCGCGTTCTGGAACCAGCCAGTCCAATCACGGTTCCATGGACAAGAAAGGGCCCCTCGCTCTTCCACGACGGAATGAATGACACTACGATTGGACCGGCGAATGGGGACCAGGCCCGGATCCGGGTTACCTTAGGAAACCTAGTCAATTTTAGGTTGCACCTTTCTCACACAATCCGCTCCACGCCAGGTTTGTTATACGCGAGGCGTGGGGATACTCACTCGCCGCAGCTTATCTTTGGTGCCGTTTCCCTTCAGGACATAGTCCCAACTGCAGTCTACAAGTCAGGCGTCGGAGTCTGCCGCCGGAACTCCACGTCTTGCTACATGAATGAATGACATTAAGCTGACTATACAGATCATACATGAACAAAACTCAGTCCTGCACGAGGCCGTCAGCTGGTGTGCTTGTTCCAACTCTAGACAACTCACCCATAGCTTGATCAAACCGTCCCACGAGGCTGTTACTACTTTGGACTGGATACCGGCGGTCAGTGGCGGTCAGATATCGAGATTGTGACATTACTCACGGATTCATGTGGCAACCACTCGTGGGCAATGACGACCTTGGAGTGTGCTTTCAGGCGAGACTTGATGCGACCACTTTTCCAGTCCCAAAAGACCACGTTTCCCTCGCTGTCTCCGCTACTGATCCACTTTCCATCCGGGGAAAATCCCACCTGGCAGGCATATCCTGCGACGGAATGTCCCGCGAACCTTTTCTTTCTATTCTGACGGAAATTGTCGGTGCTGTACACGAGAATCTGGTTGTCCAGTGATTGCGCGGCAAAATACTTTTCTATAATCACGCGAGATGGGTCAGAGAACGGATATGGCGAGCCAATCAGAAACGTGGTACGAACTCGAGGGATGCAAGGTGACGGCGGGCATGGAATGCATGTGGGGTTCTGCAATGTACTTGATGACGACGGGTATGTCATAGTCCCAGGCGCGGATAGTTTTATCGTCCGAGGTGGTGACAAACCGACGATTTTCGTCGACAAATGTGATCGTATTGACGGGACCCAAGTGCTGGTCGTATTCCTGCGTGATGTCGCCCGAATTCATATCGTACTGCGGGGACGGGTCAGGGCCGGCTGCGAGGAGACAAGATGGAGGCTCGTACCTGAATTATTTTCTTGTCCGACATGCCAGCAAGAAAGATGTGCTGTTTGTCATCGTCGGGGTGGAAGCGGACGACGTAGGGAGTCTTGCCGTTACTGAACCGCTTGAGACACTGGCCGGTCTCGGTGTCCCAAAGCTTCATTTGGCGATCATAGCCACAGGACAAGAACTTTGTACCGTCGTTTGAGAAGGTGACATCCTTGACAGCTTGAACGTGGCCGTGGAAGGTCCGAAGACAATTTCCATGGGTATACACGTCCCAAAGCTGTGGACACGGACGGGGGGTTAACAGGGGCAGAGAAGGGAAAGGGGAGACGTGCCTTGATCTTGGTGTCCATCGATCCACTGAGCAAAAGGTGGCCGGTGTCGGGAAAGAGACGGACGACGGAGACACCCTGTGTGTGGCCGGTCCACGTATGGATGCAGGCCTTGGGGATGAAGGTCTCCTGGGAGCCAGCCTCGGTGGAGAGATGAGGTGCCTCGGCGAGGGGGGGATGCATGTAGGTCCTGCCCTGGTAATCGGTGATTGACTTGCCGTGGAAGACGGAGGACTCGTGGCCGAGACCGCCGCGCTTTGGCTTTGCCTTTTTCTTTGGGGCGACGGGCTCGGGGTCGTCGTCGTGCTCTGGGGGGTCGGAGGGGTCGTCCTGTTCGACGCCGTCCAAGAAGGCGGCCTGCTGCTCGCCGTCCCAGGCGGCCCACGGGCCCTGGTAGGCGCCGTCGCCGTCGACGATGTCGAGGCTGCCCTTGTCGTTTCGCTTGCGCTTGAGGGCCCTTTTCTGGGCGTTTGTGGGCCTGATGGCATCTATGGTGGCGAAGGCGTTCTGGCGGGCGGCGTCGAGGGCGCCGAGGAGGGGGGGCGCAGCGGGGTCGACGGAGGGGTTGGCGGAGTAGCCGAGGATGGCGTGCGAGAGGTGTTGTGCCTTGAAAGCATGGTCGGACATGGCCTGCTCCTCAACGTGGCCGGCAAGGGCGTTTTGGTTGCGGAAGCGGTTGCGATCGGCGAAGGGGTTCTTGGGGCCCTGGACGGGGAGGAGCATGTCCTGGTAGGGGACATTGACGAATATCTCGAGGTCGAGCTGGGACGGCTGCGGGTGCTGGAGGACATGCGGCGCGGGATCTAGCCTGGGCGCCTTGTCGCTGTCGAGGGACGAGGACATGGCAGGCAGGGTTATGTAATCAGAGTGCTCGGAGCACGCTTATATGGAGGCGAGTGGACGTGCCAATCGACAGAATCGCCCGCCCGTCATGTCCGACCGCGCCGTCGGCCGCCCCTGGACTGCCCGCGAAGACCAGCTCCTCGCCGCCGCCGTCGCCGTGCACGGCCAGGCCGACAACTGGAAGGCCGTCGCTTTATCGGTGCCGGGAAGGTCCAACAAGGCGTGCAGGAAGGCAAGCCATCTCGTACCACCCACCCCCGATCTCACACTGTCACACACAGCGCTGGCTCCATTCCCTATCGCCGAGCGTCAAGAAGTCCGCCTGGACAAAGGACGAAGATAATCTCCTCCTCGACCTCTTCCAGATCCACCCCGCCAAATGGGCCGTCATCGCCAGGAACATCCCCGGCCGCACCGACGACGCGTGCTCAAAGCGCTATCGCGAGGCCCTCGATCCCTCCCTCAAGAAGCACGACTGGACCCCCGCCGAGGACGACCAGCTCATCGCCGCCCACACCCGTCTTGGCGGCAAATGGGGCCGTGTCGGCCAAGAGCTCCAGCGCAGTGGCCTGGGCTGCCGTAACAGGTTCCGCCTCTCCCTTGACTCCCGTACCCTCCTTGCTCACACGGTCTAGGTGGAGGCTGCTCCAGCGCAAACGGCCCGCCTCGCTTAGCGATCAGGGTCCCCCCGCCTCAAAATCTACGCCCGAGCCCCTTCCCTCCTCCTCCTCCTCCCTCAACTACCCCACCTGGCCGCTCCCAATGATCGAGCCCGAGCCCTACTGGGGCAACCCCTTGTCACAGCTCGACGCTCCTCCTCCATCCTCCACCCACCCAACCTCCCCCAACAGCGTCGATGCGACACCACCACCACCAGTGCGACATGCACAGCTTATCTCGCACCTGATCGACTATCCTGCTCCATTTCATTACTCCTCTTCTTCCCTCAGCTCGGCCTTGTCTCCACAGCATGCAGTCCACTATGAAAAAGACGCCGACGCCACGGCTTCTAATGGACGCCAATCCCTCCTGCTTCCAACTGCCCCCGTCCCGCCGGACACCACTCCCACAGCCGTCTTCGCTCCATTCGATTACGACTCCTCTTCATCATCCACCTGTGCACTCTCCGTTGGCTCCACATCGCCAGCCCCCCAGGCCACCTACGCCGAGGACATGCTCCAGACCAACATTTTCAACAATCCTCCCCATCAATTTCATCAGCTCCAACGGAGTGTGCCGCACACCGCCATCCAGGTTCACTCCCCTTCCGCTCATCCTGTGCAGGTCGATCATTACACGGCACCTGTTGCACACGCGGAATGTAGCCTCTCTCATGCTCCATTGACAGCTCGACACCAACCAACACCACAGTCCAGCTCTCTTCGGGCTCCATCCTCCGTCGATTCCTATTTCCCAACCTCACAGCTCCCTGAGCACCAGGCGAACCACGTGCCATCACCCATGACTTCAGTCTCGCTTCTCGACAAACCCGACACGTACTATCATACGTCTCCTGAAGCACAGCTTGACGTCAATGCTCAGCACACACTCCTTCATTCTTCTGATCCGCTTTCGCTCTCCGAATCACGTCCTGGCTATCATTATGCCCATCAGCGTGACCATGCTCGTGCACGAGTTGTGGAGACAATGCATGGCCGAGAGCAGCATGCCGAATATCACCACAACCACGTGCAGCCAGATCAGACCCGCCACGGTCACCAATTGTCGAGGCCGCCCACCGCCTCCACCTCTGACACGCGATATGCTTTGCAGCAACCTGAACGCCGCAATGCAAACACACCCATCCAACCAGAAGCCGGCGCGTCTCGCTCAACGCCTGACCACTATTACGCCTCCAACTTTTCGCATGCACCGCAACTCGTCCGACGGTCAACTGCTTCCCCTCGTTCCGTTGGAGTGCCGTACACCAAACGTCCATCCTTGGACAACGAGGACCATCCTCCACACTCTTTTCGCCCCATCCCCAGGCACAAAATCGGTGCGGCCTCCTCTAGCAAACGGGCCGACCCGCACGCGCCGCTGCGTTTGTCATCGGATCTGCAAGCAACCCCCGAGTAAGTGCCTGTAAATCCACGCGATCATCACTGTCCCTCATTCAATACAGCCCTTCCATCAAGCCTTATGCCTGTGGCCACGAGAGTTGCTGGCCTTCGAACGCAGCGTCGAGTCGTGCCAGTTATTGCATCTCGCGTGGCCTTTCGGATCACAACAAAGCTGCACATCCGGAAGACTCGGGAGGGGACAGGCCGTATCGGTGCGGCTTGGAAGGCTGTGGTAAATCTTGGAAGGTATGCACACCCCCTCTATTTCACATTCATTTCGGTTGACGCGCGCATCAGAGCATCAATGGACTGCAGTACCATCTTCAGATGTGAGCTAGATTGTCGTTACGAGGAACATTGTCTAACGGCCATCTGTCCTAGCTCAAAGGCCCACTTTCAACACGCCATCACTTCCAGCTATGTTTCCTCCTATATAAGTGGTCTTGCGATCCCAGAATCCGTGGAAGCATCCGTGCCGAGTGAAGGAGAAGACAAGACGAAGAAACTGTACAAATGTCCCCACGAAAATTGCCCCAATCGGTATAAGCAACTGAGTGGCCTACGCTACCACCTGGCTCATGTACGTATCCGTGTCAGTGACGGGTACATTACTCAGCTTTATTTTCAGGGCCATCCAGTGGACCTTCCCAAACAGCTGGAGCTCGTCCCTCCTGCTTTAAGCCGCAAGTTGGCAGAGAAGATGCGCCTTCAAGGCCAAGGATCTTCTCCATTATCTTCTGAGCACCAGACACGCAACAATAGTTTGGAAGCATCGAATCACACCGCTTTCAACTCCTAGAATTCGCCTTACTCAAAAGTGGTTCCCTGTTTATTGTATAAATGGCCGGGTATTTAGCTTTGGATTCAGTATGTATAGGCAAGTCATCATCTATTCTATTCGTCACACGTCCAGCTGGGTCGTAATTTACATGTACTTATCGATATCGTTAACGGTGGATATCTTCTTCGCCGAGCATTCTGTGCGCTAGAAGAGGGGCTCGAAGATGATGTCAAGTACTTGATCCGTGTCCTAAGATCCGCCCTGAGAACTGGCGTTTCATCGTCTACCATTACCCGGAGCAAATTGGCTGGCACTATGCCTCGATTAGCAAAGGTTTGATCGGGGGTGGGAATAGACGCACAGATCTCTCAATGTTGGATCGGACATGAGTTCATCCATTGAGGGCATTTGTCCGCTCTGAACACGACCCATCTGATGGCGGACAGATGTGAGTCATCCAGAAGCAGAAGACGAAGACGAGCGTACCATATTTGCCACGGCAGGATTGGACATGAGTCTTTCCAGACCACCGTTGGCCATTAATTGTTGTGCCATTTGCACCATCATCGGATTGTTCATCATGCCTGCCAAGTCGGGCATGCCACCGCCTCCGCCGAACATATTCTCCAGACCAGGCAAGTTTGGCGGTGCATCCGAACGAGCGGGGTTCGGGGGCGGAGATGACGAGCGAAGCTGATCCTCGGGCATGAGGGGGGGAGGGCCATCGTCGTCGTCCTCGGGAGGGAGACGGTCTTTTGCGTTCTTGAGGCCAGATTTGAGATTCTCGTTTGTCGGATCCAGTTCGGCGCCCTTGCTAAACGCGGCTGCTGCGGCCTTGTAGTCGCCCAAACTGTAATGCGCATGACTGAAAAGGTGGGTGAGCGGTTCACATCGGATGGAACGGAGCAAGGAAGGTACCCGAGGCGAGAATAAGCCTTGACGAAGGAGGGGTCGACCTCGATGGCCCTCTTTGCGTCTTCGACTGCGGAGGTGTGGTCTCCTTTGCTAGAGTAGGCGGCGGCGCGGTTGGAGAAATAGACGGCATTGGAGGGGTCGAGGGTGATGGCACTGGAGTACGAGTCGATTGCCGAATCATACTTTTTGGAGGACATTTGGGAGTTTCCGGTCTGCTTGTGCTTCTCTGCTTTCTTCTTG
>Ga0307508_10006575_pt1 | contig 10916 bp, 3 predicted proteins | sample 9_EM_MG_FD_203089 | JGI IMG/M metagenome (GOLD analysis project Ga0307508, IMG submission 203089) | Populus trichocarpa ectomycorrhiza microbial communities from riparian zone in the Pacific Northwest, United States - 9_EM | ecosystem: Host-associated > Plants > Roots > Unclassified | place...
TAAACATAATTAAAGAAAGAAACATAAATAAACAAGATAAGAACATAAATAAGATATAAGTTAACTAAGTAAAGGAAAGGAAATGAAAAGCATAAACAAGAGATTAATATAAATAAAACTTAAGCGTTACAAAAATATAAAGAGAGAAAGCAAGAGCATGATCTTGATTTGAAAACCAAGATGCCTAAATGCATGGCAAATGCCTCATTTTATAGGCCAAAATTTGAAACTATTGATTTGATGACTAATTGTTGAGTTGGTGGCCACATCTTGACTTGGTGACAATCCTTATCTTCTTGTCTGAACAAAACATCATTACTAACGTTAGAATTTGAACAGAGTTTTGTCATGAAAGTTCTAGGAAATTGTCTCAGCTTTCCAATAAAAAAAGAATCAGTGCATTTGGACTTCTAGAGCTCGAGATATGGGCTGAACACTGAACAGTGTCTGGGCTGCAAGACGGATTCCGACTTCTCCATTGTTGCTAAGATTTGGACTTCCAAAAAGCAGAATTGAGTCTTTCACTCCGCATGAATGTTTTAGGCATATGTCTTAGCTTTTTATCCATATAAACTAAATTGAAATCCAAGATCTACAGCTTCAGATATGACCCAATGACTGAACAGTGTTCCAGTTTGGACTGAACCAACATCTCTTTTCTAAGCTTAACCCTCTCTTTGTCTTCTCAATTTCAGTAGTTGAACTCATTAATCAATCCTTTGATTTTTGTGATAGGCCTGCATTTAAAATGAGCATTTACCATAAATTAAAGCTATCTTATATTATCAGACTTGTTATTATAAAACATGGTTAAGTTAGGGGATTTAATGATACTTTAAGTGCAATATGATGATATAAAGCCTTAGTGAGAATGCACTGTTAAGTACTAATCACTTATAAAAAGGGGAAGCAATCAAAGAAAAAATGGAGGGAGAAAAGAAAAAAAGAAAGAAACTTTTGGTTCATGAAATAAGAAGAAAAGAAGGCAGCTTTAGAAATAAGTTCTTGTTTAAAGATTTGAAGCTTGGAAGGTATGCACCTAAGAACCTTGAAAGTGGATTCCACAGGGCTTGCTGGATTGATTTCTTTTGCTTAAATGCAATATTTTGAATTGCTAACATGTTAATGATTGCCTTCGTATGTTATGTTCACATGTTTGTTAGATTTAGAATTTGTCAAATGTGGCAACAAATTGTTGGGGTCTTTTATGTTTATTTAATGCATGGTTTCAGGTTCTTGAGTTATGGTCTAGCCTTATGGAATGTCAAAATATCAATTTTGAAACCTAGTTTGCTTAAGCATGCCTTTTGTTTTGAGTTGGTTATTTTGGGAATGAAGATTAAGGCATGTCTTTGATGTTTTTTTTTGTTAGTTTATTTTGTTTCAATTATGTTTGTAATTAGTAATGTGGTTTGTTGAAGTTGAGAAAGTCTTATCTAAAGGCCTAATAGGCATTTTCTGGGTTTGGTAGTGTTTTTTAGGGGTTTGTGTTCTTTATGTTCATTAGATGCACATTGATGTATGTACTAGTTTTATAGCTCATTTTGGTTTAATTTTGTTCACTTCAAGTTTGTATATCAATATTATTAGTAAATAATCTAGGACATTCAAGCATCAATAACATGTTTTTACGGGTTTTAATCTTAGGGTTTTGATTTTGAATCGAAACCCATTCTCGACAAAAATCATTTTTTTTTAGTGATAATCATGGCAAACTAACACTTGATTCTTGATCTATGTTGAATTTCACACAAAACCTTGCCTTTTATTGCTTGAAATCTGGTCTAGTATAGATTGCATGTTTCTAGGTTCATGCTTGAATGTTCTTCATTTGTTTTGTGTTTAACATATTTTTCTTGAGAAAGTTTTGAGTTTTTATGTTTTTGTTATGTTTAATATGTTCTGGGTTTTAGGTCTTTGTTTTGGTTTGTTTGCGGTTCAACCTAGTTAGGTCAACCCAGTGAGGTTAACCTGGTTAGGTGAAAACTAGGTTAGTTCCAAGGTTATGTTTGGTTGCTCTTTTTTTTTTTTTTGTTCAAGGGTGCGCTTGGAAAAAAACTCTTTATGCTTGTTCTAGGCAATTTTTATTTTTTAAAAAATGATTTTTTACCAAACATGACTTTACAAAAATACAAAAAAAAATTGATAAAAAAATAATACAAATATGTCTGTTCTTTGTGTGTTGCATATGGTCAAGTCTCTAAAAAATACAAAACAAAATCATAATTTTTATTATTTCCATGTGAAAATTAAAAAAAGATATATTCGCATGCATTTAAAGATTTAATAATTAGTTTATTGAATCCACGAGAATTTGACCAATATTTCAATAATCGATAAATTTTTAATTCATGAGAATTAATTATCAATATTCTAGTATAAATATTGAAACTACAAGTAGGGTGATGTTTATATAGTAGAAATTAACTAGAAAATTCTCAGAGTTATACTAAATATTCATCAATTTTAATTGGGAGTATTTTTTATCACAACACCCGAGTAGTAGAAAACCCTTCCGCCTTCCAAGATAGATGAACCCTGTCAGGGCATCTACATGGATCCTTTCCATAAGAATTTGTTTGGGTACACGAGTCATAATAAAATTCAAAGAGCTAGATTTATTCACATGAATGAATCTTCACTCTGAGTCATAGATAGACTACCGGTTAGGAACCCATCAAAACTTCTAAACCACATCAAACCTGTTACTCATGTTTTAGCCCTACATGTTGGAGATAGTGTGTATCCCTCTTGAACTGAATGCAGGAGTTTAGCTCATGGTTGCTGGAAAACTGACAAAAGCAAAGAATAAAGAAATGTTTTTTGAACCCTATTTCAGTTGTCTTCTGCTCTCCTTGTCCTTCCCCTTTGCTGCTGAAATCATCAGGATTCTTAGGCTAATTAGGAGTCTTCATTATGCTAAACTCATTCCTTCTTTATTTGGTTTTAAGTTTGGATAAATCCTTCAAAATTTATACCAACAAAGTTGATTCTGCTATTGTCACAATTTTGTTTGTAATACCAACTTTGTTTTAACTTAGACTTTGATTCTGACTTGGTTTCGTGCAATATTCGACCATCCCAGCTATATTATATCATTCATGACATGTTAAAGAATTTATTTGCACCTTTATTGGGTCCTAAGGCCCACTTTTTTTATGTCAAACTTTCAGTTGTATTGGGATGCTTGACATTGTCAGTTTTCGAATCGGATTAGGAGACCTATTTTGACCAACCAGATTGCATTCGGATTCTATTCTTCCAAACTATTTTATCCAACTTTGAATCCTTCATGAAAGTTGTAGTCCTGTATGTGTAGATAAATTTTGGTTTTTGAATCGCCTGATTTTGATAACAAAAGATCAAGATATTCATGTTTGAATATCTAGTGTGAAAGTAGAGAATCCTGCCACGAGAAGGATTCTGACCCGAGTTTGCAGGTCTGATTCGAGGGACTCAATTGCAAGATACTTAAAGTTTGCAGACCAATTGCGGGCCAATTTGAAGGACTTTTTTGGACCAAGGATTGAATTGAAAAAGTGTTGAAATAAGGGAGTTAATTGAAGATGAAATTAGAATAAATTTTGTCGGATTTGAAGAAATGAAAAAATAGGGACTTGATCATCAGAAAATGACAGAAATTCTATCATGCTAGGTTACGTTTCTATTTTTTTTTTCCTTTTCCTTTGAAACAACAAACGACACTGTCTCTCTCTTATACCTTAATTCTCTTCTTCAGCTAAGGAAATAAGACAACACCGTATGAAATAGCCCCATCTTGAATTAATTAACATGGTATTGTTCATTTGGAATTTTTTTTTTAACAGTTCCTCCCCGTCTGCAACTCTTTCCCTCCTCTGTAACCGTTCCCGCTAGTGTTTTTTTAATTCTCCCTTCCTTGCATTCTTTGTAACTTGGTATGTACAAGACAACCCTTTTTTTCATGCCAGGATTACAGCTGCGAGAGAAAACATTTTAGCAAGGGAACAACTTTGTACCTCACGGTGCCAGTTGTGGAAGAGGACACATAGAGGAGCCTCACCATCATCTAATGGCTGAGATTTTATCCCTAACACAAACGACTAGGATGAGAGTGTTAACATGAAGAATAATTACTAAAATCACATAATAGAAATCACATAATATTTTAGTTTCTTAATTTGCTTTATTTGATTGTAAGTCATCCAAGATTACATCCTAGACTAGTGTAATGAGTCTTTTCCTAAATAGAGCTATGTACATGCTATATATACAAGCCTCCTCTGCTTACCTTAGAAAAGGGGACAAAAAAAAAGAGAAAAAAAAAAGAAGAAAAAAACAACAGATATTCTTCCTCTGTTCAACAGAGAGGGCACCAGAGTAGTCTCCAGGTTTTGGCTTGGCTATATAAACAAGTTTGTTAATCTCCAGTTCATCAGACATTACCAATCAGGAGTTCACAAAATCTAAGGGTTTTATTTAAAAAACTCCTAACGGTAAAAAAGAAGGCTTTCTTTGGTTTTCAGAGGTAGAAAGGCAAAGGCGTTTTCCATCTGTCTATACTTCATCTTCTGCAGTCAAGACAAGTGAGATCTGCAGGTATAAGTCTCAACTTTCCCCTTCCTTGCCGCATTTAAGTCTTTCATTTTGATGTTTTAAAAACCTGTTTTGTCCTTTGCTTTGCACATTCTGTTTCTATTTTTTACATTACAATGAATGCTTATCCACTGTTCCTTCCGTGGCTTTGAGCTTAGATGGGTGTGTATGTTAGAGTTTGCGTGTAACATTCTCATATCTGGGATAAAACAACGATCTCATGTTAGCTGATAAACAGAGTGACTATATATATCTATTCATGGTATTTGCATTAAAGTCTACTAAAATTTCAATGGAGTATCCCCTATACCGGGAGGTCCCAAGTTATCGGCATACGACCTATTTACACTTCTAATATACCGCATCTCCAACTCAATTCAGCCCAAACATCCTGGGTCTCAATCCCACAAACATCACCATTCATATCAACCACAATGTTGATGATATACATTGTACAACAATTATCATTATGGATGGTTAAAGATATAAACATGCTTAATGGAACATAGTTATACAAACTACTGAATTAAATTCATCTATTCAAGTTTAAACATCAATTATACAAATTGAGTTAAATAAAGGTTGTAATATTACCAAATACAAGGGTATACTCCCTAGAACCTAAATTATGAAAAAAACAAACCTAAGCTAGAATCTACTCCTGTCGTGCATGCGATGGTCCTGAAAATAAAATACATATTATTGAAATATGAATATCACAATAATATAGCAATACAAATATCCGAAAATTTAAAAATACAACATGCATTCATATTTTATTCACTTCTCCATTTTGGTTCTTATTGGAGACTTTTTCTCCTTCAACTACTAAAAACCATTTCCTCTTCTATTATCAACCTCCATTCAAGATCTCATAAAACCACCCATGATTATTTCTGCTTAACACCTTATCGATACCCATTTCACTGTTATCATCATCATCCTGTAGGAGTCGATGCAAGGTGAACCCCTTACCCGGGATCCTAACATACACTAAATGTATGCTAGTGAATACATGGTGATCCCCTTACCCGAGATCCTAACATACACTAAATGTATGCTAGTCAATACATCTTGATCCCCTTACCCGGGATCTTAACATACACTAAATGTATGCTAGTCAATACATGGTGATCCCCTTACCCGGGATCCTAACATACACTAAATGTATGCTAGTGAATACATCTTGATCCCCTTACCCGGGATCCTAACATACACTAAATGTATGCTAGTCAATATATGGTGATCCCCTTACCCGGGATCCTAACACACACTAAATGTATGCTAGTTCACGCCCCAAATCACACTTCTCATATTTTCTTTATCAACTATAATTTCATCACTTAGCAATTCACAGAACAACCGTTCACCTTGAATACACATACATCAAGAATACTATCCAAATATCGACATCATTACGCAAACTTTCCTCCTTTCTCCTAATATCCAACATTCGGTAATTAACATCTCACATCAATAACTTATTAAATCATAGAATTAAACTAGAAAGTATAGGTGCGGATCACCTACCTGCAATAAAAGCTCCACTCGTGCTCCCCTGTTGCTGCTGTTGCACCACGCCTGTGGTCCCTCCTGCAAATCACAGGTTTATCTCATAAATTTTCCTCACTCAAGGATATGTTTTATAATAACCATATCAACAACCAATAAGTCTTTCTTTCAGTCATTTCTTAGTACTTTATGTTTTTCTCATTTCACTCATTATTATTGTCATTCTTTGTTCAATCCTAGTTATCATTCCTTTCTTTATATTTGGACTGTTACTGTCCAACTATTACTGTCCGTTTTTGAACTGTTACTGTCTGACTTCTCCTCAGATTTTTAACTATATCTGGAGTTATAGAACTTCGATTCAAGCGAAATTAGTGTCTTTGGAAAGCTAAGACATGAGGCTACAAGTTCTATGATTTAAGGAGAACCCCGTTCTGCCTCTAAGATAGTCAAAATCGCTCATAAACAAACACTTGGACTGTTACGGTCCGTTTTTGAACTGTTACTGTCCGACCTCTCCTTAGATTTTTAACTATATCTGGAGTTATAGAACTCCGATTCAAGCAAAATTTGTGTCGTTGGAAAGCTAAGACATGAGGCTACAAGTTCTATGATTTAAGGAGAACCCAATTCTGCCTCTAAGATAGTCAAAATCGCTCATAAACAAACACTTGGACTGTTACTGTCCAACTGTTACTGTCCATTTTTGAACTGTTACTGTTTGACCTCTCCTCAGAGTTTTAACTATATCTGGAGTTATAGAACTCCGATTCAAGCGAAATTTGTGTCGTTGGAAAGGTAAGACATGAGGCTACTAGTTCTATTAAGGAGAACCCAGTTCTGCCTTTAAGATAGTCAAAATTTCTCATAAACAAACACTTGGACTGTTACTGTCCAACTGTTACTGTCCGTTTTTGAACTGTTAATGTCTGACCTCTCCTTAGATTTTTAACTATATCTGGAGTTATAGAACTCTGATCTATAATTTTACATATAGGCATCAATTTATAATCGACTTTAAAACAACTCATAAGACCATGTTTAGAATATCTTACCCGATACGAATCAAGGTCTCGATCCCTCCTTTTCTTTCTAATGACAGCCGGCCCTCCCCTCTTCTCTTCTTGTTCAATTTTTTTCTTGTTAATCCCTTGCCTACCAGTGTTTATTTTTACTTATAACCCTTAATCTTGGATGGGTTCTTGAAATTTGGTGTTTCTCTCTTGATCTGTAAAAATAGATACCAAAACTCCCTCTCTTCTTTCTTCACGATAGTTGCAGATCTGTATTTTGGTAAGAAGAGTAGTATTTATGCTCTATAATTATTCTTATTTGCATTTAGACCCTATTTTCTTTAAATGTATTCGTTTTGCCCCCACTTCTTTTTAGTTTAGTTTATTTTCTTTAATTTAATCAAACCCTCAACATTTTCTGATTGATTTATATTGTCTCGAAATATTTCGTCCATAAACTTATATCCAAAAATTTCTAAATTCCTGTTTTTATTTAACCATATGCATGAATTTCTTCACTTTTATTTCTCATGTAGTTAGTTTGTAATCTAAGCAACCTTTATTTTCCCCCCGGGGGTTTACATTGCGGTTTCTTTTTTTTCTCTGATTCATGAGGAACAGTAGGTCTCTTAGGTCTTCATTATTAGTTCACTCCCTTGTTCGAGCGCTTTCCCTGTCTCATAATCTTGTATGGGGTAGCTTTGCTCCTAAATGGAGCTTTGCCTAGAGAACAAAGTGAAATACGACGGAAGTCCCTTTGCGTTTAAAGTAATCTTTTGGGCAGGTTCAGAGGGTCATGTTTTCCTTTCCTCTCTTTGAAGATGAAATAACTGGCCATGTTGTTTTGGTCCATGATACATGTGTTATAAAAGAATGCTCTTCAAGTTCTTTCCTTTTGTATGAAACTAGTATGGCAGTTTTCCCAGATTGGTAAAAGAGGATAGGTCATTAGTCACGGACACTGCATTAGAATTTTGAGTTCAAACTTTGGCTCCTTTGTGCATACAGACGTGTTTCTTTTCCAGTTAATTTTAAGTTGAGTTGGTTTTGAAAGGTTATTTTTTTATAAGTTAGTTTAAGCTTCTTGTAAATCTTATAATATATATGATGGTTTAGCATGAGTTTCTTAAACACAAAAAATTATTTTCTTACATATTATGGCAGTTTTCCCAGATTGGTAAAAGAGGATAGGTCATGAGTCACGGACACTGCATTAGAATTTTGAGTTCAAACTTTGGCTCCTTTGTGCATACAGATGTGTTTCTTTTCCAGTTAATTTTAAGTTGAGTTGGTTTTGAAAGGTTATTTTTTTATAAGTTAGTTTAAGCTTCTTGTAAATCTTATAATATATATGATGGTTTAGCATGAGTATCTTAAACACAAAAAATTATTTTCTTATATATTGAATTTTACAACATGTTTGTAAATTACAAAGGGTTTTGGCCAATATTCCAAAAATATAAAAATCTTTTTTTAAGCAATTGATTCTTAAAGAAAATCCTAAAGGGTTAATATTTAAAATATTATTGGGAATAATTTGTTATTATTCACTATTAATATTCGGATAAGAAAACCCTAAGTGGTTAATATCTAATAATATTTTTATAGGAATAAGAGGTCATTACCCCCTTGATAATATAAAAGCAAAGAAACCTATAAAAGGTAAATGTCCAAAATATCATTAAAAGTAATACAACTTGTTCATTTTTTAACATAAGGGTAGATTTATGCCAAATGTTATTTAGAACAATTTAATTGCACATCTTTAAAAAAAGCCTCAATTACAATTAGGGACGTTTCAAATTTTGATTCCACGGTTTACGAGCTGTGAAAGTATGAAGTATTAAGGCAAAAATGGGCTTTTTAAAGCGCTCTGAATTCTTTTAGATTTCAAAATTAGTTTTTTCCTCTTTCTCCTTGTGATTTACAGGTCGAGAATACTTGGAATATTAAGGGAAAAGTGAGCTTTTAAGCATACTAAATCTCATTGGATTTCTATCCTAGGTATCTCTTAATTCACAAGTTGTAAGTTTAGTTTGAATCAAATATAGATTTCAAGATCTGCATTGGTTCTCTTTGGCACTCTATAGACATATCTAAAGGTATGATCAATATTAACTAAGGGTTCTTTCTTTTTAAACTTTGAGCCCAAGTTTTGTTCATCGTAGCAAACTTATCTTAGGAAAACTGATAGGATTAGAGAACACCAATATCATAGCAAATTATAAGGCAAACCAAATATCAAGCAGCTTACCTTAGATAGGGCGTCCTAGGGATGCTAAAACCTTCCCTTTACGCAATCAGTCCCTTGCCATGGAATCTCTAAAGACCAATTAGGGTTTCTAGTGACCATAATACTAGGTGGCAACTCCCTTTTTCACAAAACAAAGATCCCGACCTAATTCCCCGATCTGGGAAGGGTTGTCGCAACGTCATGCTCTCTCGGGAGGGTATAATGGGATGGCGACTCCACTAGGGAACCTTGGACTAGGCTTGGTAGTTTGTTTGTTTATCCTATGTATTGTTGGTTGTTGTTTTCTTTTTGCTCTGAATGGTTTACTCTGTTCAAAAGCCTTAGTGATTAGTACTTAGAAGTGCATTTTTATCAAGGTTTTATATCATCATTTTGCACTTGAAGTATCAATAACTCCTTAACTAAAGCATGTTTTATAATAATAAGTCTGATACTATAAGATACCTTAAATTTATGGTAAATGTTCATCTTAAATGTAGGCCTATCACATAAATCAAATGATTGATTGATGAGTTTAACTACTGAAATTGAGAAGACAAAGAGAGGGTTAAGCTTAGAAAAGAGATGTTGGTTCAGTCCAAACTGGAACACTGTTCAGTCATTGGGTCATATCTGGAGTTGTAGATCTTGGATTTCAATTTGGTTTATATGGCTAGAAATCTAAGACATAGGCCTAAAACATTCATAGGGAATTCAAGACTCAATTCTGCTGTTTGGAAGTCCAAATCTTAGCAACAACGGAGAAGTCAGAATCTATCCTGCAGCCGAGACATTGTTCAATGTTCAACCCATATCTCGAGCTCTAGAAGTCCAAATGCACTGATTCTGTTTTTGTTGGAAAGCTGAGACAATTTCCTGGAACTTTCATGACAAAACTCTGTTCAAATTCTGACGTTATCAATACGTTTTGTTCAGATAAGAAGATAAGGATTGTCACCAAGTCAAGATGTGGCCACGCACTCAACAATTAGTCATCAAATAATAGTTCCAAATTTTGGCCTATAAAAGGAGGCATTTGCCTTGCATTTAGGCATCTTGGTTTTCAGATCAAGATCATGTTCTTGCTCTCTCTTTATATTTTTGTAATGCTTAAGTTTTGTTTATATTAATCTCTTGTTATGCTTTTCATTTCATTTCCTTTACTTAGTTAACTTATATCTTATTTATGTTCTTATCTTCTTTATTTATGTTTCTCTCTTTCATTATGTTTAACTAAGTTTATTATGTCAAGGTGAAAAGGTTACACTAATGGTGTAAGAATAAGTATAATATAAACTCAACATGGACTTTAATGTTTGAAACTAACATGTTTTGTATTTGTTATCTTGTTCACTTTTAGTACTTTGCTTGTTAAATGGTTAATCTAGATTTATGTTGTATAACTCTTGGTACAACAAATACTTGGCACTTTCATAGCCCAAACCGTAAGGTATAACCGACACCTGTGCTATGAAAGGAACTTGACTTGTTGTTAACATAAGTTATAATCATGAATACCTGACAACATTTACAAGTATTAGCATTATTCGAATAAGATAACTAATGTAATCATGTTAACAATT
>Ga0307508_10006576_pt1 | contig 10916 bp, 6 predicted proteins | sample 9_EM_MG_FD_203089 | JGI IMG/M metagenome (GOLD analysis project Ga0307508, IMG submission 203089) | Populus trichocarpa ectomycorrhiza microbial communities from riparian zone in the Pacific Northwest, United States - 9_EM | ecosystem: Host-associated > Plants > Roots > Unclassified | place...
ACTATTTCCATCGTTGCTTTAGCACTTGTTCTCTTCTGCCACGACTCATGTTTGGCTTCTTTTTCCTGGAACAAGCCATGTTTGCTATATTTTTGTCCAGATTGATACTATAATTGGCTCGTCAATGTTAATTTCAACTCTAAGTTTTTTCAAATGATTCCTACCAATGCCTTTCTTGGCTTCCCTCCTAATTTTACAGGGATCAAATTCTTCATTTCAATCTCATTGATGTTGATGATGATGATGCTTGTTATTCTATTGTCAATATTTTTTCTATACTCTGTATTTTCAATTGCTATATTTAATATGCTTCTTTTTCCTTACTGGGTTTTTAGTTGTCCATCAATCCTTTTCTTTTATTCTCCTCTTAGTTTTCCTGCCTAAGAATCCAACCACCACTTTTGACATATTTTTTCACTGTTCCACTGTTCTTCTCTTTCCATATATCTTTTCTTCAGTGCATTTTTTAGTTTAGTCTTACCTGAGGTTCTTCTTTATTTACTTTGGTATGCTGCACTGTTTTTTTTAAATTTTGATGTTGCTTTTTGTTGTGTCTTCAAAACCCAGTTTAGATCGAAGGAATGCCTAAACAACATGGTAAGAGGATAAGATGCTCAATCATACACTTTTGTTTAAGAAAAAAGTATTAGAGATTGCATACACCAACAAGTTGGTTAAGAAGAAACAACCTTGGCCACTAATTATTGGGTTTCTTAGGAAATATAAATACAACAACAACAATATTTGTTTAAGCTTTGATCGAACATTATTACCTAAAGAACAATTTTTTTTTTATAAATTTGACCAACTATTTAAAGACTGAGTTATCACAAACCACAAGTTATTTAAATCTCAGGCATTCACACACACCTCTAAGTCAAAAATATCCTAAAACCCTTTTAGGAGAAATTGATTGTTATGCCTTGAGTGCTAGTTTTTTTTGTTTGTTTTCAAGAGTATCTAATCACATCAGATCTTTCATTATCAAGTCATCATAAAAATATGAAACATAACATTCTATTTATAGGTAAAACATGATAACCCTATAAAGAGTAAACTATCATTTCTCCGAAATAATATCACATTTATTTCAGGATAATTTTAGAAATTTATGTAATCAAGTTTCTAGAATTTTCTAGGTCTAAGATTGTAATCTCCTATATAAATTATATTCTAGTCCTTAATTTATAAGAATTATTTATAACCAAGCCCCCTTGATTAGCCATCCTAATTTAATTTCTTACCAATGGTTCTTTATGTGCCATTAGGTTTCCTAATAAGCTGTTCTAAATATAACTCACAATCCTAAATAAAATAGAATTAAAAAGATTAAGTAATTTAATTTATTATGAATTCAACAATTGATTAGTTTATATTTAAAGATCAAGTATAACGTCTAGCATCATAATCCCCAAATATTAAAAAAATAATAAGTAGTTTGACTTAACTTTTTAGTGACTTGTTTCTCAGTGCAATTATCACTCCCTTCATCAATAATGTCCTGATTTGAACATTTGAGCATGAAGGGTGTCTCCTCTATCAAATCATATTTGTTCTCAACACCACAACCATTTATTTTTCAAATAATATTTAAAAGTCTTTTGAAATCTCATTCTACCTTGCATAATGATTTCACGATCAATACTATTAGAGAAGAGGTCAAATATTTTTTCTAATTCACTTAGGATGATGAATCATTTCTTAATCATTCAAATAACTTTATATGGTTAATGTTATACCTATTAATTTGCTTGTGTTGTTACCTTTGATTAAGGTAACATATAGTTAAGATCAAAGCATAAAATTCTCTATATAAGATAACTTAATGATCTCGAGTATAAAGACCACTTACACAATTATTATTTGAGCCTTTTCTATAGACACAAATAATCTCTTCATATGAAATTCTCATACAGATCAATTCAATGTACATATCATTTCACAATCACCTATATATTAGTTCCATGTATCCTTTGCACCTCAACTTATAAGAATAACTACTTTCTTTTATATAGTAAATAACATAATATGTATATGTTTGGGGCACAACCAGTCACTGCTGACAGCACATGTAGCAACCCATGACTGTTGTCTTACCAAGCATAACTCCCAGTGCACTGCCAAACTAGTACAGGGCTGCTACCGTGTGCTAGTGTAAGTGCATCGTAGAGCTGTTGCCTCATGCTGTAAGCGATGTAGTGATAGCCTTTGTTGATATTGTTGACGCCAAGGTTATCAAAAACATATTTTTAACACGGCACGGAAAATGCAAAATAAACTCGGATCATAAAAATGGATCGTGAAATTGTAAGGAAGTTTTTTTTCATACATAGTTTAAGCACCTTAAAATACATGGTTTAAATAAAAATCCATACATAGTTCAAGCATTTTAAAATACATGATTCAAATAAAAATTCATACATAATTTAAGTAACTTTTCATTAACTAACAATTAACAAACTTAAAATAAACAATCTGTTGGTGCGTCATGTAAACTAAAACTAACTTCATTACCTTTATCTTCCTCATTATTCCTCAAACATTGATCAATATCATTATCATCAAAATGATTATTATTATCATGAATATAAGTTATCTAACCAATAGATAATGGCAAAGTACTCATTGTCTTTAGGTAAAGCCCAAAGGCACTTAAGTCCACACCAAACTTAATTTTGATAATGCTTAGCAAAGCCATTGTCTTTGGCTAAAATTTAGTCCACCTTCAATCTAAAACCAGGTCAACTTGTTGTTTATCCTCCTATCTCTTGCAAAACCATTTTCTTTTCTTTTCTCTTTTTTCTCTCTTTGCTTTTGTTTTTTTTGTTTACCGTGCCTAGTGCCTATCCATTCTTAATTCTTAATATTGATAGGTTTTTTTACTGTTACGACTGTAGATTTTCTAGTTTTTATGATTCAACATATTTATTTTTGTATTTTAAAAATACTTTTTAAAAAATTCTAGATTATTTTATTTTTTCTTCAAATAATTTTTTTTTATTTTAGATCATTTTAATATGCTGATATAAAAAATAATTTTTTTTTATAAAAACTATTATTTATATGTATAATTGAGCATGTAAACGTCATTTAAATTGATTGATGGAAGAACTTGATTAATTAATTGTTATAGTATAAGAATAATATGAATCATTTTGTGTAAAATTATAATGAATGATGCCTTTTAAAATAATTTTTTTATATTAATATATTATAATTATATAAAAATATTTTTTTCACGTTAAAAACACTTTTAAAAAAATGTAGAAAATGTAGAAACACAAACGAAAACTATGCCAAATACCCATTAATGTGAGATTGATTCTGACAACTTTACTTGGCCACGTCATGCTATAAGTATGGTATTTAAGGTATAGCCAAGGTCACGCTGATGTAGACTGAAGGGCTGAAGCCTGAAATATATGATTTTTGTTAAAATCGTAAAAAAGGTTCTAAACTCGTGTTTTTATGTGATTTCACTTGATTTTAATTCAATTTTATCAATTTTCGAGTTTAAAGCGATTTTACACGTAAAACATATATTAACTCGTAAAATCATACGATTTTACAAGTCAACTCATTATTTTAACAACCTTGGTTAGTACTATCATTGGTAGTGGGCAATGAACCCAATAATGGCTGCAACCAATGAAGAAGAAGAGATGAGGGGTAAAATTATGATTTGTTAGAAATATTATATTAAAATTACATATAAAGCCAATAATTAGAATTGAAACATGAAATATATTGAATTATACATATTAATGTGTTTTTATGCATTTTGAATGATTATGGACACAAAAAGACCAATGTGAATGTGTTTTTAATGGTTAAATAATTGTAATATTAAATGAGGCCTACGTGTCCTGTCTTTTTTTTTTTGTTGTAGTAAAATTCTTTTTTCATCTAATTCCTTTTGAATGTAAGTTAAGGTTTATTATACAATTATGTAAATGTTATGTAATTTAAAAATAGAAAAATTTAGATAGAAAAATTACTTTATAATCTAAGATGAAGAAAAAATGATAGAAAAGGATATAATCATGGTGCTTGTAAAGACTTGTGAAGATTTTTAGCAACTACTTAGGTTTTAATTACCTAATTCCCTTCAATGGCTCTTAGAAAATAGTTTAGATACCATAGTCATCCATTAAAATGATATGCTATAAGTGCATATTTATATATAATTGTTATTTATGGTATATCAATTATGACATGGAATGAGACCTGATTAAACTAACAATTCCCTTGTTAATTCTAATTAAAGACTTTATCTAGATTTAGTTATAAATATGTATGCATGAAACCAAGAACTCACTATTTTTACATGAATAAGTTGATAGATCACCATGAGGTGTAATTATCCTTCCATGTAGCATATTTGATGCTAACAAAATAAATGGACCAAACTTCTTGGACTCATACTGAAATGTGAGAATTGTTCTCAAATAAGAAATAAGATTATATGTTCTTGAAAATCCAATTCCTTTTATCATTGATAAGGATTCTAACGATAAAGTTAGGATCAAATATCAATATTATATTAATGATGATGAATATGCTACATATGTGATATAGGCCTTACTTGAACTTCAAACATAACATGAGATTATATATGCTTATACTACAATTATACATCTCAAAAGTTGTTTAATGCAACTAGTAGGGTGAGAGGTATGAAACCTTTAGGAAATTATTCCACTATAAGATGATAGAAGGTTTATATATAAACACTCATGTTCTATTTATAAATTGAAAATTATCTTTCTACTTCACATAATAATTCTTAGATGTTAGATACCAAATGTAGTTTTTACATTTACAATAATGAGAAGAAAAAAAACTAACAAAAAGTAGAAGATTGTGTAAAGGTGAAGTGGACCTATATGTTGGCAATGGAACAAAAGTTGTTACATTGACTGTAGAAACTTATTATTTAACTTTTCAAATTGGGCTAATACTAGAACTTGATAATTGTTATTTTGTTTCAATACTTTCTAGAAATATTGTATCTGTTTCTTTCTTAGCTTTGAATGGATTAAAATTTATTATGAATGGCAAATGTTGTTCCTTTTATAATGATAATGTTTATTATGGATATGGTATTTATATGAATAGTTTGTATATACTTGATCTTGATATAAACAATAAGAAAAATAAATTAGATAATCAATATTTATCACATTTATGATATTGTAGACTAGGTCATATTAATGAAATAAGAATCACTAAGTTAAATAAAGAGAAGATTTTTATTTTTTTAATTGTGAATTATATAAAACTTGTGAAGCTTGTTTATTAAGTAAGATGATCAAAACACCTTTTTATTGGAAAGAGTGAAAGATCTAATGAATTGCTAGATCTAATACATACAAATATTTATGGACCAATAACAATTCACATCATAGGTATATATACATATTTCATCACATTTATTGATGAACATTTTAGATATGGTTATGTATATTTAATAAAAAAAATTCTAAATCAGTCGAAAGGTTCAAAGAATTCATAAGTGAAGTTGAAAAATAAATTGGAAAGATTATTATGATATTTCAATTAGATCAAGATGATAAATACTTAAGCCAAAATTTTTAAGATTATTTAAAAGAGAATGAGATTCTCTCATAATAAACACCTCTTAGAACACCACAACATAATATCATACTCTATTGGATATGGTGCGGTCCATGATGAGTTATGTAAACCTTCCAACTTATTTTTGGGGTTATACCTTATAGGCTGCCACTTACCTTTTAAATTAAATTCCATTAAAATCTTTTGATAAGATTATATATGAGATATGGAATGGTAGAAGATCGATCCTATCATATTTAAAAATTCAAGGATGTGATGCTTGTGTGAAACATATTGTATCTGAAAAGTTAGGAACTAAGTTAGATAAATATAAGTTTATTGAATATCTAAAAGAAACTATTTAATATTATTTGTACCATTCTATTGAGAAAAAAAGTGTTTATTTCAAAATATACTACCATTCTAGAGAAAGAAGTTGTTATTGAAAAGAGTAGTTTGAGAAAAATAGAACTTGAAAAAGTTCAAGAACCATAACTAATATCTAAATATATAGAACCCGACTTCGAGGCTATAACATTGGATGTTTAGATTAAAGCTCACGAACCATAAGAACTTTGTAAGCATGGTAGGACACATCATGCACCAATGAGATACAAACTTCTCATAGAAGCTGAAAATGATGAGTTACTCATAATTGATAAGTATACTAACTACATGGAAGTAATATCTAATATTGATTATGAGAATTGGCTTAAGACCATGAAGTATAAAATGGATTCCATGTACACCAACCAAGTATAGACATTTGTTAATCCACCTAAAGAGATAAAAACTCAATAGATATAAGTAAGTTATTAAAAGAAAGAATGACATGGATGACAATGCATAAAGTACAAAGCTAGACTAGTTGATAAAGGTTAGATACAAGGATAAGAGGTTGAGTTTGATGAAACCTTTTTACATATAACCATGTTAAAATCCACAAAGATTTTAACAAATGGATATCAAAACTACATTCTTGAATGAGAATCTTTCAAAAATGTGTATATGATATAACCTAAAGGTTTTGAATATAAAGAATTTGCCAACAAAATATGCAAGCTATAAAAATCCATTTATAGAATTAAGCAAGCTTCATGAAGTTTAAATGTTTATTTTTATGAGATAATCAAACAATTTGATTTCATCCAAAATATGAATACGCCTTATATTTATAAAAAAGATTAGTGACAATGGAGTCATTTTTCTAATATTATATATAAATGACATATTATTGATATGAAATGATATTCCTTTACTCCAATAAGTAAAGATCTAGTTGTTTAAGAATTAGGAAAAAATAGCTAATATGCTGGGAATTAAAATTTATAGAGATCTAAAAGTTTGCTTGGATTGTCCTAATCTATGTATGTAAACAAAATGCTAAAACAATTTAGCATGAAAAAACCTAAGTGCTGATACTTACCTATTTTATATGGGATATGTTTCTTTAAGGATATATCTGTTAAGACATAAATTGAGAGAGATAAGATGAAAATGATTCTCTATATTTTAGTTATAAGATCCATAATATATGTGATGCTATGTACAATACTAGATGTATCTACTACTTTGAGTATAACAAGTATATACCAATCTATTTTAGGTGAAGATCACTGGAAGATAGTTAAAAATGTTACTAAGAAAGACTAAAAATGTTTTTATGATTTATGAAGGAGATGAACTAGAAGTTTATGGTTATTCATATGCTAGTTTTAAATTATATATTGATGATAAAAAAAAACTTAGTCAAGATATGTTTTTTTATTCTAAATGGTGGTGCAATGAGTTAGAAGAGTTCTAGAAATGAATGATATAAAGACAAAACAAATACCCACTAAAATTAAATCTTGTAGATCCTCTCATTAAACCACTATCATAATAGAAGCATTATTTCTATTTGGAGCGACATGTGTATAAGAGCAAATGGCTTTAGTGAAAGTGAGAGATTATTAGTGTATATATCGTATAACTAGTTAGTTGGTAACACATAACATTGACTTTGTTCATGCAAAATATATTTATAATTAATAAAGGTATTTTTGTATCTTTAATATTTATTCATGTTTGATTAATAAGTCTATAGTAAAAATAAAGTACTTAGGATAAAAATATTTTTCAAATTTTTTTTAAAGTTGTTATAAACATGAAATTCCTATTATATCAAAGCATTGTTCCTAAATACTTCTAATCGATGCTCTATTAAGACTATATATTAATTAAACTCATTAAGACTGATACATATTATGTTCTTTCCTTTATGAAAGGAAACAGTTGTTCTTATAAGCTTAGGTATGAGAGATACCTGAAACTAATATCTAAGTGCCTGTGAGACGTTAAGTAAACTAAAATGACCCTCATGAGAATTCTATATGGAGAGATCACTTATGTCTATGAAAAAGCTCACGTGATAGTTGTGTAAGTGATTGTTAGACTTGAGATATTAGTTATCTTATATAAGAAATGTTATCATTTGATCTTGCTACATATTGACCTAATCAAGGGTAACAAAAAAAGTCTATATTAATTATAACATGAACTATATAAAGGTATTTGAGTGATCAATAGAGTATTCATCACCCTAGATGAATTAGGACAAATGTTATATATGTTCTCAAATAGTATTGATTATGAAATCATTGTACAAAGTGGAATGAAATTTGAAAAGAGTTTCGAATCTTATTTAATGAATTAATGACTATGATGTTATAATAAACATAATTTAACAGAGCAGACACACTTCATATTATAATGTCTAAATCAGAATATTCTTGATGAAAAGATAATAATCATTGAGAAACTGCTTACTAAAAAGTTAAGTCAAACCACATATGACTTTTGTAATATTCAGAGGATTATAACACATTGTTAGACGATACACTTGATGTTCAAATATAGATCAATCAATTATTTAGGAATGTGTTTTGTATATAGTCTAACTTATCAGAAACTTAATGAGTCATGCATATTAAGAACTACTGGTCAGAAATTAAACTAGGATGATTAATCAAATGTAACTTGATTATAAATAAGTTTTAGAAATTAAAGACTAAAATGTAATTAATACAAGGGATTACAATTCTAGATCTAGAAAAACCAAGTAGGGACTTGATTGAATAAATTTCTAAAATTATCCTGAAATAATATATGTGGTATTATTCAAGGGACAAATTGATATTTTAATATTTATAGGATTATAAGTTTTTCTCTATAAATAAATGTTATGCCTTATATTTTTAATGAAAATATAAGATATGATCAAATAGATAAGCATGTTACAAAACATATGGAGAGAGCTATACATATATCACAGAACATAAGGTTTTAAGAGATTCCTTACCAGTGGTTCATGTGGATTATTAAAAGTCAAACACTTGGATGACTTGTCATTTGCGATAACCTATCCTTAAAAAATTTGATCAAACCTCAAAATAAAATTATCTTCAGGTAATCTTTGTTTAAACCTTAAACCATCATACTTTATCTAACAGAATCCTGGAGACTTTTGAAAAGATTTTAAATTATTATTTCCATTGTGTCTAAGACTTTTGGTAAGCCTAATAGAGGGTTCATATCTTTACACAACCTTTGCCTCGTGAAGTTGTAAGAGAGCAAGACTTATTAAGCAGACAAATGATAGAAGATGTCTCCAAAAAAGTTTACAATGTCATCTCTAAAAAAGTTTACAATGTCATATAAAAAAAAGCATTAAAAGAAAACCAACCTCAAGCTGAATAAATGACATATATTGTAAAAGTAAAAGTAGGGATCGATTAACAAACCTAACAATGGGGTAAAGTTTGATAAAGTATTATATGAACACTTTAAGAGCTTAAAACAAGAAACAAAACACCATAACGGTGACCTCAGTCATTGTGTGTTATATAAAGGGAGTAGAAGATGATGTAGCTCTTGAGCATAAGCAATAAAAATGCTACAATAGAAATTTCTTAAGAAAGAAAGAACAAGCACCTATTAAACAAGATACAACACTAATAATGCTCAAATGTAATTAAAATATCTTAACACAAAATCAATCAATTGACTTTAAGAAGGCTTCAACAAATGCTCTTATCTAGATAAAAGACCAAATAAATGATGGAAATAACATGATTGTCGATATTGATGGCAACCTAGATGATGGCATGATGAAGGATGATTTAGAAACCCTTCTTGATGATCGTACATAATATAAAGAGAAGGAATAACTAGAGATAATGTCTTAATATAATAGATAGGCATACAAAGTGCTTTAAAGGAAAATAAATTTTAAAAACCTTTTATGGTAAAAGTGAATGACCATAAAAATTTAAATAAAAGAATATAGTCTTTACCTAACCATATTCATTTGAAGCCAAACATAGCTAGCTACTTTACTTAGACAATGACTACGAAGACAATGTAGAAGAAAAGATAAAAATCATTTAAGTTAATCAAACTGAACTAGTAGTTGAACAACAACAAATATTCACATTTTTTAAGCCAGCATTGGTTATGAGTTTCCATTTAAAACCTCTATACATTATAGCTACCTTTAATAGGGTACCAATATAAAGAGTTTTGGTTAATAAAAATGTATCACTAAATATTATGCTTTAGTTATTGATCGTAAAGGTTGGCCTTTACAAGGCTGGCATGATCCTAATAGAAGTGGTTGTGTAAAATTTTACAAGGGGTATCAAGTAGACCTAGGTCCAGAACCTCTTGTATAACTTTCTTTATAGTAGAAGCAATGACAAACTATAATGCCTTACTCGAGTAAGATTGGATACATGTTAATATGCGTGTGTCATCATCTTTAAATTAGACCTTGATGTTTTGGTTACCAAACAAATAAACTAAAATAGTCCAAGCAAATAACAAATCATTAATGGTTAATACAAGGATGACAAACTCATGGTTGTAAAGTAATGAAGTGGGTCCAGTCAAATTCATGAGAATGGATAATATGGGTCGCTTATTGACTTTTCTATTAGCAAGAGGATAACATGCATAAAACAATTTATAATAGATTTTGCTAGGTCAATTAACCTATAATGGGAAAAAAATGGCCCAAAGTAAGAAATATAGGACTAAATGAGTCATTTTAATTTAATTGCATGTTTTATGGCTTTTGATGAAGCTTGTTGGCATATTGGGTGACAAAACAAAACTTTTATAGTAAAACCAAACTAAGAACACAAGTTGGTCCCTGCCTAATGACTTGTCTTCCTCTAGCTCCACCTAAGATGGATGATGGATATGATGAAATTCAAGACATGTTAATTGAGGTTAATTTAAGAATTAAAGACGAGCCTAAACCAACCTTTATAAGTGTAAGTATGTTAGATAAACTTTAT
>Ga0307508_10006577_pt1 | contig 10916 bp, 9 predicted proteins | sample 9_EM_MG_FD_203089 | JGI IMG/M metagenome (GOLD analysis project Ga0307508, IMG submission 203089) | Populus trichocarpa ectomycorrhiza microbial communities from riparian zone in the Pacific Northwest, United States - 9_EM | ecosystem: Host-associated > Plants > Roots > Unclassified | place...
CTTACGAGGAGAATCATTTCCTTCCTCTTCTTTCATCCTCGCAAAAGGCACAACACCGCCGGGATACGAAGGTGTCACTGGGGTCTGAGCCTGCATTTGAGACATGGGTAGCGTCCCCCTTGCAGCAACAAGTACAGGAGTAATGGGGACAGGGCTAACAGGGGTCACGGTAGCCGTCTCAAACCCATCACCTACCGGACTCAAAGGCGTCATCGCAGCACTCGTCCTTGCCGTATGTGTTGTGCTGGAGCGTGACCCTCCACCCTCAAGACTCAAACTGGGGAGTGATACAGGCCGTTTTTCGGGGGAAAAGTAATCCTGCTCGACGATGGGTGAAAGCTGTTGGTTGAAAAACTCCTGAACGGGCACGCGGAGAGAGTGCGAACTCTTTGTGGGGTGGAGAAGTTTGGGACGAGCAGCGATATTGGGGGGTGGGTTCATTGGTGGAGGTGGAGGGAAGTGGGGACTAGGAGATGATCGCCCTTGAACAAGGGAATGCGCCGAAGATGACGGTCCTACTGAGGGCTCAGGAACGGAAGCGGTGTTGGTTAGGCTGAGATCGGCGGTGCTACTATTGCTGGCGGGATTCAGCCACGACACATGCGAAGGCGTCATTGGCGACTCTAGACTGTTCTGCGAGGATGATGACGGAGTGTGGGTGTAACCCTGCCAATATGGGTACGGATGGGTCGGAACGTGGATCTCGGGTGGAAGCGGCTGCGAGTCAGAAGATGCGGGCGACGAGGATGTCAGGGACAATGTGCTTGTGAGGGGATGGAAACCCAGGTGGTCAGATGCAGAGTGAACTTCGGTGTTGACGTGGACCTCCGTGGGTATGCGGGAGGACGATGCGTCGGGCAAAGAAATGGATGCGGAAGCAGAATCTCGCTGACGCTCCTTGCCTTTCGCGTTAGAGGAGGGTGTGCTTGAAGAGTCCTTTAAACCCAATAAACGACGCATGTTGCACGGTTATGGGTGACGTGTATAACTGTATACGGGGAATAAACGGAGGAATTGGTACTTGCACCCCTACCCACCGCAGGTGATGTGGGAGGATTCGGGAATAGGGAATAGTAAAGAGACTTTCTTGGCAATTACTCGCAATTTGGCTCCGCACCGGTGCAAGTTATCGATCGTAGCGGGAACCCTGGGCAAACAGTGGTACGACCGTTTGGTGGTCGATGTCAGTCAGTATGTTGCACCGCCGTGAGAGCGAGCCCGCGAGGGAAATACCTGAAGGGGGGGTAAAAGGTTGGAACAGAATGGGATCGTGGAAGGAATGGAACAGCGTACAGAAGAGCAGCGTCCGTTATATGTACGCAGCAACAGTTCACGGATGCACGCGCGTGTTCCGCGAGGAGTTCGGGTATATCGGCCAAGGGGTGCGTGTCAGTGAATGTGTCAAGAGGTGTTATGACGATACGCAGAAATCACGTCTGGGACCACGCACATGAGCGGCTGGCGAACGCGGTGCAGGGACAGGAGTTGTAGACGGGAATGCATGTGCGGCTAGCCAAGAATGATCCCAGGCATGCCCCAGGGAACATGCTATATACACACATCTGGCCAACGAGCTAACCATCAATCACCCGTTTCGGTGGTCAATGGGAACCCAGGAAGTAAAAGGCGCAAAAACCAGGACTGGCACCGTGACCGCAGTGGATTGGAAGTAGAGCCACATGAGTTGCAACCAATTCTCCATTCGTCACCGAGTCGCCTTGGCGCGCGCTGCTGAATAGATTCAAGAAGGTGAATTGGAAACGGGGTACCAGAATGATCCGACACGATGTTGCACAGCAGTGCATCTCAAGGTACATACATGCAACCTCGTGTAGTCCTCCTGGCCGCTTTGATAGCGATTCGATTGGATATCTGTTATAGGTCATGACACCATATCGCATGCGTAGAAGTTCAAGTGTATCGCGAAGAAAGACGCTGGACGAGATTCAACGATGTGCATTGCGGATGCGGTAGTGAAACAACTCGAAAATTCTCACCATCGCAACTCAAAAAAATACGTTCATGCACATGGATAGAAAAGGTAAGGATTGGGAGGTTACTACTAGTATGTACAACCAAGATCCGGGTATACGTATGGTAAGTTATCAGTAGGTACAGCGAGCTTCATCCGTGGAATAACTGTTCAACGTAGGTTCAACGTACACACGATCTCCGCCATGTTGCCTGTACTTAAAGGCATCCAGCGGAGACCATGGAATAGTCGTTATGCCTTGACCTCCAAGGTTTCTGGAGTGAAATGTAAACCCGACTCGACAGCAATGGTGACCCCTTGTGCCAGCGCAATCTCGTCTGCCGGGGTATCGGCGTTCGCTGTGACAGGTTCCGCCTCGGCCCCCTCCGCATCATCCTCGGGCATCGAAGAGGCAACAGAGTCTTTATTATCGTCAGCGTGATCCTGGTCTTGGGTCCCCTCGACCGTGTCCGAATTAGCTGGCTTTGGCTCTGGCTCTGGCTCTGGCTCTGGCGACTCAGACCCAGGCTCCGGCGATCCGGATGGCGAATCGGGGAGCGGAACGCCTTCAGGCCGTATCGGTGATGCATCCTCCAGCTTGTCCTTATCTTCGAGGTCGACTTCCTTGACACCATTTGTGACCTCTTTCACGTCCTGTCCTTCGACGGGGGAAACTGAATCACCCTTGGGACTCTCCCCCCCTGAAGCAGAGTCGCACTCGGTATCTGGCTTGACAGGGTCGCTCTTCGTCCTTTTCGCAGTGGAAGGGGCAGATCTGTCGCCGTCTTGCTCCGTGATGCTGCGCCTGCGTTTGCGGCCGATCGTGGGAGCATGTGACGTGGCTAACGGATAGCCAGGTCAGGTCGAGAAGACATAGCAAGTCAACATCGGGGCAATTAATTAAAGATTTGCGGGGCTCACCGTCATCCCTCCACGGACGGTCAGGACGAGGAAGCAGCGAGCCCGAGACACGTCGTATGAACTGGAACATGATAACCAAGATAAGCGCGAAGAGGGGAAAATGTGGTACGAGGAGGAGGGGGCGTGGCAGACAGGATGCGCGAGATATGGGCGTGTAGACGCGGTGTGGACTATTTACTCTTGTTTAGTCACATGGGTGTTCCCCCTATTGTTTTCTAGTTCATTGACCACAACTTGAAAAGAAAAGGAAAGAGTGGAACAGTGTCAGCTTTGGCTTGTTCCTTTTGCTTGTTGGCCTAAATCATCCACCTGGTCATGTCGAACAGGACATCTCTCTTAGATCTCTGAAGCTTAGACATACATAGATTACGTAACACAAGTATCATCGATGTGACTCGCTCTGTTGGAAAGATAAAAAACCGAGACAAGATATACCCCCCCAACATCTCCGCACACAATGACACTAGACGTAACAAGCTTTATAGACAGCAAGGGCGGAAATGCAGAGGAGATCCGCGAGTCCCAGCGCAAACGTGGCGAGCCCGTCGAGCTCGTCGATCAAGTCATTGAGATGTACGCCGAGTGGGTCAAGAGTACGTACCAACATTCCACTGTGGCTGGCCAAAGCGTGATCATTGTCACCTCTAGAGGACTACGAGCTCAATGGCCTCAACAAACAAGTAAACGCGGTCCAGAAAGAGATAGGAGCCAAGAAAAAGGTACGCACGCGCCCCACAGTATATTTCATGGCAAATCATCCACTTTCCAGGCCAAAGAACCAGCAGACGATCTCGTTGCACAGAAGAAAGCCCTCGATGCCCAAGTAGAAGCCAAACGGAAAGAGACTCGCGAATGTGAACTACTGATGCGCCAAAAGGCGAGCAACGTCGGAAACCTAGTAGCCAAGGACGTCCCAGTCAGCTTGACAGAGGTGCACATTTTGCTGTGCTCGGTGGTTCATTACCCTAAAGCGCACACGATAGGACGACAACGCGACACTACGGACATGGCATCCCGATGGTCCCAACGATCAAGTAGAAAAAAAAACTGACATCATGCCCCATCACGAAGTCCTTCTTCGGCTCGACGCTATGGATCTCGAGCGAGGTAGGCCTCTCTATCCCCACACCTACATCCCTTTCTCATCGCTCAGTCCAACGCACCCAGGCGCAAAGGTGGTCGGCCACAGAGGCTACTTCCTCACCGATGATGGTGTCGATCTAAACCAAGCACTCGTCTCCTACGCCCTCGACTTCCTCAGAAAACGTGGGTATAAAAAGATCCAACCCCCGTTTATGGTCAACAAGGACGTCATGAGCAAGACCGCCCAACTCAGCCAATTCGACGAAGAACTCTACAAGGTATGTCGTCTCGTATGTCGTCAGTCCCTTCTTGACCAAAACCATCCCACCCGATCCCATCGCACATATAGGTCATCGCCGACGAAGACGAAAAGTACCTCATCGCTACCTCGGAACAGCCCATCTCGGCTTTCCACTCCGATGAATGGTTCGAAGACCCCAAAACCCAACTCCCTATTTACTACGCCGGCTATTCGACCTGTTTCCGAAAAGAAGCTGGTTCTGCCGGTCGTGATATGTGGGGCATCTTTCGCGTCCATCAATTCGAAAAGGTGGAACAGTTTGTCATCACGGCGCCCGAGGAGAGCTGGAACGCGTTTGACACCATGCTGGCCAACAGCGAGGCGTTCTATCAGAGCCTCGGACTACCTTATCGGGTCGTCGCGATCGTCAGTGGAGCGTTGAATCTCGCGGCGTCGAAAAAGTGCGATTTGGAGGCATGGTTTCCATTCCAAGGGAGCTACAAGGAATTGGTATCGTGCTCCAACTGTACCGACTATCGTGCGTCCTTTTTTATCGCGACCCTGCCCATGTCGTGATGGTGCTCACACGAGCGGGAATACTGTCTTGGCAGAGAGCCGACGGCTCGAAGTCCGCTGCGGTCTCAAATCGAAGGACCAACAACGCAAAGTATACGTACACATGCTCAACGGGACGATGTGCGCCACCGAACGCGCGCTGTGCTGTCTCGTCGAGAATTATCAGACACCCGACGTACGTTACTCACTCCCGTCTCCCGGCTTGCCGCGTGATTGATCACAACGCCGTTCGACAGGGCCTCGTAATACCCCAAGTGTTGCGACCATATATGCAAGGCCGGGATTTCCTGCCGTGGAAGAAAGCGCTACCCAAGAATCTTCAGCGGAAACAGGCATAATAGGATGGACCCAGAACTGTTATACTGTAGATGCCTTTGTGACATTTTGATCCTGTGCGGACGAATCAGAGTATGCTGGATGTAATCTAGACCTGCGTTTTCGCATTCCCTCTCTGAACTTTCACTTCCATGAAGACGAAGGGCCATACACACCTTCAACTACATTCGTTACTCAGTATATTACTGAAATCGTGGCCAGTGAAGGAAACCGAGGAAGCAAGCACAAAAATACAGATTCCAAGCTAGTAGGGGTCGACATGGTCGCAGTACATTAAATTAGCGAGTAAGAACAAGGCACCCCGATGCAAGGTGTCAACGCAGAGACGGATATCCCGAGTCAGCGGCAACAATCGATGGATTGATGGAACCGCCAAACGTCTGTACAATGGGGTATGCATACATAAATGTACATATTGGACAAGATGGGTGTCCGGATCAACCAAAAAAACACCACGCGACGGACAGCGTAACGGTAAGGACAAGAATAAATAACAGACCTCGTGCAAATTGCGAAACGTACAGAGGTGATGGACGCTGGGGTAGCATCGATCATGACTCGTTGAGTTCAAAGTACGCCCTGAACATGGACTCCGTGTGCAGATGTGTATCGGAAATGACGCCATGTACGTGCATGAATAACCGCGGAAATCGCTTGGTAAAGTAGCTCAGGAAGCCCTCGGGCATTGGTCCCAGTGTACGCTTCACGTGGTCAGGGAGGTCTTGATAGTGGTGTTTCTGAGGTATCCACGTCGTGTATGAGAACCCCTGAATGAGTGAATGAAATGCACGAAAAACTCACCTTGTTCCTCAAGGCCCTCAGTAGATCTTGCACACTCTTTCCATCATACTTGCGGAATTTGCCCAAATTTTCGATAAAGACTTTGTCAAGCTTTGCATGCCAGTCGTGTCCCACGATATTAGACGCACCCGTCTCGAGCACGACGAGACTATGATCCCGAGGGTCTCGACACATGATCTCAAAGCGGTCGGATGCGTCTTGGAGGAAATTTAGCCGGCGCGCGGGATCCCAAAAGAAGGGATGTACGAGGCAGGACGTGGTATCAGGTCTGTTTAAGGGAAGACTTGGATTAGAACTAAGAACGAAAAAAACCTGGGTCCAACTTGCCGGTGAGAAGCCTCCGGATGAAGCATCCTTCCTATCAGGTCAACAGCTTCCGAACCCTCCTCCCCGAACCTCTCTAGGCCATCCAAGTTTTTTACGTTTTTGATGATATTAACCTCACGTTCGAATCTACCCCCAAAAGGATGTGACCCATTCGTGAGGACGTAGTAGAACAGACACCCCAATGCGAAAAGATCGACAGCTTTCGTTAGACGCGCCGTTGATCTCACCGTGGATAAACCCCCGTTGACGACGGTACTTGTACTATCCGTAGACGATTGTGAACTGTCATCGTTGAGTGAATCGTCGAGTTTCACATCGCCGCGTAGGATCTCGGGGGCCCTCCAACCCACAGTGCCAGCAGCTTGTGAACCCTGGGCGGTCGGCACAAAGCTTGTCTGATCGACCTCGAGCTTTTTGCAAAGCCCAAAATCGGATATCAACATTCTCCTCCCGCCGTCCTTCCCGGTTGCACCGTTTTTGGGACTCGAGATGAGGATATTATGAGGTTTGATATCGCGATGTATGATTTTGAGTGAGTGAAGATGGCGTAATCCTGAGGTGATCTGCCTAAGTGCTCGTTTGGGATCAAAGGTCGCGACAATTTCCTGGTGTTGATCTGGGGACTCAACCACGTCTGCAAGCGAGGCGGGACACAGCTCGAGCGCAATATAGAGGAAGTTTCCCTGCGATTCTTGGTAGTAGTATCGAATGACGTTGGGGTGGTCGTCTGATTCCTGCAGAATGCTGACCTCGCGAGCAGCAAGCGTAACAAAGTCTTGAAGGAGGCGCTTAACAGCCACTGCACGCCCTTGGAGAGAACCTTGGTACACTACTGTTCCGTGTGAACCGAATCCTGGAGAACACGCATCAGTGAGCTACTCCAAGCAAACTAATCCCACCGGAAAAGAATGGAAGTAGCCAAGCTCACCAAGAACTGTATCGGATACGATGAGCGAGGGTGCGGTGGGCTGGGGTGTCGACTGCACAACCAACGTCGTGGAACCAGGATGCTTTGGGTTTTCCTCGCCCGCGCCGACACCACCATCCTCTTTTGAACCCGTAGCACCCTCGCCATCTTTCTCCCCCTCTGTATCATCAACAGCACCGGCAGCCGTAGAATTGTTTCCCTTTCCCTTCTTTCCTCTTCGCCGTCTGTGGGCCTTCCGCTTCCTCGGTGTTGCGTCAGGAGCGTCCCCTTCCCGTTCGCTCTCTTCGATGTCGTCGACGGCAGGTACCCCAGGTGCCTCTGGGATCTCATTCGAGACTATGTGCGAATCTGTCAATTGAGTCACCGGAACTAGTGAATCAGGTGTAGGGGTGGGCGGTGATACGTCTAACGGTAATGGTGGTGGGGAGATTGTCATATCATGACCATCCCCATCGTGTGCCAATGGGGATGCTGGTAACACTTCCATAGCGGCGGGTTGAGAAGTAATGGAGGGTGGAATTGATACACTCTGGATCTCTGGCGTGAGGCGAGGGGCCCATGCGTATAGTTTGTTGAGAAGAAGTGTGTCTCTAAATAGCCAGGTAGAACCAAAGACCACCGCCAGCAGGACGGTACCGAGGGCAGTGGACATTTTGAAACTTTCCCCTATGGTACTCGCAACAGCCGTCCACGAAGGCGCGGCCGTAGATAGGTTATCAGTGGTATCTGGGATATCTGGGAGGGAATTTGTTGCATCAATAACATTGTTTTGGGCCAAGTCGATCTCGGGTGGGAATTCGGTGGAAGGGATGCCAGGGAGCTGTCTCGAATTGAGAGAGGACGCATCCAAGGGGCGTTTTCCAGTCAGACACCGTGTGTCAAAAGGTGATTCAGCACAGAGTTCTCTGAGCTTGCGAAGCTTTGTAATAGCATCGATTCTATCTGGGAGATCTGTGCGGGGAATGGTAGAGGGTGGTGGGTCAATGGCGCGGGAGTTGACGCTGTATTCGGTGTCCCCGAAAGCGATGAGCGGGAAGTGATCATTACCCATGACGAACAGTGAACCTGTTTCCTCCACGAAACCGACATAAGCCGTGTCTGGATCATAAATGGACGCTGCAGAGGACTCGTCGAAGCCCTGGAGAACATCTGAGATTAGCGGACGAGGCTGCATAAGCACAAAAGGCTCCGAGCGTCCGGAATCCGAGAGGACATCAAAGACTGCCACGCTACGGAGAGCCAAGGTAATGGTGCGAGAAAATGAGGGATTACGTCGTAATGTACCAGATGTAGATCGCTTACATTGGACTGTCAAAGGTTAGAGCCCACAAGATTTGAGATTCTCGAGGCATATATGGGTGTGTTGAATCGTTGTCTCGTGCTTTGAATGACATGATTTGACCGTTGGGCAGAGACTCGATGTAGATGTTATCGGGAGTGCGCTGGTAGGTAGCTTGGACAGCATTATCCTGCATGTTGGGCCCATAGGAAGAAAAAGAGAGGTTGTGGATTGGCAGCCTGCGTCCCGACGGGGAGCGAGTGTAGATGGCAACATGATAATCTTTTTGACCGCGTTCTGAAACTGAGCTATTTAATCCGTTTAAAGGGCTCACCTGTACGGCCAACGAAAACCTCTCTGGGGACGGATTCGTCATTCCCTGAGAGATTGTCCTCGAGTTCATCCAAGTCAATCTCGTCCTTTTGAGTCAGGTCCTCAAAAGGGTTCCAGGGACACTCGGCGCTAATCGTCTTGACCTTGCCGGTCTCTAGTTCGATGGACAAGAGGGAGGTCTCTTTCTTACCAACGAAGACGCGTTCGTCATCTTCTCTGTCGAATTTGAAGGGGGACAATTCGACGAGCTGTGACATGGAGAGGGAGAGGGGTTGCAGTGGACTGGTAGGAGTCGCCATAACATATATGTCACCAGTCTGAGGCTCGATAATGTAGAGTTCCTGGTGAGTGTCGTCGTCGTCAGTCAGGTCGTAGTCAATGGTAGCGTGCTTAGTGCGGACGAGAGGGGCGAGACTGGAAGGGGTATCGCTGGCTGCGGCGGACATGGACCACAGTCGTTGGCCGGATGTGCGATTGACGGCGTGGAAGCTGCCATCGATGGATGCGACGAGGACGATGTCGATGAGTTTTATGTCCTCGGCATTGTCGCCAAGGGTGTGGTCCGATGCTACCCGTGTCCAAGCACGAGCGCTATTGGGCGGCCTGCGGCGTCGGGTGTCAAGGACGTCGTGGTGGAGGGCAACGGAGTGTGCGAAGGCGATGGCGAGGAAGAGAAAGAAGGAAAAGCAGAGAAAGAGTGGACGCATCGGTCAAGAAACCTCCATGGACTCGGATGAGCAAGGAACAGCAAATGCTTTGCAGTCACGCGTTCAGCTCGGCTGTGCTCGACGCCGCAGCACAGGTCCACCTAAACACCTTGTCATCGTAATGCCAGACATCCAGGTCGGTTCGCAGATATTCGACCTTGCCTTCCATCCTTCCAACACAACCGTGTACACCGGCCTCCTCAATGGCTCCGTAAAGGCGTTCCGATACGACGAACAAGGTCAGCACCAGCAGACTTTTTCACTCAGACCCTCCAAGCGCTCCTGCCGGTGCCTCGCTACCGACCAAGACGGCTCACATCTCTTTGCCGCTGGAAAGGCCAAGTCAATCTTGTACGTCTGTCCCCCTTGATCGGGCGCTGCCAGTCCCGACACACCCAGCACCATCGACACATCCACAGGTACAATATCGGATACTCGCAATGACGCGCACGAGTAAGTATTTCACCCTCATACCGCTTGGCCATCCTTTGACAATGGCAGTGGTTTCGTAGTTCACCTGTGAATCGTATGAAACATCTCCTCCCCAACATGTTTTGCACTGGCGATGACGACGGTGTGATCAAGGTTTGTCTCCCTCCACATGAGCAACACCTGCCCATACACATGTACACGTACCACCCTAGCTCTGGGACCCACGAAAACCGCAGGAGATACGTCGCTACACCCACCACTTTGATTTCATCTCCGATTTTTTATGGCTCGGAGACAAAAAGCAGCTCGTGTCTACAAGGTAATTATTCAGCCACGGTAACTGTTCTCCCTACCCCTTTCACTTATTCTCCCACCAAAGCGCAGATGGCACACTGTCAGTGATGGATGTACGTGGAAAGAAATCGGAACCGCTCGCCCGGTCCGAAGATCAGGAGGACGAATTACTGTCCATCGTTGCTATAAGAAAGTAACTCCATTTTCCCTCTGCTCCGTGTTGGACTCGTGGATTTACTCCCTGGTTCTTTTAGCGGTACAAAGGTTGTCGTCGGTACTCAATTGGGAATTTTATCGATATTCAATCGTAGTCAAGGATGGGGTGACTGCGTCGACAGGGTTCCCGGGTAGACCACGGCTTTCAAAGATCTATTTGACATTTCTGATCTCAACTTGTATAGTCACCCACAATCCGTCGACGCTCTCTGCGCCCTTCCATCCTCGTATCCATCTGCCCACTCCACCTTCCTCACGGGATCGTCTGATGGTCTGTTACGCGCTGTACAGCTATTTCCCACCAAACTCCTCGGTGTCGTTGCCGATCATGGGTCATTCCCCATCGAAAGGATCGCCGTTGACCAAAACGGTGAGGGAAGATGGGTAGGAAGTGCGGGACACGAAGACACTCTCAAGATGACAGATCTCAAAGACATATTCGAGGATGACGATGGCGACGGCGACCAAGA
>Ga0307508_10006578_pt1 | contig 10914 bp, 10 predicted proteins | sample 9_EM_MG_FD_203089 | JGI IMG/M metagenome (GOLD analysis project Ga0307508, IMG submission 203089) | Populus trichocarpa ectomycorrhiza microbial communities from riparian zone in the Pacific Northwest, United States - 9_EM | ecosystem: Host-associated > Plants > Roots > Unclassified | place...
CTTCATGCCCATGTTGATGAGCGCCTGCTCTTCCTTTGGGATCTCTTCCTTGCAGTCGTTGCACAGCTTGCGCGCGAGGCGCTGCGCACCGATCAGGTTGACCGACGCGGTGACCAGGAACGGCTCGACTCCCATGTTGAGGAGGCGCGAGATCGTCGACGGCGCGTCGTTCGTGTGGAGGGTCGAGAGGACGAGGTGGCCGGTGAGCGCCGCCTTGACGCCGATCTCGGCGGTCTCGAAGTCGCGGATCTCGCCGACCATGATGATGTTCGGGTCTTGCCGGAGGAAGGCGCGCAGCGTCGCGGCGAAGTTCAGCCCGATGTCTTCGTGCATCTGGACCTGGTTGATGCCGGGCAGGTTGAACTCGACCGGGTCCTCGGCCGTGGAGATGTTGCGCGAGGGTTTGTTCAGCTCGGACAGCGCGGAGTACAGCGTGGTGGTCTTCCCCGAGCCCGTCGGGCCGGTGACCAGCACCATACCGTAGGGCAAGGAGATCGCCTTCTTGAAGTCGGCGAGCGGCTTCTCCTCGAAGCCGAGCTTGGTCATGTCGAGCTGGAGCGTCGACTTGTCGAGGAGCCGGAGGACGATCTTCTCGCCGAAGAGCGTGGGCAGGACCGAGACGCGGAAGTCCATCTCCTTGTCCTTGCCGATCTTCAGCTTGATGCGGCCGTCCTGCGGCAGGCGGCGCTCGCTGATGTCGAGGCTCGCCATGATCTTCACGCGCGACAGGATCGCGTTCTGCAGCTTCTTCGGCGGCCGCATCTCCTCGTAGAGGATGCCGTCGATGCGGTAGCGGATCCGGAACTCCTTCTCGTACGGCTCGATATGGATGTCCGACGCCTTCTTCTTGATGGCGGCGAGGAGGATCATGTTGCAGAGCTTGACGACCGGCGCCTCGCCCGACTGCTTCTCGAGGTCGACGATGTTGACGTCGTCCTCCTCGTCGGCGGCGAAGTCGATGTCGTCGGCCTCGAACTCACCGACGAGCTCGGTGAGATCCGGGCCCTTCTCGTAGTAGCGCTGGATCGCCTCGTCGATGGCGGTCTCGGCGGCGACGACCGGCTCGATGTTGTACTGGGTGAGGAACTTGAGCTCGTCGATGGCGTAGATGTTCGACGGGTCGGACATCGCCACGATGAGCGTCGCGCCGGCGCGGTTGACCGGCATGACCATGTGGCGGCGCGCGACGTCCTTGGGGATGAGCTTGAGGACGTCGGCGTCGATCTCGAACTCGTTCAGGTCGATCGAGGGAAGGCTGTACTGCTTGGCCAGAAAGCTCGTGAGATCCTGGTCTTTGACGTAATTGAGCTGGGTCAAGGCGTGCGCGAGCCGCTTGCCGCTGCGCTTGGCCTCGTCCTGCGCCTTCTGCAGCTGCTGCAGCGAGATGAGCTTCTCTCTGACGAGGAGCTCACCGAGGCGGCTGCTCATCGGGTCTTCTCCATAGCGAGGACGAACACTCCTTCCAGGGCCCCATGGTATCCGTTTGGCGGCCTTTTCGTCAAGCAAAGAAGCCTTTTAAATCCAACTGGTTTCATGGTATGGGCCGGTGGCATGAAGACCGCATTTAGGGAGCGCCTCCTTGGCGGGCTGGGGATCCACCGGGTTGTCTCGCCGGGCGGCTGTCTGCCGCAAGCGGCCGAGCGGCTCGACCCGGATCCGTCGCGCAGGAGCCCGGATGAGATCCATGTCGCCGTTTCGACCCTCAACATCGACTCGGCGTCGATGCGCCAGATCGAGGAGGCCGAAGCGGGCGACGCGACGCGGGTCGGTGAGCACATCCTCGGAATCGTCAGGGAGCGCGGCAAGATGCAGAACCCGGTCACCGGCTCGGGCGGCATGCTCCTCGGGCAGGTCACCTGGATCGGCGAGCGGGCGGCGCTCCCCGACGGGGCGGCCGGGCGGGGCGGCATCGCCGTCGGCGATCGGGTGGCGACGCTCGTCTCCCTCACGCTCACGCCCCTCACGATCGACCGCATCCGCGCGGTGCGCCTGGCCACCCACCAGGTCGACATCGACGGAAATGCCATCGTCTTTTCGTCGGGGATCCTGGCGCGGATGCCCGATGACTTCCCCGAGCCGCTGGCGCTCGCCCTCTTCGACGTCGCCGGCGCGGCCCCGCAGGTGACGCGGCTCGCCGGTCCCGTCGGGCGAGGTGGATCGGTGCTCGTCCTCGGCGTGGGCGGGAAATCGGGTCTCCTCGCGGCGACGGCGGCGCGGCGGGCCGGCGCCAGCGTCGTGGGCGTCGAGGCGCACCCGGGCGCGGCGGCGGCGGCGCGCGCGCTCGGCTTCCCCGTCGTCGAGGTGAGCGCCACCGATCCGGTCGCCTGCGCGCAGGCGGCGCTCGATGCCGGCGGCGTCGAAGGCTTCGATCTCGTGGTCTCGTGCGTGAACGCGCCCGGCGCCGAGCTCGCGGCGATCCTCGCCACCCGCGAGCGCGGCAAGGTCTACTTTTTCTCGATGGCCACGTCGTTTGCCCGCGCGGCGCTCGGCGCCGAGGGCATCGCGCGCGACGTCGACATGCTCATCGGCAACGGATACTGCGTCGGCCACGCCGAGGAGACGCTGGACCTTGTGCGCGCCGAGCCGGCCCTCCGCGCCGAGCTCGCCCGACGCTTCGGTTAGCATCCGGAATTGGCACTGATTCTGCTGGGTTCCGTGGGTGGAGGTCACGCCCATGCAGAACCGCCTGTCCACCGTCGGCCGGATCGTCTTTGCGCTGCCATTCCTGCTTTTCGGCGCGAGCCACTTCCTCAAGGGCGAAGCCAAGGCAGCCGTGGTCCCGATCCCCGGCGGCGTCTTCTGGGTCTACCTGACGGGCGCCGCGATGATCGCCGCCAGCCTCGGGATCATGACCAAGATCCTGGGCAAGTGGGCGGCGCTCGGCCTGGCGCTCCTCATGGCGATCTTCGTCGTCTTCGTCCACGTCCCGGAGCTCTCGAGCTCCCAGATGGAGGAGATGGCGACGATGAACCTCTTGAAGGACATCGCGCTCTGCGGCGCGGCGCTCTCGTGGGCGGGCATTCTCGCCCGCGAGGAGGCGACCCGGGACGTCCGCTCCAGCACGCCCGCGCACGCGTGAAGCGTCAGGTTCTGTGAGCTTGGCCGGAGGCAGGGTCTGGGTCACACTCGTCTGACTTGAGAGCCTTCCTTCTGTGCTTTGCCTGCAGCCTGCTCTTCGCCTGCGGCCCGACTCCCGCCGAGATGGTCGACCCCGTACGCCGCGGACACGCGACCGCACCGAGCGCCTCGGCGCAGGCGGACACGCTGTGGGCCGACCGGCTCGACCGCAAGAGCCTCGAGGGGGCCATCGCCGCGTGGAAGCAGGCAGTCGCCAGCGCCGACGATGACGCCAGGAGCTGGCTCATGCTCGCCCGCGCTCAGTATTTCCTCGGCGACGGCTTCCTCGACCTCGAGCACGCGGACAACGACCTCGTGACGCAGACCTTCGAGGACGGCGCGACCTTCGCCGATCGGGGCCTGCGCGCGCTGTCGCCGACCTACGAGGAGCGCCGCCACGATGGTCTCGAGGTCGACGAGGCTGCCGCGGGCCTCGGACCCGAGGTCGTCCCCTTCATCTACTGGTGGGGGCTGAACGCGATCCGCTGGGCTGACCGCAAAGGCTGGACCGCCGCGGCGCGGGTCTACAAGCACGTCCTTCGCTGCATGGAGATCGTCGCCGCCCTCGATCCCGGCTTCGACCACGCCGGCGCCGAGCGGTATTTCGGCGCCTTCTACAGCGCCGCGCCGGGACTGGCCGGTGGCGACACCGATAAGGGCAAGACCAACATCGACCGCGCCCTGGCGCGTTCCCCCGAGTACCTCGGGACCTGGGTTGTCCTCGCCGATCGCTACGCCAAGAAGGTCGGAGACCACGCGCTCTACGAGAAGGCCAGGCAGCACGTCCTCGACACGCCGTCGGAGGCCGTCCCGGATTCCGTGCCCGAGCAGGAGATCGCGAAGAAGAAGGCCCGGATGCTCGCGCCGCATCTCTGAGGACGCCTGTGTCAATCGCCCTGGATCGCGACGCGCTCTTTCAGACCCCCGGTCAGCTTGCCGAGGATCTCGTCGTTCACGTCGAGGAGCGAGCGACCGATCATGATGAGGGCCTCGACGTCGTCCATGCTGTAGTCGCCGGCGTAGATGCCCTCGCGCTTGGCGACGGCGTTGGCGAAGCGGACGAAGTTCGAGGCGCCCTGGCGGGCCGCCGTGTCGTAGTCGGAGAGATCGCGGATCGTGGTGGTCACGTCCTCGGGGAGCGACCACTTCTGCGCCAGCGCCAGGGCGACGGGCCGGTGGACCTTGCCGATGACCTCGAGCCAGTCGTCCGAGCTGATCCAGCCAGCGCCCGGGGCGCTGGCGATGAGCTTCTCGGCCTCGAGGAGCATGGCGGCGACGACGGGCTTGCCGATGTCGTGGAGGAGCCCGGCGAGGTACGCCGTGTCCATCTCCTCGGCCTTGGAGGAGAGCGCGGTCAGATCGCGCGCCATGAGCGCCACCGCGACCGAGTGGTCCCACATGGTGCGCGTCGCCTTGGCGATGCGGGCGTCGCGCGACTGAAAGACCTGGCGCGCCGATAGCTCGAAGAGGATGGTCTTGAGCTTGGCCAGGCCGAGCCGGCCGACGGCGCCCTCGAGCGTGCGCACGCCGCCGGCGCCGTAGGTCGCCGTGTTGGCCAGGCGAAGGAGGCGCGCGGCGATGAGCGGATCCTGCTCGATGATCGCGGTCAGCCGCTTGATCGACAGGTTGGGATCGCGAAGCGCCGCGAGGCAACGGTTGGCCATCACCGGCAGCACCGGGATCGCGAGCTTCTCGGTGGCGATCCGGTTCAGGATGATCTCCTCCATCCGTGCCGCGAGCTTCTCGTTGGCCATGGCGCGATCTTACAGCCTTACGCGGCGCTCCGGGCGTCCGCGAGGCTTCCGTGGAAAGCGATGGCGGCGGTGTCGGAGAACTGCTTCAGCAGCGCCTGGCCTTCCTTGGTACCGACGAGGCGCAGGCCGAGGCCGTTGTGCTTGGCCTGCTTCTCCATCTCGATGAGGAGGCGCGGCGTGTGGTCGGGCCGGAGCGGCGCCAGCGTGATGTCGAGGATGACCTCGTCGTAGCAGGCGGCCGCGACCTTCTCGAGCGCCGGCGGGATGAGGGTCGCCAGGCGCCGGTAGTAGCGCTCGACGCGATCGTCGCCGCCGTTGTTGGCGCCGGTCTTCAAGATGTTGTCCTCGACGAACAGGACCTCCTGGTTGTCGAAGAAGCGGAGGAGGAAGTCCTCGATGTTGCTCTGGTTGAACGGCTTGAGGAGACAGCCGTCGTAGCCGTCGGTCTCGGCCTGCTTCTCGGCTTCGGCGACGGTGCGCAGGGGCAGCGCGACGATCGCCGCGTGGGGCTGGAGGAGCCGCACCTGGTTCATGAGGGCGACGCTGTTGACGTCGGGGATCTCGGTGTCGATGAGGATGACCCGGTAGACGCGCTCGCGCGCCAGGGACAGCGCCGAGTGCGCGCTGGTGCAGCCGTTCAAGGACAGGTGATTGGGCAGGAAGCCGCGGAGCTTCTTCTGCACGTTCTCCATGTCGTCGATGACGAGCACGTCGATGAACTGCTTGCCCTGCGTCGCGGTGCCGTGGGCCGGCGCCTCGATGCGCGGGGCCGCGGCCGCCGAGCCCTCGACGACGGAGTCCGCGCCGCCGCGGATCTTCAAGACCTTGACGATCTTGGCCTTGAGCTCCTCGGCCTTGAAGGGCTTGAGGATGTAGTCCTCGATGCCCATCTTCATCACGTCGACCATGATCGAGCGCTTGGACTCCGAGGTCAGCATGAGGACGGGCGTCTTGTCGCCGCCCTCGCGCATCCGCTTCAGCATCCCAGGCCCGTCGAGGTTCGGCATGGTGACGTCGAGGATGACCAGGTCGTAGCTCAGCTCGGCGAGGCGCAGGAGGCCCTCTTCGCCGTCCGCGGCCTCGTCGAGGTCGAAGGCCATTTCCTGGATCTGCTTGGCGACGATCGAGCGGATCGCGCGGCTGTCGTCAACGGTGAGGATTCGCGTCATTTCCCTGCTCCGTGGGTCTTGGGATCGGTTTCAGTCATCCAGACCAGCAGCTCGACCGAGCTGTCGGTTCGTAAGCGGATCACGCGCCAGCGGCCTGTGCTGGCCATGCGCTCCTGGCTCTCGAGCACCCGCGGCAAGCCGAGGGCCTGGTCGAGCATGAGGGCGCCCTTGATCTGGCCGGCCGTCATGTTGACGAGCTCGGCGAGCGAGTCGTTCACGATCGAGGCGTCGACCGCGTCGGCGCCGCAGGCGAAGAGGGCCGCGCCGAGCGCGGTGCAGCCGGCCTTGTCGGAGGACAGCGCCACCGTCATCGATCGTTCACCGATGTCGAGGAGGGCGGCGCGCCAGCACAGGGTCGGCGGGATGTCGCGGATCGGTACGAGACCGAACCGCATGCCGAGCATCGTCTGCGTCACGTTGGACACGATCTTCGCGACGTGCTCATCGGAGAGTTGCGGCTTCATGGCTGGTCGTGGCTCCTGCAGGGAGTCGGCGTACCCTTGCACTTGACGCAGGTCGCGGCTGCACCTCGCGCGTCCACCGCGTACCACCCGCCGCCCACCCCCGATTTCTTCATGAGCTCGGTCGAGCCGAGCCCGAGATAGCCGCCCGGTGCGACGGAGCGAATCAGGCGATCGAGGACTCCCTGCCGATCCGCCTCGTCGAAGTAGATGAGGACGTTCCGGCACAGGACCAGGTCGAAGCCCGACGGATAAGGCGCAGGTCCAAGGAGGTTCTGCTGCATCCACGTTACCCTTGATCGGATGTGGCTCTTGACCCTGAACTCGTCCGCCTTCTGCTCGAAGTTGATGAGGAGGCGCGCCGCCCCGAGACCGCGGTTGATCTCGGTCACGCAGTAGGCGCCGGCACGGGCCTTGACCAGCGTCGGCTCGGCGATGTCGGTCGCGAGCATGTACGAGGTGCCGAGCACGCTCGGCCACTTCTCGTTCAACAGCATGGCCATCGAGTACGCCTCTTGCCCCGTCGAGCAGGCCGCCGACCAGATGCGCAGCGGGCGCGCCCCGCGCCCCATGACCGCGGGCAGGAGCGTCTTCTCGAGCACCCCCCAGAAGGTCGGGTCGCGGAAGAACGAGGTCTCGTGCGTCGTCATCGCGTCGACGAGGGCGGTGACGAGCTTGGGCGGCGCCGCCGGGGCCGTCGCGGCGCGGACGAAGTCGCGCAGGGACAGACCGTGGCTGCGCGCGAGCGGCTCGACCCGCGCGGTCAAGAGATAGTCTCGCTGGGCCTCGAGCACGACACCCGTCGCCTTGTAGGTGAAGGCTCGTACGAGGCTCCAGCTGTCTTCATCAACTGCCATGGGCGTCCTTAACACGCGCCACCGGCGCGCCCCTTACCCCTGTCCTTTGCCCGGCCGTCCGCGAAACGAGTCGCGCGCCGATCTGACCGAGCGGCAGGACCTCGTCCGCCAGCCCGGCCTTCGCGACCGCGCCGGGCATTCCCCAGACGACTGAAGTCGCCTTGTCTTGAGCGATCACGGTGCCGCCGGCGGCCTTGATGTCCTGGCAGCCGCGAAACCCGTCTTGCCCCATGCCGGTCAGGACCACGGCGAGGACGTTCGCGCCGTAGGCCGGGACGACCGAGCGGAACAGGGCATCGACGGCGGGCCGGCAGAAGTTCTCCGGCGCGCTCTGGCCGAGACGGCAGACGACGTCCTTGCCCTCGCGCATGGTCATGAGATGGTGGTCGCCGGGCGCCACGTAGATGCGGCCGGCGCGGAGGACGTCGCCGTCCTTGGCCTCGCAGGCGCGGCCGCCCACGCGGGTGGCCAGGCGCTCGGCGAGGAGCCGGGTGAAGACCGGCGGCATGTGCTGCACGACCACCACGGGCACCGGGAAGCTCTCGTCGATGGCGGCGAGCACCTCGGCGAGGGCGTTGGGTCCGCCCGTCGAGGAGCCGATGGCCAGGATGTCGGTGCGCCCGGGCAGGATCGACGCGGAGCGCGCCGGGACCACGAGCGGCCGCACCTGGGCGACCGGGACGATCTCGATCGAGGACGCGCCGACCGGGCGGTGAAGGGCCTTGATCTTCGAGCAAAGCTCGTTCTTGATGCGGAGCCGGCTCTCGGTGAGGCCAGTGGTGCCGGCCGGCTTGGTCACGTAGTCGGACGCGCCGAGCGCGAGGGCGTCGAGGGTGGACTCGGCGCCGCGGGCGGTCACCGAGCTGAACATGATGATGCGCGCCTCGGGCTGCGCCTTGCGGATGTGGGGGATGAGCTCCAGGCCGCTCATCTCGGGCATCTCGACGTCGAGGACGATGACGTCGGGCCGGACCTGACGCAGCTTGGCGAGGGCGATCTGGGCCGTCGCCGCCGCGCCGATGACCTCGATGTCGGGATCCTCGCCGAGCACCTCGGTGAGGAGCCGCCGTGCGACGACCGAGTCGTCGACGACGAGGACACGGGTCTTGCGGACGCTCGAGCTCACGCCATCCCCAGGAGCTTCAGCTTGTCGACGACGGCGTCCTTGTTGAACGGCTTCATCATGTACTCGTCGGCGCCCGCCTGCAGCGCCTGGGCGACGTGGCCGAGCTCGGTCTCGGTGGTGACCATCATGATGCGGCTCGAGTCATAGAACCGGTCGGCGCGCAGGGCATGGACGAGCTCGAGCCCGTTCATCTCGGGCATGTTCCAATCGACGAGGAACAGGTCGGGCGCGTCCGTCAGCGTTCGGGCCCGCGTGAGGGCCTCGCGGCCGTGGCCGGCCTCGGTGATCTCGAAGCCGATCTCCTTCAGGATCTTGCTGAGGATCATCCGCATGGCGCGTGAATCGTCGACGATCAGGGCTTTCATCGGCACGGATTGTTCCTCCCTCACACCGCGAAGCGGGTGAGCATCTCGCGAAGCTCGCCGGACATCCGCGACAGCTCGGCGGCAGCGGCCTGGGTCTGGGTGGCGCCTTCCATGGCGTCGTGGGCGCTCGAGGCGACCCCGGTGACGTTGCGGGCGATGTCGGCCGAGCCGCGGGCCGACTCGGCGATGTTCCGGCCGATGTCGAGCGAGGTCGCGGACTGCTCCTCGACGGCGCCGGCGATGGTGTTCGAGATGTCGTTGATCTGTCCGATGATCGACGAGATCTGGCTGATCGCCTGGACGGCGTTCTGGGTGTCGAGCTGGATGGCCTCGATCTTCTGGCTGATGTCCTCGGTCGCCTTGGCGGTCTCCTTGGCGAGCTCCTTGACCTCGTTGGCGACGACCGCGAAGCCCTTGCCGGCCTCGCCGGCGCGCGCCGCCTCGATGGTCGCGTTCAGCGCGAGGAGGTTCGTCTGCTCGGCGATCGAGGTGATGGTCTTGATGACCTTGCCGATCTCGGCCGACGATTCACCGAGCTTGGCGATCGAGCTGTTGGTGGTGTCGGCGACCTGGACCGCGCTCGCCGCGACCTTGGCGGCCTCGGACGCGTTCTTGGCGATCTCGCGGATCGAGGCGTTCATCTGCTCGACGGCGGTGGCGACCGCCTGGGAGGTCTTGGAGACCTCCTCGGAGGCGGCCGAGACCACGCCGGCGCGCTCGGAGGTCGTGCGGGCGTTGGCGCCCATCTGCGTCGAGACCGTGGTCAGCTGCTCGGCCGAGGCCGAGAGCGAGGTGGCGTTCGAGCCCATGAACAGGATCGGCTTGGCCAGGTTCTCGATCGCCTCGTTCAGGCCGGTGAGGAGCTCGCCGTAGACGCCCTTGAAGCGGTCGGCCTCGGCGCGCACGCCGAGCTGGCCATGCGCGGTGGCGGTGATGACGCGCTTGAACTCGGCGAGGAGCTCGCGCTGGGTGGCCAGCGCGCCGCGCTTGGCCTCGGCGAACTGGCCGAGCTCGTCCTTGCTCTGGTAGTCGATGACGACGTTCACGTCGCCGCCGGCGACCCGCTTGGCCACCGAGAGGAGCTGCACGAGCGGCGTGACCATCGATCGGCCGATGCCCTCGGAGAGCAGCATGCCGAGGGCGAAGGCGAAGACGAGGCCCCCGATGATCCACAGGCGCGAGCTCTTCTCGGCGGCGACGGCCGCGGCGCCACCTTCGTCGGCGACGCTGGCGGTGTACTTGATGTCCTTGTCCAGCCCCTCGATGAGCGCGAGGATGCTGGGTCGCGCGTCGTTGCGCTGGTACTTCCGCGTCGCGTCCATGTCGCTCGTCCGGACCAGGGCGCTCAGCTTGACGAGGTGCTCGAGCCACTCGCGGTAGGAGGCGCGCCAGACGTCGTGCGCGGCCCGCTGCTTGGGATCGTCGCTGATCTTGTCGAGCTTCGCGTCGAGCTCGGCGATCGCAGCCTTTTCTTTGTTGGCGTTTGCGGCGGCCGTCTCCAGCTCGTTCTTGTCGCCGTTGGACAGCATCTCGTAGAGGGCCTGAACCCGGATCTGCTGCACGCGGAACCGGATCCCGGCCAGGCTCTCCAGCGTCGGAACAACCCGGTCGCTCACGCCGCGGGCGATGGTGCTCACGTGGCCGAGGTTGACGAGGGCCAGGAGCCCGTTCACCGCGGCGACGCCGACGAGCACGAAGACCATGCCGCGGAGCTTGTTCTTGAACTTGGTGTCTTTTAGGAACTGCATGGATTCTCCGTGTCCTCTTCGTTAGCTGACGAACCGCGCGAGCATCTGCTGGAGCTCACCGGACATGCGCGACAGGTCGGCCGCGGCGTGCTGGGTCTGGGTGGCACCCTCCATCGCCTCGTGGGCGCTCGAGGCGACCCCGGTGACGTTGCGGGCGATGTCGGCCGAGCCGCGGGCCGACTCGGCGATGTTCCGGCCGATGTCGAGCGAGGTCGCGGACTGCTCCTCGACGGCGCCGGCGATGGTGTTCGAGATGTCGTTGATCTGTCCGATGATCGAGGAGATCTGGCTGATGGCCTGGACCGCGTTCTGGGTGT
>Ga0307508_10006579_pt1 | contig 10912 bp, 8 predicted proteins | sample 9_EM_MG_FD_203089 | JGI IMG/M metagenome (GOLD analysis project Ga0307508, IMG submission 203089) | Populus trichocarpa ectomycorrhiza microbial communities from riparian zone in the Pacific Northwest, United States - 9_EM | ecosystem: Host-associated > Plants > Roots > Unclassified | place...
CTGAGCTCGATGACGTTTAAAAGTGACCGAGTTGTTTCAGGAGTTGACGGTTGAGTGTAGGCAATTCGGCTCAGTGCATCAGCAACTGTATTGGAGGCACCTGGGAAATATTTGATGTCGTAGTCGTTTTGCTGGATTTTGTCGAGATGGCACCACTGGCGGCTTGAAAGCTTATTTTGACCGAGGATATGTTGAAGAGCCGCATGATCAGTGTAAATTGTGGTATGTCGTCGACCATGAACATAACATGCCCAACACTCCAGATTGGCACTGATTGCTAGCAATTCTCGTTCGTAGGCAGGGTATCTTGTTTCTGCCGAATAGAGAAACCGTGAAAAGAATCCGATTAGCCGTTCCACCATCTTTCCTTCAAACTGCTGTCGTTGAGCATGTACTCCACCAATAGCAGTGTCTGATGCGTCTGTTCGAAGGATAAAGTTGGCATCTGGATCAAGTGTTGCCAATACCGGTGCTGATGTGAGTGCCTGCTTCTGTCAAGATCCTGCCTTGACTACTCCGTGGGGGCTCGACAGGCAACGTAGACTTCCTTGGGAGCGGGCGCTCCTGCTCGCACTTCCGGTGTATTCACACATCCCTGTGTCTTCACACTTTCGGCGTACTCATGCGCCGCTTGTAGTCACACTTCCGGCGTACTCACGCGCCACTCATACTCACACTTCCGGTGTACTCACGCCCCGCTCGTCGTTCTCGCGGTGTCCGTCACGCCCGGCGTGGTCTCGTGGTGGTCCTCTCACATGCCTTGTGTGGGCTTGTTGTTCTCGCGGTATCTGTCATGCCCGGCGTGGTCTCGTCGCGGTCCTCTCACACGCCTTGCGTGGGCTCGTTGTTCTCGTCGTATCCATCACGCCCGACGTGGTCTCGTCGTGGTCCTCTCACACGCCTTGCCTGGGCTCGTTGTCCTTGTGGTATCCGTCACGCCCGGCGTGGTCTCGTCGCGGTCCTGTCACATGCCTTGCGTGGGCTCGTTGTTCTCGCGGTATCCGTCACACCCAGCGTGGTCTCATCACGGTTCTCTCACACGCCTTGTGTGGGCTCGTTGTTCGTCTGGGGGTTGGTGGTCGCAGCGCCGGTTTCACGGGTAGAGAGAGGTAGGTCTGTGGAGTGAGATAATAGATTGCGTGGAGAAGAATCTGCAGACTAGCTACCGCGCCCTTCCTTTATACTTTTCCTTCCCTCTGTGGAATCGCAGCTTGCCCGCAAGACTGACACAGTTCCACCATCATGACTCAATCGTCGCGCCCAAGGAAACACATGATCGCACTCGGCCGCCACGCGGCCACCACTCTACTCGCGGCAACAGGAGAAAGGACACGCAAGCAAGAACAGTACAGAAAGAGAAGAAGGTGGTGCAAGCATAATCAAAGGGAAACAACATACGTAAGAAGACAGGAGAAGGACGCGAAAGCACTATCAACAGGAAACGGCAAAGACGAGAAGGACGCGTAGGCAACATAGAGGAAACAAAGGAGAGAGGTCTAGACCAGCCAGCGGTCGGGGAATATCGCAACCGGCGCGATATGGCGGAGATCGGTTGAGGCGCCTAAGCGCGGAGGATGACCGTGGCTGCGGCAGCGGTGATGAGGGCCAGCCACAGGGCGATAAGGGTGACGGCGGCTCCGGCCGCGGCGCTTACGAGCCTGCCGCACGAGATTCGTGACAGTACGTCCCCTGTCCTGACCGAAGCTCCGGCGAGGTCATGTCGGGTAGGCGTGGCACGGCGGTGGATGGGGGTGCGGTAGATGCGTACAGCCGGGCTCCCCTGCTGCCGGGCTTGGAGTTGTTCGTTCATTCGCTGCTGTTCGGTGATGATGGCCCCCAGGGTGTTGCCCATCTGCTGGAGTTGCTGTTGGTCCACGTCGTGGAATTCGTTCATCCGTTGGGCGAGTGTCTAGTGTACGACGTGGTTGCGGCGTGCATCTCTGGTAGTAGTGTGCTGGAGCATGGTTACCATGTTGTGTAGAAAAGATATTTGTTCGTCATGGAGGGCTGCTGGGGTAGCTGCGCAGGCCTCGTCATTGGCAGCAACCTCTCCTGGGGGTGCGATGTTTTCTTTATCCTCTTGAGGGGCCGTGATGTAGGCCAGGGGGTTTCGCGGGGCTGATGCGCTACAACGGAGGTGGTGGTTTTCCATGTTCACTAGGAACCGGCAGTCTGGGCAGACCCGCTTTCCCTTCTGCCAGTCCGCACAGACTTTGCGTGGGTTGTGGTGTCGGTTGCAGATTACCTCCGCTAATTCGAATGGATGGGCGTGGGGAAAGCTGCAGGGCCGGTGGTTGCACCGGCAGCGGTCATTTCCTCGTTGCGGGTAGTAGTTGTCATCTTTCATCTGGTGGTGAGCGCCACAGTAATCGTCGTAGCAGGCGGTCCAGTGTAGGGAGACATGGTCGTTGGCGCGGGGCTGTCCCACAGCGGACAGTGGTGGTGAGGGAGCCGTGGGGACATTCCAGCCATCCATGGTCATGGCTTGGGCGGCGAGGTCCCAATCTTTGGTTGGTTTGGCTTGTTCTGCTTGAGACATTTGGGCTTCCTTAATCTCTGCTCGAAGTTCTTCATGCAACCTTCTTAATGCCTCAACATATTCCGACACTTCCGGGGGTTCATCGTTCTGGGTACCAAGGTCTGGTAGGAAACGCGGGTGATTTCCATAGTTGGCAAAGAAGGCGGTTATTCTTGTGGTTCCGGTTTGTGTGTTGTTGTAGCAGAATTTGTCAATTGGCAGCAACGTCTCCCAGTCGTCCTGCTGGTAGTTGCAGTATGCACGGAGATACTGCTCGAGAGTGGCATTGGCTCTTTCCGTTTGTCCATCCGTTTGTGGGTGGAAGGCTGCGCTGAGGTTGCGTGATATCCCAAGTGCCTCCGTTACTCGTTTCCAGAAGTTTGAGGTAAACAAGGATCCTCTGCCTGATACAATACTGCTTGGCAGTCTGTGAGGTCTTATAACTTGCCGGAGGAAGTGGTCTGCTAGGTCTTCGGGGTTCATGGTGTCTTGGCAAGCGACGAAATGTCCCATCTTTGTGAGGCGATCGATTATTACCCATAACGCGTTTTTCCTAATGCTTGTCGGTAGCGAAGTGATGAAGTCCGTTGATATTGTGTCCCATGGTCGGTGTGGGAGTTCCAGTGGCTTTAGCAGTCTGCATGGGGCGTGTCGGATTGGTTTGATGCGATGGCAGGTGTCGCAATGGTCGACATATCTGTGGACGTACTTTCGTTGACCCGGCCAGTAGAAATTTCGGCTAACGAGTTCCAGGGTTCTTGTCTGGCCCGGGTGTCCCACGGCTTGCGCGTCGTGGTGGTCTCGTAATATGCGAAGTCGCAGCGTATTGTTGTCAGGGATCCATATGAGACCGTTGTACATTAGCAACCCATTGTTTTCCTCGCATAGTCCTAGCGCGATCTTCCAGTCGCGGGTGGTCCCGCTCGCCTTCTTCTTCCGGATTTCTTGGATCTCTTTAACTGCGGCGCTTAGTGTCCGGATTTCGTTCAAGAGGTCTTTGTCTATCTGAAGGCTGATGGTTTCCGTTGTATTGGCCTGGAGTACTCCGGGGGCGTAGAGCGCGGCACCGGGTATTTCGTTATCATCCTGGGGCGCCTCGAAGGCTTCTCCGGGTAGCAGTATTCGGCCTTGCTTCTGCCGATGCTTCATATCCCCTTCCCAGGGAGAGTCTCCTGACTCTCTAGAGAGGATATCAGGTTTACCGGCCAGTTTTCCAGGTCGATATTTGATCGTAAAATCGTAGTTGGCTAATCGCTCACCCCACCGGGCTTGCCGCAGGTTGGGGTCTTTCTTTGTCTTCCAGTATTCCAGGTTTTTGTGATCGGTAAGAATCGTGATTTTCAGCCCCGTTATCTTGCAATATGTGTCCCATTTTCGTAGTGCGTCTACGATCGCCAGTAGTTCCTCGTCGTGTATATCATAGTTGCGCTCTGGATCCTTGAGTTTTCGGGAGTAGTAGGCTACTGGGTGCAGAGTTCCGTTGTCGTCGGGTTGCGAGCAAATGGCTCCGATGGCATAGTCTCAGGCGTCTATCTCGATTGTGACGGGTCGCTCCGGGTCAAAGTGTTGTAGTATCGGTTCTGTCACGATTGCTGTTTTGAGTGTTTCGAAGGCCGTCTGTTGTTCGTCGCCCCATTCCCAGTCTACTTCTTTCCTTATCAGGTGGGTGAGGGGTGTTGTGATCTGGCTGTAATTCTGTATAAACCTTCGGTAGAAGTTGGCAAATCCTAAGAAGCTCTGGATTCCCTTGATATTCGTCGGTTCTTTCTATTCCTTGATCGTCCGGATTTTCTCTTCGTCCAGGCGCAAGCCTTGTGGAGATATCACGTATCCTAAATATTCGATCTCCTTGGTGTGGAATTCGCACTTGGAGGCCTTCAGTGTCAGTCCCGTTTCCTTGACTCGCTTCAGTATCGTTCGGACGTGTTTCCGGTGGTCTTTCAGGTTCTGCGAAAATATGAGGATATCGTCCAAATATGCCACACAGAAGATATCGAGGTATTCGCTCAGGATTTCGTTCATCCATCGTTGGAACAAGGCTGGTGCGTTGGTCAGCCCGAACGGCATGACACAGTACTTGTAAAGGGTGTATTGGGTGTGGAATGCTGTTTTCCACTCGTCTCCGGCCCTAATCCACAGGTTGTAATAGGCGTCCCGGATGTCAAGCTTGGTGTAGATGGTGGCGCTGGATAGTTGGTCGAGGTACTCTCCGATCAGCGGTAATGGTGTTCGATCCTTGATTGTGATTTCGTTCAGTTGTCGGTAGTCTACACATAGGCGTAGTCCTGCATCCTTTTTCTTTACGAAGTGTATTGGTGCTCCGGCCAGGGAGGTGGATGAGCGGATCCATCCCCGCTTCTCATTGACATCAAGGTATTCTTTGAGAGCCTTCATTTTTTCCTCGTTCAGGGGTGGTCGGGGCTCATACGGGGGCATCTTTGCTTCCTCTAGTGGGATATGGTGGTCTTGAGTGCGGTGGGGCGGAGGTGCCGTAGCCTCTTTTTCGGTGAACACTTCGATGAATTCGTGATATTCCGGAGGAACTGGATTTTTGCTCGTTTTGGAGTTTTCCTTGATTTTGTTGATTACGGTCTGACATACTTCCCATGGGTCCGTTTCGCCAATCTCCCAAATTTCTTCTTCTTCCGGTGTTTTCCTGTATTATTGTTTGGTAACTTTTTCTTCCGGAACCGTGTTGGCTATTGGGGAGCTAGGCAAGCACTTCTCGACGCAGTGGTCCGAGTGGAATTTCACAGTATGATTCTTCCATCCTATCACCGGATCATGGAGCTTGAGCCATGGGAGTCCTAGGATGATTGGTGCGTTTCCGATCGTCATGCAGTGTAGCCGGATGTCTTCTTCGTGATGATTGATTGTGAGGTGGACCTGTGCGTCGTGGGTTACCGGCCCGCCGGTAACCTCGCTCACGTCTACGGTCAGCACCCGTCTTGGTGTTGCTTTTTCTGCATGGGAATTCCGCTTGCTGCTACGTAGGCTTTATCGATGAAGTTCTCGGAGGCTCCGCTGTCGACTAGGGCGGTGGTATTGTGTTCATTCCCGTCGGCTCCTATGATTCGGACTTTGATCATGATTTTTTCTTCTCGGTCATACCTGGTCGTTCGTATCCTTTAGGGTGGGTCTGGTTCTGCAACTGGTTTCTCCCTCGGGTGCCTGTTGCTTAGGCCTGTTCCCGAGGGCTATCATTTCCCGCCAGTTCGGGTTCTTCCCTTGTTTCAGTACCGATGGTGTTTTCTTCGTACGTGGCTTCCGCTGCCTGGTATGGCCTTCTCCATGTGGTCCGTGGTTTTTTCGGCTGGGGGCATTCCCTCGCGAAGTGCCCCTTTTTCGCGCAATTGTAGCACTCGTCCATTGGTGGTCGTCGTGGGAACCGGTTTGCTCTTGGCGCAAACTTAAATCGTCGGGTGGCGTCTAAATCCATCGGGTCCCCCGGGGGTGCTGACGGGGGTTCTTTCGTGTGGATCTGGAAGCGTGCTTCTGGACTCGCTGCCAGTAGTCGACTAATGACTCCGAGGTTGCATAGGCGGCTATCTGTTTTGATGGCCGCAGTGGCATAGTCTATCAGAACGGTTGCTGGTACTTCGCTCATGACCAAGTGTCGTTTTACTTCTGGGTGTAATCCATCTCGAAACCGCGCGATGCATACGTTGTCCGCGTACGGGAGGTCTGCTTTGATTCGCTGGAATTCTGCCCAATAGGTTGCTGCCGTCCGACTTTCTTGCTGGATTTTCTGGAACTTTTCGAAGGCTATTTCTTCGGCATCCACCTGGCCAAAGGCGTGCTTCATGCTAGTCTTCAGTTCTTCCCATCTTAGATTGATTCCTCCTTCCTGATTCAGGAAGGTTTCCACCCAGTTCCACACTACTCCTCGGAGAAGGGAGGATGCGTATCACGTTTTTTTTTCATTGTCGTCGAATCGGTTTCCCTGGGTTCTAAACTTCATCTCGCACTGGGCTAGGAACGTTTTGAACTTCGCTTTTTCTCCTTTGAATGCTTCGGGGTCCCAGAGCTTTGGGTAGCTGGTCTGCCGCGGTCTGTCGCGTGCTGCCAGGAGTGTTTGCAACATTTCTGTTGTCAGTAGGTGGGGTCCTTCCGTCATTCTTCTGAGTTGTTCGGGTGACTCGAGTGTCTGTGCTCGGGATCGTGGTTCTGGGGTTACTGGGCTTGGTACCCACTGGTTGTCAGGGACGTCCCTAAATTTGCTAAGGTTGAGGGGGTCCCTGGTGTTTTCGTCTTGAGGATCCACTGTGTATTGCTACGTCGGATGTCGATGGGGGAGACGCAATATAGTGTCAAGATCCTGCCTTGACTACTCCGTGGGGGATCGACAGGCAACGTAGACTTCCTTGGGAGCGGGCGCTCCTGCTCGCACTTCCGGCGTATTCACACTTCCCTGTGTCTTCACACTTTCGGCGTACTCACGCGCCGCTCGTAGTCACACTTCCGGCGTACTCACGCGCCACTCGTACTCACACCTCCGGCGTACTCACCCGCCGCTCGTCGTTCTCATGGTATCCGTCACGCCCGGTGTGGTCTCGTCGCGGTCCTCTCACACGCCTTGCGTGGGCTCGTTGTTCTCGCGGTATCCGTCACGCCCGGCGTGGTCTTGTCGCGGTCCTCTCACACACCTTGCGTGGGCTCGTTGTTCTCGCGGTATCCGTCACGCCCGGCGTGGTCTTGTCGCGGTCCTCTCACGCGCCTTACGTGGGCTCATTGTTCTCGCGGTATCCGTCACACCCGGCGTGGTCTCGTCATGGTCCTCTCACACACCTTACGTGGGCTTGTTGTTCTCGCGGTATCCGTCACGCCCGGCGTGGTCTTGTCACGGTCCTCTCACACACCTTGCGTGGGCTCGTTGTTCGTCTCGGGGTTGGTGGTTGCAGCGCCGGTTTCACGCGTAGAGAGAGGTAGGTCTGTGGAGAGAGATAATATTCGATTTCGATCTATCGCGCTTTAACACTCCAGGTTTTGTGCGCTCCTCCTCGCCGTACCGCCCCCTTGGGGTTTCCATCTTTCCCGACTGCCGAAGAAGTATACACACCAAGCAAAGGAACAAACAGGACAGGAATCAAGGATCGCAACACATGACACAGGATAGGAAAACCAGGAAACGCTCTGACAGTACAAAAGGAAACCAATCGCCTCTGTCCTTCCTCCCATTTGTCGTGTCGGTCGTGATATTGTTTATGGTTTGCTAGCACCGAAGGCCGGCTCGGGGGAGTCCGGGTCGCTAACGTTGGTGCAGTCTGGTGTGTTGTGGTTTCCGTCGAACCGGATAAGCGAGGAGTGGCCCAGGCCTGTTGCTCGTAGGAAGTAGCGCAGCGGGTTTGTGTTTTCAGGTGCGGTGATGAATTCCAGGGACTAAATATCTCCTGTGGTGGCTTTGCGGAGGAGTACCCGCTGTGGCGTCAGCAGCGGGCAGTCTCGTAGTAGGTGGTGAGAGGAGGTAAGGTCCGTGCCACAGGGGCATGGGTCTGCTATGATGTTGGGGGGTGGGTCGGAGGGTGATCGGTTGCAGAAGACTCTCCATATTGCTCGTGTATCGGCCCAGTTCGCTCCATGGAGGTGGCTGGGAAACTTGAATGAGGGCTTTGAGAGTGGTAGTTCTGTTTTCCACCGACGGAGGAGCTCTGCTCGTGCTTGAGCCAGTAGCCATGTCTTGGTGGTGAGTGCGAAGCGGCAGGGGACGGCCGAGGTGGCTCCCCGTTTGGCGAGTGTGTCGGCTCGCTCGTTCCCCCTGATGTTGCAGTGGGAGGGGCACCAGGTGGTGGAGATCTCCCAGCCCAGTAGGCTGAGGTCGCTAATCACTTCCAGGGCTCGGCGGGCATATTCGTGGTTGTGTTTGTTGAATTGTAGTGTTTCGAGTGCCGCCCGGTTGTCCACGCAGATAATTGCTGTGGCTCGTGGTGCGGTGGTAGTGAGGAGGGATGTGACTGCTTCTTGTATTGCGTGGAGTTCGGCATCGTACACCTCGGCCCGGTTGCCTAGGTGGCAGCTGCCTTCCCCTAGCCGGTAGAGTTGTTGGTCACCGCAGTGGAAGGTTGCCCAACCACACCCGACAGACCCATTCTCAAGTTTGGAGCCGTCAGTGTAGATGACGATGGTGTGGTTTGGTAGCGTGTGGAGCCATTCTTCGTGGAGCTGTTGGGATTTTGTTGTTTTATCTGGGTTTGGGGAGGGGAGCACATTGGTTCCGTCCGCTGTTGAGGTGGTAGTGCGGTTCTCCAGTTTGCCTTGTACTAGGTGCTTGCTGAGTGCATAGAGGCGGTGGAGTCCTGGGAGGTTGGGGTGGGTTTCTGATAGGGCTTGTGGTGGGCCCAGGGCGTGGTGTTGGGGGAGGAAGTGGAGTCGGATGGCGTATCGCAAGGATAGGTAGTCCAGGTACGCCTCCATTGGCGGTAGTTGTGATAGTGTGATGAGGTTCGTCGTTCTGGTGTTGAGCGGGAGTCCTGTAATCCATCGGGCGACTGAGTTGTAGGTGGTGCGTAAGGTTGCAGTGATCATCGGGGTGCCCGTCCACCATGCTGGAGATGCCCAGAACATTGTGGGGAGGATTGCCGTCATTGCCAGGTGGTGGGCGACATGCGCGGGGATGCCCCGTGAGTGGTGTCGCAGGAAGTTGAGGCTGCCGAGGGCCCGGTTGCCCTTGGCCGCTGCCATGGTGGCATGGTGTAGGAAGCTGAGTGATTCATCGATATGCACTCCTAGGTACTTGATTTGTCGTGAGGCCACAACGGTGTTGTTGTTGATTCTGAGGGGGGGATGTGTGCTAAGGCTCCTGTTCTTATCTTTGCTGGTGAGGGGGAGGCAGTAGAGCAGTTCGGTCTTGGGTGGTGCGAAGGTTAGTCCGAGGTGGACTCCCCTGCTGAGGTGTTCTTCAGTCCTTTCTTCAAGGAGTGTGTTGGCTCTGGTGATTGTCGTCGACATTTGGACCATGCATACGTCGTCTACGTAGGATGTGTCGATTGCATCGTGGGATTGATGGCTCCTCTCCAGCATGGCATTGCTGTAGATAAGGAACAGGGCTGGGGAAACTGGGGATCCCTGGGGCAGCCCGCACCTGTATGGTTGGGGCTGTTCTGATTGTTGGTCGAAGCCGAAGGCGATTTTCCGGTCAGTGTTGAAGGCAGTGACCCACTCCGTCAGGTACTGGGGCATGCGTCGTTGTTGCATAACCTCCCGGAGTGTTGCTGGGTGGACTTGGTTGAAGGCGCCCTCGATGTCGTGGGTGAGGACGGCCGGTCGTAGTGGGGTTTTGTTTGCTGTTTTCTTCTGGCTGATTGCCCTAGCAATGGGGGTGATTGTTCTGAGTAGGGCGTCGATTGCTGAGTTTTCTGCCTGGGCCCCCATCTGTGAGGGGTGTGTGGCCCCACAGGTGAGGGCGGCCTGGGAGAGCCGCTTGGCGACGATGGATTCGAGGAGTTTTCCGAAACATGATTGGAGGGAGATGGGGCGGTAGGACTTGGGGTCGGAGTATGTCTTCTTGCCGGGTTTGGGAATGACCACGCAGTTTGCTGTTTTCCATTCTGGTGGGTGGGTGCCCCAGGTGAGGCAGGCTGTGAACAGGTGCGGGAGGAGGTGAGGGGCCGCCGTATTGAAGTGGCGTAGGGTGGTGTATGAGATGTCATCTGGGCCAACTGAGGTTCCATATTTCAGGTGTACAATTGCCAGATGTGTCTCTTGTATCGTAACTGGCTTTGTGTGTTGGCGGATGTCCTTTGTGAAGGTGAGGAGGCCAGGGGGGAGTTGTGTCCGTGGGGTTGCATTGACTGGGGGAAAGAGTGCATTGCGTAGTGCATTGTATTTGCCCCTGAAGGTTGTTTGCCCATTAAGGGGGGGGATTGGTTTGTGGTGTGTGTTGTGGTGGTGGATCGTTTTCCAGATGGTCTTGGATGATACGGCTTGGAGCTGTTGGATTCGGTACGCGGTTTTAGAGTTACGTACCATCGTCGACCATTTGTGCTGTTTGTATTGTCTGTCTTTCCGGTTTGTTGGAATATATGGATCGATAAAGACGAAGATAGTGAATTGGTTGATTGATACAACGTCGAAGGAAAAACATTCTCTCTATATACAACGCGCCTGAGGGACTCGCCAAGGGGAAAGGACGGAAGACTGTCTCCCGAACCGGTGCTCGGAGACTAAGGCTGCTGTCATCTCCGGACATGTTGCCTCTGGTCCGTCATCTCCGGACGCTGTCTCCGGTCCGTCATCTCCAGACGCCCATTATTCTGACACTTCCCCTCGTGCGGAAGATGCAAAGGAACGCAGGAGAGGAGAAAACGAAAACGCCAGTATAGCAACAAACAGTTGCAGAGAAAAGAAACAAAAACAGTGAAACCCAGTATCCTCGGATGCCTCGTTAAAACTCATAAC
>Ga0307508_10006580_pt1 | contig 10912 bp, 17 predicted proteins | sample 9_EM_MG_FD_203089 | JGI IMG/M metagenome (GOLD analysis project Ga0307508, IMG submission 203089) | Populus trichocarpa ectomycorrhiza microbial communities from riparian zone in the Pacific Northwest, United States - 9_EM | ecosystem: Host-associated > Plants > Roots > Unclassified | place...
GGACGAGGTAGATGTGAGGTGGGAGCAGGCCCTCAGTGTACGATTCGCATCTGAGTATCCGGACGCGCTGCAAATATTCCTTGCGGCTAATGTCGTTACATAGGTCCAGCAGCGGATACACGTGTTTTCCTAGAGCATTGATGCCGACAGGTTTCAGGCTGGTGCTCTCACTTTGAGCAGAAAATCGATTTCCACGTTTTTGTTCAGCAAATCGCCGGCTCTATAAGCTGCCAATAAGGATCGAGCTGTTACCAGCAATGATCAGACGCACAGTGCTCTGTTCTGCGAACGGCAGAGGGCGGGAGCTCGAATGCGAAGGGCCAGGCTTCGAGGATGCGTGCATACTCTATGATACTGTGCCAAGGAGCAATCTTGGGCCTGAAAGAGGCGAAAGTTTTTCGCTAGTGCCGATGCGTCCTTGATCTAGCTGGGCTTGGCTTCACGATGGGAAAAACCAGTTGTGGTCGGAGCGCGCGCTCTCGAGTCAAAAAACAACGCAATGACTTTACCCCAGATTTACGTCATCCTTCTCCATTTAGTATTTTTCATCGAACCTTATTAAATGCGCTCCAATCATGTTCGAGCCTTGCGAATCTCGCCTGGTCGATACCGCTGGACGTAACGTTCACAGCATATATCCTCATGATAGGTTTGCGGTGGGAGCAATCTCAAGCTAAGGTGATTTTGGCATATCCCTCGTGATCATTGTTCAAGAAGCTGTCAAGCCGCCAGATGCCTAACATTGGCAGCGTTGCGAACCGTTTTCTTCTTGCTCCACCCGCCACTGCTTACGTATATGTTCCTGGCCGCACGAAAGAGCGGCAATTCATATTCCGAAAAATCAGATGTTAAGCGCTTGCGGAGCAGGAGGATACATTTGTATATCGAGATATGTTGACGTATGACGCGATGGCAGATAGCGCGTGGCTGGGAGGACACCGTGTGCGTGTGGAGGCGGTGTACACCGGCTGACATGCACGGTGCAAATATAAGCGAAACCACATGTACAGTGTATAAGGTCAGTGGTGAACAAGTGAATACCTATAAAAGCAAGCAGTGAGTAACGTTGAAAGATAAATGACGAGGGCGGATTGTACGGGTGGGCCAATGCGCGCGAATGGGGGCGAGGCTCGAAAACAGAACAAGGCGACTCGACATAACGTCCGGCAACACAACAATGACTGCGCACTAGACAGAAGGTGTTAACGTGTCCGTGACGACGCCGACGGAGAGGCAATGGATAACTTTTTGTCTCGAACTGAGCCTTGCGGGGGGTAATTGTGAGCCGTTCTCCACTAAGCCTCTTCGGAGCCCCTCCACGAGCACGCAATTGCACAGGCCCGATCCAATCTGCGTGCATCTCAGACGGTCATCCAACGCTTCCAAAAAGAAAATCCGACACAGCATCCTTGTTGAGTGGGTCATTCAACATTCGGAACAGATGCTCGTCCACGCATATCTTTGGTCGCTCCTTGTATTTCGGGGATATTATTTTAGCGAGAGAGTCATAGGAAAAGTTATGTGTTGCAAGAAATTGTAGTGCGCATGCTGCGCATAGAGCACCGGGACTGCGAGTAAACCGCTTGGGTGCACAGGAGCCATCGTTTTCCACAATCGCACGATTTCCAATTAATACTAAGCTTCGCTGTGGTGGGATCAAGCCTGTGATCATTTAAGGTGGTAGGAACAGGCAGCGATGAATGAGCAGACCTCAACATTGGCACCATTTGTTCGAGCTTACCTCAGCAGCGGAGCGAGTCGGCTCTAATCGGAAATTCACGGACCTCTCCGAAAGCTCATTTTCTGCCGCGTGTTGTGTGCTCCTTTTGGTCTCATTCTCCCTCTTGTGTTCTTGGATCTGCTGCTATACTGTCTAGAGACCTCGATTACGTGCTTAAAGTGCTCATTGGATCCGCTTTTCTCGAGCAGGAGCGTCCGAGGGGGAACAATTCACCTGCGCACTCCTATAAGTTGAAGAAAACATGCTCAGAATTGGACTACTCCCCCGACCGCGAGCAGTGAGTGTTTTTTTCGTCTTTTGTATCATTTGTTGGGTGACAGGCAGAAATGCCTGCAGCCCTATCTGGAGCGTGTACATTCCAGCCGCTGATGGCGCGTCACATGCTATATGCTTTTTTTAAACGAAATAACTCCCCGTCGCTCACACCTTGTTCCGTTCCCTTGCCACGTTGATACATGTAGATAACGCCTTGCGCAGTACTATCGCTCTCTCGACCCGCTGTCGCCACTGCTGCTCGACGATTAATTGCTTCATCTTCGCCCGTAATGGTCAGTGCCCCATTCAGTCCTGTCATCCTCTTTGAAAATTCGTTTCTCGCTCCCTCTTCTTTTCTGTTGCTCGGATGCACCATCCTTGGCAGTTCATTCCCTATTGTTTCGTTGTGCCTCGTGGGTTATGACTGGACGGCTGGTTGCCAACGGGATCGCGTTTTTGCGTTATCCCGTTTACCCTTCCCCATCTCAACCTCGACTGGTCGAGTTTTGAGGCTCGGTCTGATTCGAACAATACTACTGGTGAAAGCCTTGACAGACCGTCCGAATTCGATCTTATGTAGACGTGCGAGAACAGTTTCCTCTCCCTTCCCCGTATGCCCCCGTCTAGGTTGCTGGTGGGCGGGAGAGCCCCCTATGTTGCACAGTCGCGGCAACATGGCGCACGCTCATAGTGGATTGATTGTCCACTTGGCTCGTTTAAGACATTGGCAATTGCTTTCTTTCATGGTCGTGGATGTCAGTCAGCCATCGTACCGCTGATTTCTCCTATAAGCCACACCGTCTCTCCAACTTTGTTCTTGCTGTCGCCCGCGCACCTCCGGGCTACTGTTTCTGCTGTTTTCGTTCCCTTATCGGAAATATTGTTCGATCTTGTTTCTTGAAATTTCTGCCATTTAGCTTCATCATTATCCATCCGTATTTCCTACTCACGCACTTGTTTTTTCCACTTAATTGCCTCAACGCTAAACGCTTTTCTTCGGCCCATCTCTTATTTGAAAAACTAAAACCTCCGCCCACTCCCGAATTCTTGCTCCTTGGCTCTCATTGCTTCGTCGCCCCTTTCCCGCCCCCGGCCTTTCTGCTCTCTTCGGCACCCCGCGGTCATTTGCACTGGGATCGTCACCCCACGCTTCTTGATCCGCTCATTGCAACTCACCCAAACACACGCTGTAATGCCAATGCCGCTCCTTATGCCCAACGACCCCTTTTATCTGGGGACACGAACCCCCGTGCGTGTACCGTCGCCGCACTGTATTGGATCACACTACATCGTGACAACTTCAACCCCTATGGCATTCTGGCATCCGTATGCTTATTGGGTCGATGTGGCTTGGTGCCTGTCATTTTGTGCCTTTCTGCGCCTCGGAACCGACCGTTATTTCCCTCTTCCGTTCCACTACGGATGTCAATGTGCACCCTCGGTTCCCACCTTTCCGTCACTCCTTCTCAATCTCTGCCGCTCTGCGATCCCGATGGATGGCACTGAAACTGCTGTGACTGCGGGCTGTCTTCATCTCACGCCTCACGTTCCTTTCTTTTCTTCATTTTTTAAACCCAACCCAATGGTTGGGAATTGGGATCGTTCCCCACGTTCCCCGCGCCGCTTTCTTCCATGTGGGGAATTGATCGTGTCGCATGCGGAATTTGAATGTTTTTCTGGCATTGGATTGTCTGTGTTTGCGGTTCTGGCGGCACTGCATTTGTACGGAATCCCCTTTCGGGATTTCTGTCATTATATCGCGTCTTATTTGGTGGGTTGGATTTGGTGTTGGGGTCACTCCGACACGTATCGTGTCTAACTATCGGGCAAATACCTGACGTCTGTGATGGATGCCACTGCCGTGATTTCCTTTGTCGTTCATCATGACGATGACCTCGTTTCCTTTCCCATTTTGGATATCAATGACCTATGCCCCTGTGGACTGCAATCTCCCCTCTCGTGGGACGACTCGTTCGCCATGCATTTACTGTGTAATTCATTTCATCCCATCCCATGGCGGCTTCGAATTCTTTTCACAATCCTACCTTGTTGTACCATGCGCCGTTTGTTGTCACCTGTGATGGTGATCTTGCTTGCTCAATTTTGGCGATCATGCAACCCCAATTTTATCCTTGCTCACCTCTGTACAATGCCATCTTGGTCGATTCGCTGGTTTCTCCTTCCGCAATGCTCGGGTTCATGTTTGTGGACTGGGTTTGTGCCTATTGCTTTCCTATGTGCCTGCGGACCTTGGTTGGATGATCCGTTTCAACAGGCCCGATTTGGGTGAAACACAACGAAAACAACGCGCAGTCAGAACAAAAAACATTCCGTCGGGAACGCGACACGTTCGGCGAACTTCAGGTGCCTGCCGGTCGGTACTGGGGTGCACAGACACAACGGTGCGTTCCGTCCCCTCGATCCTCGCCTTCACGTTCTCGTTGACCTAAACCAATTCTTGATGATGTATGACGAACTCCTGGACGGCGAAACAACAGCTCACTACAAAACTTTGATATTGGCGGTCCCACGGAGCGTCTGCCACCTCCACTCATAAAAGCCTTTGGCGTTTTGAAGAAGTCGGCGGCACATGTGAACATGACGTATGGCCTTGATCCTAAGATTGGGAACGCTATTAGCCAGGCTGCGGATGATGTGCGTATTGCTTTTTCTATTTGTTTCGCGAATATTGGGTGGCTGATGTGAACTGGGGGCTCATGCTTGGCCTGCATGATATGGTGCATAAAGGTTATCTCGCTAAAGCTAATCGACCACTTCCCGCTCGTCGTATTCCAGACGGGCAGCGGGACCCAGAGCAACATGAATGTCAACGAGGCACGTCCGGCTCAATATCAAGGAAGATAGAGCGGCGTATTGACAACTTCGCTGTCTTTTCGTTGGCGTTGCGGCACGAATAGGTCATTTCTAACCGAGCTATAGAAATTTTAGGTGGCGAGCTTGGCTCGAAGAAGCCCGTTCACCCGAACGATCACGTTAACATGAGCCAAAGCAGCAACGATAGGCACGTCGCTTCTTTACTTTGTGGTGAGCTTGCAGCCTGACCGAACAAAATACCCAACCAGCTTCCCCACTGCTATGCATGTCGCCGCCGTGCTCGAGATCCGTCAAAAGCTGATCCCAGCGTTGACCAAGTTACGGGATGCCCTCGCCGCCAAGGCAAAGGAATTCGACAACATCATCAAGATTGGACGCACACACTTGCAAGATGCGACGCCGTTGACATTGGGCCAGGAATTCAGTGGCTATGTTCAGCAGCTGACGAATGGAATTGCGCGGGTGGAGGGCGTATTGCCACGTTTGAGCTTCCTGGCGCAGGGCGGAACCGCTGTGGGTACAGTGAGTGTTTTCTTTTAGCTTTGGTTTTATTGGCCTGGACGTTGGAACGAGTGTTTGATCTTCACCCACTTGGTTAGGGCTTGAACACCAGGAAGGGCTTCGATGAGAAGGTCACTGCCGAGATCTCCAAACTAACTGGTGTAGAATTCAAGACGGCCCCTAACAAGGTTAGTCAGCACCATCTCTTACTAGGGTTTTACTGTTCAATCGGGCGCCTTCACTCAAATCCACTACGCCAGTTCGAAGCATTGGCGACGCACGACGCACTCGTTGAAGCGCACGGCGCCCTCAATGTTGTCGCGGTCTCCCTGATGAAGATCGCGAACGATATCCGCTATCTTGGCTCAGGCCCGCGCTGTGGATTGGGCGAGCTTAGTTTGCCGGAAAACGAGCCTGGGTCCAGTATTATGCCTGGTAAGGTTAACCCTACTCAGTGTGAGGCAATCACTATGGTGGCTGCCCAAGTCATGGGGAACAATACGACTGTGTCTGTTGCCGGAAGCATGGGTCAATTCGAAGTACGCTCGTGCCCTCACATAGCCATGCGGAGGCTGCGATGCTGAATGCTACCTTCATCGTCTGTGTAGTTGAACGTATTCAAACCAGTGATTATCAAGAACGTCCTTCAATCGGTCCGGTTGTTGTCTGATGGTCAGTACTGCGATAACGGCTTGTGTCCAAGCTTGGACCACCATTGACTCACATGCGAATTGGATCTTAATTTGTACCCAGCTTCGCGATCATTCACGGATCATTGCGTAGTTGGCATTCAGGCAAATGAGAAGCGAATCAACCAGCTGCTTAATGACTCGCTCATGCTTGCTACCATCCTCAACCGTCACATAGGCTACGATGGTGCGTGCAGTGATTTCAACCCTCCTACCTTGCGTGATAGACTGATTGTCGTTTGGGATTGCTTTTGCTGCCAGATGTCGCCAAGGCTGCGAAGAAAGCGCACAAGGAAGGCACGACTCTGAAAGAATCTGTAGTTTCACTGGGCTACTTGACGCCAGATGAGTTTGATGCGAAGGTCCGACCAGAGTTCATGCTCTATCCTGATGAGCCATAAATGTTTGGCTATCAAGCATACATTTGGTTGTTCAGTGTCCTTTGTAACGGGATACTGCTCGTATCTGTTAATAAAAATCAACAATCTAAATCACCTATACTATCATAGTCGTTCGAGTGCCGTAGAAATATATTGAGCAGAAGGTTGCCGGTGTCACGTGCAGTCCACCGGTTGTTTCCCACATTTGAGCCGGTGAATCGTGATTTCGTGTGGCCAGTGGCATTTTTGCCCTTGCACTCCCACAGCCCACAGCCCACTCCCCTCCCCCCAACGCCCAGCTCTCCTCCGTTTCCTGTAACGACCTGATTTACTAGTAACCATGTCTGATGCTATTGCGGCTGTCGTATTCCATCCCAATCTGAATCGGAGCTTGAAGCTCTGGTCTACCACTGTGGGACGTGACAAGGTCCGTAGCAGCGTATCTTACTGCTTCCTCTACCGCTCCTCGATAGCCAAGAATGTTATCTTATGCCGCGCTCTGTTCCATTCTCTGGCGTTTCTACAATGAACCGGCATTGGATTCTCGTCCACCGGGAACGTCGCTTCGCTAGACCTACAGATTGGTCCAGTACTTTTCGAGATTCCTTGCGTTCCACCTCATTGCACGTGGAAATTCGGATCTCGCAGCTCGCTTCAACGCCCTCAAATCTGCTCTCGGTAGCGGTCGAAAGTGTGCGTGCCACATTGTACCTCTAGCTCCCCGTGTCATAGCTGAAACATATCTCGGCTACCGTCCGTAGTGATGCGTTTGTTCAAACCTTTGGAGCACTTGCAAGCTGCGCTCAAAGCTGCTGCCTCTGCTGAGCACCCGATCGAACAGTTCACGACTATCGTCCGTCAGCTAGGATACTTTGGATACCTTTCTCTGGACATGATTGTCTGGGTATGTTTTATTCCAACCGATTGGCTTTTTCTGTCCTTTCCTAACGCCTTTCCACAGCTCAACGCGATAAAGTTCCTTCGGCTGACGCCCGAGACAGCCAAAAAAGTCAACAAGACCTCTCAACGCTTCTGGCTGACTGGAATTGCATTTTCCATCGCTTGCAGTCTTGCCAAGACTGGTCGGTTGAGTCAAGAGATTCAAAAAATCAAGAACGGCACGAGCGAAAAGACAGATGCCGACGATGCGGAACGCAAGCTTCAGATCAAGAGTACTGCAAAGTATGTGGATCCATATAACGCACTGTGGCGCAGGAGGTTTTTTTCTAAGTTGTTGTGGCCAGGGCTCGTGATGCTGCTAGGTACCAGCTTGTTCAGGACTCTTTGGATATCTGGCTCCCCATTACTGGGCTCGAGCTTGCCACGCTCAACGATGGCATTCTTGGTGCTATCGGGTATGTCTCATCCCCTTATCTCGTTGAAGTTTTGTGGTTCAATGGACGTGCTCCTTGCAGCGTTGTGACTTCTATCATGGCTCTCCGTCTCAACTGGGCGAAGACCGCATGATTCCATCTCAGAACCGCCATTCACAAAAGTGAGCGAAATTAGCTGCATTCGCTTATCCTTACGAGGCTATGTCTGCTTATCTTGAATGTATCCGCTGTGTTTGTGTTGTGATCTTACATATCCATTCATTACCTTTCAAGTGTTATCATGAATATTTCGCCGAATGGTGGCTGAGAGCGATGCAGATGATGTAGGTGATGCATATTACTCTACAGCTTGTGAATGGTTAGCAAAAATACGGGGGTGTAAGTCTGAAAACGACAAGGATTGCATAAGGTCCTGAATCACGGTCCTAATGAATGATCTGACGCGGCGATTTCCTCGGCTGCCGCAATTGTTTTCGCATCAAGCTTGCCACTCATTCTATTTTTTCCCTTTAGCACGTTCTCTATGAAATATTCGCCAGCCTAATGGAAATGGAACATGAGAATGCAAAGGTCGCTGCTCGTTGCGGATATGATGTAATGACCTTATAGGAGCTTCGCACTAGCGGGCCGCTGGCCACATACAGGAAACCCATATCCTCTGCAACCCCCTTCCAGCGTTCAAACTCGGCGGGATCCACATAGCGGTCGACTTTCATGTGTTTCTTCGTGGGGCGCATGTACTGCCCGAAGGTCACAACGTCCACATCCACTTTCCGTAATTCTATCAACGAGAAAACGCAAGAGGTTTCAGTGGTGTCAACAACTTTACAACTGGCATCGTAGTCGTGCATACCTTTCAGAGCGTCAAGGACCTGCTCTTCTGTCTCGCCTACGCCAAGCATGATACTTGTCTTTGTTATTCTGACGCCTTCACGCTTGGCATGCTCGAGAACACGCAAACTCTGTCGGAATGTGGCGCGTCGGTCCCTGACGAAAGGAGTGAGAGCCTCGACTGTCTCCACATTGTGAGCATAGACGTCAAGCCCGGATTTGGCTACAGTAGAGACGCCATTGAGATTGCCCGCGAAGTCACCTGTGAGGGCTTCGACTAAAATATGCGGTGCCCTACGAAATCACGACTTGATGAGCAATACTGATTATAGAGAAGGCATATGAGCTTACTTCTGTTTGATCTTTCGAATCGTTTCTGCGAAATGAGCAGCACCTCCATCCGCGAGATCTGTCCGCACCACAGTTCCTCAGCTTGTGTGTTTCCATTATGATTGTGAACTAACCATCTCGATCGACGCTCGTCAGTACAATATACCCAAGACCCCAGCGACTGATCGCCTCAGCTGTGTTCTCCGGCTCGTGAATGTCCAACGGTGGCGGTGTTCTTGATGTCTTTACGGAACAGAACCGACACCCCCGGGTGCAGGTGTCACCCATAAGCTGAAGATGAGGATTGCATCAAGTTTCACTATAACATATCACGGCGATTTCACTAGGGTGCAACACACCATGATTGTTGCAGTTGCGGCACGCTTTACCTCCACGTCTGTCTTGCCGGCCGCGTCACTTCCGCCGCCCCAGCAGTCCCCAATATTTGGACACCGCGCCTCCTCGCATACAGTATGTAGATTTAGCCCTCTAAGGTCTTTCTTGATTTTGTTGTATGAGGCTCCAGTGGGAATCTTTGTCTTCAAATGGGATGGCAGGCGGGGTCTAAATGTACATAACCGAAAAGCGTTTATGAGCACCGAAACTATTCAACCCCCCAGTCTTCATCAAGTATAACGCACGCAGAGGTGTTCCCAAGAAGGAGACGGTCAGACCCGGATGGATCGACATCCCCAGATATAAAGTCGTCTAGGTTAGGACCAGCAGCTAGTTTCTGGGAGAAGTCTTTTGGCGCGCCAGTGGCTAGACTCTTTCGCGAGATCCATGAAGCAGCATGGATGTGCCTCACTGACGGCGAGAACACTCGATGCATGGCTGGTTGCGCTGACATAAGTCTTCGGCGCTAATTTCGTGTAATCCTCGGCCCGCATTGCACCTGAGATGCTCACGCTCTGGGGCCTCCATTGAAGACGCACACGCGCCCCATCGACATTGCCTGTATTTGCGGTATAAGAACCCCTGGGCAGGCTCACTTGAGGCGCCGGGCGGGTGCTAGGACTAGGTAGTAGGTTGGATCATGCCACGACTGCACCGCCACTGGCCCCTTCACCTTCTCTGGTCAACTACCTCTTCAGGGCATACAACAGCCGATAAAACCGACGACAAGGATACAAACGGGGTGGCCGTGGTGGACTAATGCCAGCTGACGAAATGCTGACAACGCACCCCAGAGCCAGTGACTCCTATGCTATCTCTATATGGGGTCGTTGTCGGCAGCGCAAACGCGGCTCTGCATCCCCTGAAGATGGTCCACCAAGCCCGGGCAAGCGAACTTTGTATAGTACTGGAGTCCTCCCTCGGAGCATCGGGACAGCGGTCGCGTGGGTGGATTCCCTCACGAAGAGGATTGGATGTGAAGCCGAGAGACGACGGCTTCGCAGCTGTCTGAAAACGCATCCTCCTGTCCCTGCGGTTCTGTGATCTTCCCCTTCCTCTCGATTTTCTTGCACTTTTGTATCAAGCATCACCCTCCGTTTTGGTTATGTGCACCTTTTTTCTTGTTTTACCCGCGCTTCTTCCCCCCATCCCTACTGCTGATTCTCGCCCGCAACACCACGTACAAGTATGAATATCTCTCTGAGAACTCTGAGAACTATGAGAGCTATGCGTAAGGTCGACTCCACTAACTCTGTCTCGCTTTGCTTTCGGCTCAAACAACCCCGTCTACGGCCTGATGTGTACGATTATGTTATGCTTCTCTTCAGGCGTCAAAACACTTCTGAATCTAACTGATCTTATAGCGTATTTCATGCTATCACATTTCTCTGCACATTTCCTTCTGTTGTTTGGCGACCTTTTCTTGCCCTGTTGGCGTCAAACAATGTGATTTATGAACAAATGAAAATATTGCCTAATCGCTGCTTCAGTGCTTGGTGTTTGTCGTCCGCCCTGTTCCTGCTGCTCATTCAAACGTTATTCGTCTCCGATTAACGGTTGTCGACGCGACGATAAATTCGAAGTTGTTAGATCAGTAAGTATATGTATAGTCACCCGTTC
>Ga0307508_10006582_pt1 | contig 10910 bp, 9 predicted proteins | sample 9_EM_MG_FD_203089 | JGI IMG/M metagenome (GOLD analysis project Ga0307508, IMG submission 203089) | Populus trichocarpa ectomycorrhiza microbial communities from riparian zone in the Pacific Northwest, United States - 9_EM | ecosystem: Host-associated > Plants > Roots > Unclassified | place...
TCTAGTGGCACGCGGTAAAAATGGACACGCTGGACGCTCACGGGCATATACATGCGTATAGATCTATCATCATACTTGTACAGTTAACCGTTATGCAGATGCACGCCACTAAGTGCGTTTGTTTGTCAATGCAATGGTAAGCAGCATAAGCGGAGCTAGATTAATGTTCAGGTACAGCCTTGTCTCGGAAAATGAGGGTGTCAATCGTAAAGCGCATAAATCCGGAAACTATGGCAGTATCACCGGCCAACACCGCCCGCGCTAAGTCATATAAAATGATGAGAGTAGTGAAATCATTGCCCGACACGATGGCGGAGTTGATTCACTTTGGCCGAAGTTTATTATTGTTTACTATCCACAGTAAGATCTTGTTGCTGTCTGACGGCTTCGAAAGCCTGCTGTCTCTGAAATCGTTCCGCGTCGTCTCATCTGGTGCATGCTATGCCGCTCCCGCGTTTTGTTGATTTTCTGGGAATTTTCACAAGGGGCATCCGCTGCAGCTAACAGACGTCTGCTTTGCGTCACTTGCGGAGCCACATGTTGCCTGCTCGATCCAACGTTCACAATCCTATTAGAACGGCGTCTTTGGCTACATCTACACTTCATCAGCTATGTCTCAGCAAACGTTCGTTGGCAACCAGCAAGTCAATGAGAGCGAGGTGCCCCAGGGGCTATTCAGAAACTATCGAAAATGAATTGATATCCTGCAGGTATGTCTCGTCTCACCTTCAAGTGACCAATTGAACCCAAAATGCAATAGAATTCGATATCACAAGCTCTCGAGGACGTTACCAGAAGAATGAGGCTTAAAAATGTAGCCTCGTCCGGCAACGTCGGTGGCTGCCTTACTCAACCTGGTTCAGCTTCCAGCTCCGCAATGTTAACAGCAATGTCCAGGGCTGTATCTGTCCATGTTGCAGGGCCGCTGAAGGACCCGGCTGGGTGTGAAGAGTTTGTAGCCCACTCGTTAACACGCGTAGTGCCATGTTGCATACTGCATTTATATTACCCGTCTTCTGGTGACTATCCTTTTCCGCATGAATTTACGTCTTCTCTCACTCTTCCGGGTTCGGGGAAATGCTACTATTTCGGTTCAAGTTATGGATGCGACCGGGCTAGAGCCGAGCATCACTCGCAAAGTTCAATGTGGAGGTCCGCCGTTAAGGTTGCGCATGTGAGGGCACCACAGCCACTGATACGACGGAGCCTGATTAAACCGTTCAGCCTTGCGCGCCCCATCGAGGGCCTACCGTTGTACAGTCGTACAACGTCACACCAAGTCGTTATCGATACCTCATGGACAGCCAAGACACCCACGATGGTCTCGTCGCCATTTGGAGGTTTAATCCTCTACCCTTAGTATGCAATCTTTTCGGTGTTTGCCGTAAGCCGTGGTTCCCCGCCGAGTCCAGTTGTTTCTTCCCCCGTACTCCATTACCCGTCTTCTCCGGCTATTACCAGACGTCACCTGCTCCAGTCACCCTTTTCTCGCCGTGATCAGGCTTGCTAGACATGACGATTCCTGGGTTCAAGTTCATGTAACCCCCAACATCTGACGACCCAAAGACATTTGAAGATGATCGCCTCGTCGATAAATACCACAACAAAATAACCTCTTAACCTCGTACCTCGTGCTTCGTGTAGGAATGGGTTATAACGGTAATGTGGGGCTCCTAGCGGACCGGAGCATCTGTAGATGCATCCGGAACCCGCCGGATGCGGATTGTGCGATCCCTTGCTTTTCGCCTGACAGACCCGCACCACATCCCGTGGACCCCATCCGTCGGATGAGGATTCGAAAACTTGGCCGATCCGACGGCTTAGAATCCCCATCCAACAAATCTGATCTGCTTGGAGCCTAATTCCACAGGATTTTCCTAACCTACCGGACGCGACGGGACCGCTCTGAGATCACGCACCTTGGACATCGTCGCTCGAGACATCTTACGACGTGATCCTTTGTTCTGGTAAATGATCTACCCGAGATTTGACGAGTATGAACAATCGATTGGGACCGGGGTTCGAATCCTGGACGTATAGGAACATCTCCTGTCGCGAAAGCGATGTCGACTCATCTCGCCCGACATCAAGACGCATATGGCATCCTGTGCTCGAAAATCGGAGTCTCAATGGTACTGCAAAGATTGATGTCACGATCAAGCCCCCTCCGGCCACGCAGGCTTTGACTTACCCACCTCGCTTGAAGAGCTGAACGTGGGTTCGCCTGAAATATGCCCCACTATGTGCAGGATTCCAAGGATGGATACTATGTGCTCAGTGACTCAATGCATCACGGCGCCGTTAATCGGAGGTGGGTTGCGTGGCTGACTCTGACTATTCCCTTGTTTTAGTTGGGATCAAGCCAATAGGCCGATGAGCTTTCCCTGGACTTCCTGTTGTTGAAAGGTAGATGAAACCATCAAGTGTTCTACTCCAAGGTAAAGGGCTGTAACATAACGATCTCCCCTGCCGAATTAAAGCTGTTGGTTGAAGTGTGCTTTGCTGGCAATGGTCACTCAATATTGATGTGGAAGACCACCTCGTACGATCAAGTGGAATTCGGTGGTGCAAGAGGTCTGCTGCGAAATGTTTCGAGAAGTGGAACCCTGGTTGCCGAAACCGAGGTTTTCCATAGTCCTCGGCAACAATGCAAAACTTCACCTGCCTGAAATTAACTTTCCCGCCCGAATGGTTAGTGCGCACCCGCCGAGCCCGTCGGCACTCTTTCCCACGCTCTAAATTTTCCTAACAAATGACTTTGAACCATCCGCAATCCCTTGGATTACACAGGTTGAGCTGTTCCAGTTATCCTCAGGCTTAACAAATTAGATCCTTTCGCCATCGTCTGATCAGTCACCGTATTGTCACACCCATCGAATAAATTTGGCGTCGGCTTCAGTTGGTGGACGAATTCAACTGTTGAGTGCTCTCATTTTCACGAATAGCGCCCATGAAAAGCATACGCGAAAGTCAACCATCAAACATACAGTACCCTCAGCTCGCCAACTCGACGTGTGGTCACGTGTCAAAGCCGGAGGTTGTTCCGGTGACCGGTTATGATCACCTTTATCGCCGCGGCTTCCGGAGGACGCTCACCGTGGATGCGCCGTTGAGCTCGTAGCCCAGAAGTACTAGTTATCGTTGTTTGAGGTGGAAGAGGAGACTAAGCGTCCGCAGGGCGCCCGAACCCGTCCCCGAGGCGCCTGCGGCCCACCAAGCTGTGCTGCTGCCTGGCTCTTGTTTCAATCGCTCGACATCGAAATATACAATGCCGCGGATGAGCCGCCGTGATGCCATGAAATTCCAAGGCCGTAGCTTAACGGGAGATGTGATCTGACTCCGTGAACCTGTTTCCTGCGCTAATTTGTCAATTGTTCGCGTCGCTGTGAAAGGAGATGACGCCGTTTTATGGCGGGCTCGGAGATCACCAACGCTCAGCACAGCGCACCCACGTCAGTCTGGGTACTTAAGAGCTGTTGTACTGACGAGCTATCTGTACTTCGGCGTGAAATGTCTAATAGCAGTATACTTCCCCGCGGAACCGCGTGTAATGCTTGTCGCGTTCGCAAAGTGGCAAGAGTAGCTTTATCTGCGTTTCTGTCACACAACTGATTGCTCCATATGTAGAAATGTAACGCAGCAAAGCCAAGATGTGCTCCTTGCGTTCAGGCGGGCAGAGAATGCGAGTATACGCCTATGCTCAACACCATAAAGAGGCTCGAAGTCAGGATCCAAGAACTACAAGACCAGCTGTATGGCCTGATGTCCTCACAAGCCGAAGGTGGTGCCGGTGCCCAGCTGAGGTTTGGCGAACTTAGTCTCGACGTCCAAGCTATCCGTCCACCAGCACATCATCTGGCAGCTTCCTTGTTTTACATTCCTCAAGCTGTATTGAACTGGTCTCCCGACGAAGAGATGCCACCCCAGCTCCGTTTGCATTTGTGGGTATCTCATCGTGATCTCCTTCACCCGGCACTGAATTTCCCCACGCCCCAGCTTGCAAGCCTTCGTTCACCATCAGTCGCAATTCGGTCTCGATCTTTATATACCACGTCTCCAGCAGCGCATTATGTTCCCTTCACATGACACGCGTGGTCTGCATGGATCATTCACCAGCGCGCTCTTCTTGATCGTCTGTTGCTGCTTCGGACCCGAAGTAACACAATACGAATCTGTGTTTCTTCAGCAATCGAGGGACACGGGTCGAGCAGCTCTTTCTTTAATGGACCGTTTGGACCATTATTTCGCTGGGCAGTTGCTGGAAGCCCAGTATTTGCTGCGTCTGGGAAGGCTCAGAGAATCATACTTATCAGCCAACAGTATGCGTCATCTAGGATACCTGGTAAACCAATGCTCACAACCCACTTCGATAGCTCTACTACGCTTCGCGATGGCTTGCGATCTACATAGAATCTCGGATCCTCGCCAACACATGAGCTCGTATTCGGGCCTCCTGGGTCAACCCGCCGATATATACGCTGTGGCGGAACGCATCAACTTGTGGTGGAGCTGTTATATCCTGGCTCATCAATTGAGTACACTTACAGGACTCCCGAACGATCTACCCGCTGGATCTGCAGTTGTACGTCTGCCACGAACCATCTTCGCGTTTCGATTCTCAGTGGTCTTATCTGCAGGTTACAACCGTCTTTCCGGTGTCATTTTTGCAAGTGGAGACGGTGCGGCATCATTCGTTGTCCCCACAAAAATTGTACTGACCACACGCAACAGAAAGGATTTGATGCTTGGTCCCCTGGTTCGGCGCGGGATTTGTTACAGCCCACATCGTCGTTATCATCTGTTGAGGCCGACTCCGTACTTTCCGCCTCTGCCAAAAGTGCAATCCTCATGACAAATGCGCTGGCCTACCTTGAGTCTCCGGCTGGTCAGTGTCGGTTTCTAGTTTTAAATTACGGATCATGACACCTCTTCTTCAGGATTCAACTCAAGCGAGAAGGAAGAACTATATTTGTTAACGAGCGCCGCCGCCGGCCGCATGATGGCAACGCTCCCCCCAATAAGTGACCTTGGCAACATCAATGCTCCATCGGGCAGCGGCCCAAGCCCTGCCCTCGTTCAAATTCACGTTGACCTTCAATGCGCAGTCATGGGCTTGAACCGACGCATCCCAGAAGTTGATGATCGGGAACGCTATAGCAATCGGTTGGGGGCCAGCCGTACTCTTGCAAATCTTGCGAGCACAATCAAGGACCCCTCCGTAATCTTTGCGCACGTTCCTCTCGTGGTATGCTTTCTATATCTGTGTCGGGTTGCATCCCAATGCATTACTAATGATTGCATTTTGGTCAGTTTCCCATGCAGCTTGCGATGAGCATTCTTGTTGAGGCCATGGAACGAGGCCAAACAGGAAGCAAGCAACGGTCGGCGGTACGCGAGCTTCAAACCGATATATTGGCTATCGCGACATTCCTTTCTGAGCTTCCAGGGTTTTTCCCTCATTTGCGTAAGCACAGCCGTGTTCTAGTATAACATGCATCAGCTGACAGACCCCATCCACGCAGCTGCTTACCTGTCGTCACTGGTACCATATCTCTCATAGCCCATTACAATTTTTGCGGGGATCTCAGTATTCATGAACCAAATAGATGTCGGTTTTGCGTCTGCCTAGCATACTTTAGATAATGTGTCCCGTGTTCGCTAGACTCCGTCATATATTCCTCTCCCAAGATAATCATCCCAATAATAGAGCGTTTTGTGATCTGCGTCGGCAACTCCGCCGACCACTTATGACAAAGTCGAACAATTACTCGTCTGCAATCAATCTCGTCACAAACGCTCGCATCTTCAATGGCGTAAGTCGGGTAGTCGCGTGCGGATCATCGTGGAATAACGCAGGGGTGAATCTTGCCGCTACAATTGCAGTGCACATAAATAAAGTTCCAGCATCTGCTGCATGGGGGGTCACCTATTAGCCTCGGGTTTCCCCTCCCGCATGAGATGTAGAAATGCAAGAACGCGGTGAGCGAGATGAGTAAGTTCGCCGAGGGCATAGGGAATTCTGAGATGATCTGGTCGCGTTGAGTGTCAGAGACGAAACCTCAATCACCGCAGCGGGCATACCTCGAATGCCTCTTCCCTTCTCTGAACCTGGGCACACCGTTCGTGCATCTCAAATGGGATGGGCGAATCTCTGAGGTGCCGTAAAAGATGCAGGAGTGCCGCCGCGACGGCGTGTCCCTCGTCTTGCGAGGTCATCCCAGGTTGAGGCAGGTCATCTGCAGCATCGATGGCCTGGATATGTGAGATAGCAATCTGCGAAACTTTGCTGACTGATGTACCTCGATGACACCAAGGTAATTCTCCGAAGGCACTTCCTTCTCAAATAGGCCATCCTTGTACGGGGCATGTTGCGTGATATTGCCGTATTATGGCGGAGGATACATCCACTCACGATATCCGCGGCGTTTGACGCGAGCCATTCTATGAGTCGCAATAAGACATGTGGAGCGGACCACGCCAAATCTTTTGACACTATATCATCTTCTACGGCCGTTCTCATGGGGGTCCTGAGGCGGGACAGTAGCGATACACTTGCCCCAACACACGTTCTCGCTATGACCCGTTACGGGTACTCTTTGGAAGTGTGCAAAGAAAATACGCACCAAATCTTCCTGTGATGCTAATGAAGTGATCTTTTCCATCTTGGACGTGAAATATTAATATATGTTCAAGAGTGTTGGGTCTTGGGAGCGCAAACAATTTCACGCTCTGCTCATTGACGCATATGACGATGCTGATCGTCACGGATTGACCCGGTGGGATTAAGCCCTGCCCTACGACGTCGATATCCTGTTATTATCAATACTCAAGTTGGGAAATCCTCACAGAGGTAGGGCTGACAACCAGCCAGGGCGGAACTAGATTAGAGATGAGAATAAGTCTGTATGACCTGAGAAGACATAACTCACGCAGACTTTCAGACATTGAGAATGGGATCAGACGGAAAGTGCTTGTAATCTGCAATATATTACGGTGGGTGGGCCGTGGGTTCGACGAACGCGCTCGCGCTCACCCTTCCTATGTTGGTAAGGGTGATGGTCTTCTTTAGTCTGCTGAGGTATCTAATAATGAGGTTATGTGTTGGTGAGTAGAGCACGTAGCTAGCATCTCACCGAATGTCTCCGAAATCGAGTTCAGTTTGATCAGAACTCAATATGGCTCGCGCCTCGCCGTCCTTTGGGTGATCGATGCATTTAAGGATTTCGCGAATGGTGGAAGTGGCCTTTTGGTGATCCACAACCTGAACCTGTTCGCCATGAATACTGTGGCATACGCTGGTAGTAAAAGGTGGAGAACACACCACAACTTCGTATTCTGCAGACACTGGGTAGTGGTCGCTTATGCTTATATTGGGGTGAGATGCATAGGACACCGGCCGTACGACTTCTTGTAGAGACAAGTGTAGTATCCTGTCTGTCCATGCGGGTGACCTTCGCGTGTCGTATGCTGGCTCTTCAGTGTTTTTTACAGTCTTGTAAGTGCTGTAGAAGGTTCAGAATGTATAAAAAGTAGGATTGGCACGGCTTACGGGAGGAATGTAATGGGCTGTTCTATGAATCCAGAGAAGCATTTGCCACGACGTTTTTGCACATTTAGCTGCGTCGCAAATTACTGTGAAGTAGGCAATTTCAACTGTGGATTCACGTCATAATGCACCTGATCATATTCCAGTAAGTCACCAATGCCGAGGTCCGAGGATCCAGCAACCATCTGCCTCACATCAGGGCCGGGGAGATCGATGCGATAATTGAGGTCTATCCATCAATCAGCGCGTGGTTCTAGGACCACGCAGCGATCTTACCACCCTGAGCATCTAAGTCGTCAGCGACACTTCAACCCGATTCAAAGAGGACTGATTACCAGCCAAAATACAACATCGCTTTCAAAAACTGACGGCCCTATTGTTGCTGCGATATCTTCTGAAGGCGGGACAGATGGGAATGTCAGTCTCCGAGTGAGTTCGTGGAAATCTGCGTTCCTCTTCTCCGTCATATCCTCGAATGCTTGGAGATGACAGTTCACAAAGCACAGAACCGTGTCGTCTACCTGGAGGCGGGCAGCAACTCCACCCTTATTTCCCAGAGTGTTCAGGACGCCAATTCCTGCGGACGAGGATGAGATGGGCTTGATACGATGTCGCAGTTCCTTCCGAACTAAAATAATGATGAGCAATCCAACGAGTTGAGTGGAGAAAAGCTTCAGACTAGTGAGTAAGAAGCGGTTTTGTGGAGCATCGGAGGGTGACACCTTCTGATAAGAATCAGAGCGATCCCCCAAATCACCCATGATTGCATCAAACCACGCATCTTCCTTGACCGTGCTTGTCGTGTACAGTAACGCCCCGACACTACGATCCAGCTCCTGCATACCAAAAACATACAAGTCTGGATCTTGAAAAGATGCGTTCTCCAGTATCCAATCTCGAACGCTTCTCATTGGTGGCTGAGCCTGAACATTGTAGGTGCATATCCGGATACTGCTGACAATCGAATGAGCAATGATATCTTGCACAATTTCCTGACACGCACGAAATTGAGGAAACTTGCGAATATTCGAGCCTTTTAGAAGACATCTCATTTCGAATCCAGAAATCCCGCAAAATCCGGGAATCATGGTCTTCGTCAGCAATATAGCCTGCCGCAGCCTTGGATAAACTCGGAGGGGGATATGGAGGTCTGATATCTGGTGATGGTCAAGCAAGCCTCCGCCTTAGACACAGACTCGAATTGTCTCACAAAATAGATAGTCCGGAGATAAACTCTTTTGCGTATTCACTTGCGGAGAAAGATACGATGTTAGCCACAAATGATCTTCCAAGCGAGCTTTCCACCCTAGTCAGAGACATGCAGATGGATGACAGAGGAATGAAACATACGGGTTATTTCTTTTAGACTTTCTAAAGCGCGAACAAACGCAACGCTATCACTATTTTTTGTCAACCGAAGCGTAATTGCGTCATTATCCAATGATTTGAGTGTAAGAATGAACTCTAAGTTTCGGATGCAAAAGTTCAGATATAAAAATAGACAGTTAAACGGCGATGCTTACCCTTATGCGAAGGCTCAGCGTCGTCGCTTCCATATGGTCGATCAGACATATCAACTTCTAGGTTCGCAGATATCGCTATGCCATCCACGAGCGTAAAATGGAACGGGTTTTCGTTGACGATGCGGAATATGAGTATGCTGATGGCCAGATGATTGTAGCCTTTGGAAGTATTCGAGACTACGAAGAAACTAACGCCGAAGATACAGCAACAAATTCGTTTTCATGGTATATAATACATAGCACTCCCTCGCCGAGGCCAGTAGGGAGAGTGCATGTAATAAACGGGCCAAGGGCTTCCGGGACCCGGACGACAGAGGCAAGAGCATCTCCGAGCCTATCCCCCATATGCCTGCGTTAGACTCAGAACAATTTGCGGTTGATTACGAGTTGTCACGAATCCTGCACGTGATGTCACGTGCCACGCCCTGTGCATCGTTGATATTGACATGATCTCAAGAAATTCCGCTGCATGCCAGTCGGCTTGGCCTGTGTAAAGAATGCTCTACTTCTAAATCTATGTTTCTAAATCTATGTTTCTAAATCTATGTTTCTATGTCCATAATTTTATGTACTGGTGGTCCGTGCATTTGGGAATCAACAACAAAAAGGGAAAAGTCCATGTGAGTCATGCAACAAGATCGGCGATGAATGGTGGGGACGGAAACTTGGGCTACAGGATTTCTAAAGCTACAGAAAATATGACGCGCACGTCATCTGCGGAAGCGCCCCATAATTGCACCGCAAAGTGGATTAGGAAACAAAACGCGCAAGAGACGAAATGTAAGCCACTGTGAACGTGTAAGTAAATAAGCTATCACTATCACGCCTTGCTTTTAAGCTCACAAAGCTGCGGGAAATAGCCAGGTAACTTCGATAGGAAGCCGGCTATAATGCGTAAGTCTTGTTGGATTTCGCGAATGTCCGCGCGCAACGTGCCCGCGCGGCAACCCTCGATGGTCTCTATCAGTACGTCGATCGCCACTTGCATCGGTGCCTGTGGGTTGGGTTATACGCGTATGATGGTATGTTGTGAGCAAATGATCTGCCACACCACGAGGCGTACTACTCACGACGAGCGGAATGGGCGAATACAGCCGCGCAGAATTATCAATTGATACTATTCTGGCCAATCCCCGCGCAGCACGCAGCCGACTTGTGTCTCGAGTGTCTTCATTCCCGCCAGCACGACGCTGGTTGAGCCCTAGCATCGCGTAGAGCAGATCCACATGAACATGAATCAATGTTGGGCGAAGCGTTTCATGCATGCCAGGGCCTTGCCTGGTGGGCAGGAAGGCTGTCGGAGCCGTTGATATGAGTTGTGCGGCAACACTCGAAGTGTTCGAATAGATCTGGGCGTCGGTGACAGCGTCTAACACTATGATTTATGAAATCCTGTAGCTCAGAGACTGAGGTATTTAGCAGTGGAAAGACACCGACGTGGAAGAGAAATAAGATAACTTTGCATGTGAGCGTTGAGAACAGCGCTCTTGGCGCACAGGGAAAGAGCCGAGTCGTTCCAAGCTTGTGAAAGCTGGGGTTGGAGCTGAAACAGCTCTTCGACGGAGCCTTCGGCCCAAGCGCCGAAGCCAAGCTTCAAATCACAACATTGAGTATGCCATGTTCAATCGATCAAAGGATGAGAGGCCTAGCTCACTTGTTCAACCTGGCTAAATGGCACCGGGAACACGGTGGTGACCTTGAGGGTAGAGAGATTAAAATCGCGCCTGACAGAGAAAATGGGGCGGCTAACAATGTCTAGGGAGTCAGGAAGTCCGTCAGGAAGTCCTGTCACGACTGCAAGACGACGCGTAAGGTTGTAACAGCTCCACCAGAGATTGATG
>Ga0307508_10006583_pt1 | contig 10909 bp, 9 predicted proteins | sample 9_EM_MG_FD_203089 | JGI IMG/M metagenome (GOLD analysis project Ga0307508, IMG submission 203089) | Populus trichocarpa ectomycorrhiza microbial communities from riparian zone in the Pacific Northwest, United States - 9_EM | ecosystem: Host-associated > Plants > Roots > Unclassified | place...
TCGGGCACGCCGAGCCAGGCGCCCAGCCGGCTGCCGATGCCCACGGCGCGCAGGCGCTGTCGTACGACATCCTCCGAGAGGAAGTTCTCGCCGACGAACTCGCCCAGCGACACTCCCAACTGGTCCTTCTTGTTCGGGATGATCGCGGTGTGCGGGATCGGCAGGCCCAGTGGGTGCCGGAAGAGGGCCGTGACCGCGAACCAGTCCGCGAGCGCGCCTACCATGCCGGCCTCGGCGGCCGCGGCGACATAGTCCGCCCAGGCGCCGGCGCCGGAGTTGTCCGCCCACTTGGCCAGGACGTACACCACAGCCACGAACAGCAGCAGCCCGGCCGCCGTGAGCTTCATCCGGCGCACCCCGCGCTGCTTCTCCTCGTCGGCCGCGCTGAAGGTCGTCATCGCGCGTGCGGCCGCGGCGGGCACGGTTCGGCCGCCCGCCGGGGCACCCGGCGGGTTACCCGCCGGTTCCGGGCGGGAATGCTGAACTACGTCACTCACACCCGATTCATCCGGATTCGTGCGTTCCATTCACTCCACCCGTTCGTGATCCCCTGCACACATTGTCCCTTCCTGACCGACTCCTGGAACGGAACAAGAGTTCCCGGCGTCTGTTGGGTGGGGGGAGCTCATCGTGAACTCCGGTGACCCAATGGGGGGTCCTGTTCAACTACCCCTCATCCCATGACGCATCATGGGGTGATCACATCGGAGCCTCGGGCTCCCACTCGCCCGAGGAGACCCGCACCGCATGACCAGGCGTCACGGTTATGCCCTGCTTTCCGCGATCATCGCCGTGATCGTGGGCCTTTCCGCTGCTATATACCTCGGTGCGGCAGCCGACGACGGAAGCAACAGCAAGAACACCCTCGCCGGGGGCCGCGCCCCGCACAACTCCGCCGCCCCCGCCTCCACCGGCATCTGGGTCGGCTCCTGGTCCGCCTCCCCGGCCGGCGCCGAGCCCGGCACCGAGACGGGCGGCATGGCGGGGCGCTCGGTGCGCAACGTCGTGCACGCGAGCGTGAGCGGTACGAGCGCCCGCATCACCCTCTCCAACCTCTACGGCCAGTCGGCGCTGACCATCACGCACGCCTCGATCGCCGTGGCCGTCACCTCCGACAGCGCGGCGGCGACCGCTGACACCATGCGGCGGCTGACCTTCGGCGGCAGCACAGCGGTCGTCATCCCGGCCGGCCGGCAGATGCTCAGCGACGCGGTCCGGATCGTCATCCCGCAGGACAGCGACGTGCTGGTCACCACGTACTCCCCCAGCCGGTCCGGCCCGGTCACCTACCACCCGCACGCACGCCAGATCTCCTACGTCGCCGAGGGCGACCTCACCGAGGACGTGACCGGCACCGGGTACACCGAGCAGACGCCGGTCTGGCGCTACCTCACCGCGCTGGACGTGCTGAGCAACGAGTCGGACGGCACCGTCGTCGCCTTCGGCGACTCCCTCACCGACGGAATAACGTCCACCCAGAACACCAACCACCGCTGGACGGACATCCTTTCGGAACGGCTGCGCACGGCGATCGAGTCCGGCCAGGACCTGCCGCGCTACAGCATCGTCAACCAGGGCATCAGCGGCAACCAGATCCTCGTGGGCGGCCTGGGCCGCCCCGCCGACAACCCGAGCGGCCTGCTGCGCTTCTCCCGTGACGCCCTCGCCCGTACGAACGTCAAGGTCATAGTGATCGACCTCGGCGTCAACGACATCCTGCGCAACCCCGCGCTCGCCGACGCCGACAAGATCCTCGACGGCCTGCACACCATGGTCCGCCAGGCCCACGCCCGCGGCATCAAGGTCATCGGCGCGACCCTGATGCCCTTCCAGGGCCACCGGGGCTACACGACGGCGCGCGAGGCGGTGCGGGAACGGATCAACGCGGAGATCCGCTCGGGGCGGGTCTACGACGCCGTAGTCGACTTCGACAAGGCGCTCAGGGACCCGTACAACCCGCGCAGGCTCCGCTCCGACTACGACTCCGGCGACCATCTCCACCCGAGCGACCAGGGGTACGAGAAGATGGCGCAGGTCTTCGGCCTGAAGGATCTGAAGGGCTCGGCGCCGGCGCAACTGTAGGGGCGGCACAGGGGCAGTACAGGGGCTTTTCAGGGACTTTCCAGGTGCGGCCCAGGCGGTTCAGTCATCGCCGTAGCGGCGCCTGTCCCGCTCCTCCCGGCGTTCCCGGTGCCGTTCGCGCCGCTCCTCGTGGCGCCGGCGCCGCTCCTCGTGCAGGTCACTCCGCCACTCGCGGTGGTCCTCGAGCATCCGGCGATGGTCCTCGTACCCCTCGGGGAGTGACCGCCCGGCCTTGCGGTCCAGCCTCTCCTGGCGGCGCTCCTCCTTCAGGCGGCGCCGCTCCTCCCTGGTCAGCTTGCGCTCGATGCCGACGCCGCCCCAGAACGCGAAGCCGTTCACGATCACGCGCGGACCCCCGGGATCCCCCTGCACGCCCTCCTCGCGGTGGTCGAACCCGCCCATGATCCCGATGCCGCGCACGACGACCTCGACACCCGGCGGCACGACGACGTTCATCCCGCCCATGATCGCGATGCAGTTGATCTCGACCTCACGGTCCGCGAAGTTCGCCTCGCGCAGGTCGATCTCTCCGCCGCCCCAGAAGGCGAAGCAGTTGAACACCTTCGGCACGGTCCAGCTCCCCTTGCGCTGGAACCCCGACATCACGGCGACTGCCCACGACGACGACCCCTCGCCGCCGACGATCCGCCCCGCCCAACTCCCGCTCGCCATCGGCTCCTTGACCATGTTCACCGGCGGCGGGGCGACGCCGGCGGCGGGCAGGTCCCGGGTGATGGGTTCCAGCTCCCGGTACGTCCGCGCCTTGTACGTCGCTTCCAGCCGCTCCTCGAACTCCTCCATGTCGAGACGACCCTCCGCGAGGGCGTCCCGCAGGACCTCGGCGACTCGTTCACGATCGGCGTCGGATGCGCGGAGCTCCGGGACTGCGGCGTCGTCCGTCATGGACAGCAGCCTACGAGTTCCCTCCGCCCGAGGCTACGAGACCGCTTTCTCCGACTTCCCCGATGTACCCGCGTACATCTTGGCGATCACCGCCTCGATGTCCGGCTCCCGCACCGACAGATCCGCCAGCGGATACTCCGCCGCGATCCGCGCCACCAGCGCCGCCGCCGACTCGCCCGCCGGAAACGCCAGCCACTGCCGCGGCCCCTCCACCTTCACCACCCGCGCGGGCGCCGCCTCGACCGGCGGCAGCTCCCGCTCCAGGTCCACCACCAGGGTGCGTTCGCTCTCCCCCACCTCGTGCAGCCCGGCGAGCGGACCGTCGTACATCAGACGCCCGTGGTCGATGACCATCACCCGCGAGCACAACTGCTCGATGTCCTGCAGGTCATGCGTGGTCAGCAGCACGGTCGTACCGCGCTCGGCATTCAACTCCCGCAGAAAACCACGCACCTTGGCCTTCGAGATCACATCCAGGCCGATCGTCGGCTCGTCGAGGTACAGCACCTCCGGGTCGTGCAGCAGAGCCGCCGCGATATCACCGCGCATCCGCTGCCCGAGCGACAGCTGCCGCACCGGGACGTCCAACAGGTCGGCCAGCTCCAGGAGTTCGACACAGCGGTCGAGGTTCTCGCGGTAACGGGCGTCCGGGATCCGGTACATGCGGTGCATCAGCCGGTACGAGTCGATCAGCGGCAGGTCCCACCACAGCGTCGTACGCTGCCCGAACACCACCCCGATACGATGCGCGAGCCGCATCCGCTCGCGCGAGGGGTCGATGCCCGCGACCCGCAGCCGGCCGCCGCTCGGAGTCAGGATGCCGGTCAGCATCTTGATCGTCGTCGACTTCCCGGCGCCGTTCGGCCCGATGTAGCCGACCATCTCGCCGCGCGCCACGGTGAAGGAGATACCGTCGACGGCCCGCACCTGCCGACGCTCCCGCTTGAGGAATCCGGTCTTCCTGCGCACGTCGAAGACCTTCTCGACACGGTCGAGTTCGATGAAGTCGCTGTCCACAGCCGCTAGCTCCCTGTACTCCGATAAGACCCCAGTCCCGCCCGCCAGACCAGCCCGGCCAGCGCACAGCACGCCACCGCCACCAGCGGCGACGCGAAGGCCGTCCAGTGAGGCAGACCGATCGGGTACGGCCGCCCCAACACATAAGCGGCCGGAACCCAGTTGACGAATGCGAGCGGCAGCACGAAGGTCACGCCGCGCACCAGGTCCGTGCCGAACACGGACGGCGGATACTGGAGCAGCGTGGTCCCGCCGTAGGTGAAGGCGTTCTGCACCTCGGAGGCATCCTGCACAAGGATCTGGAAGGCCGCACCCGCCACGAACACCGCCGAGAAGATCGCCGCACCGCTGACCAGCGTCACCGGCATCAGCAGCACCTTCGGCGCACTCCAGTCGACGTCGACCGACACCAGCGCCCAGCCCAGCACCAGCGCGCCCTGCGTGATCCGGCCCAGGCGGCGCAGCGCGAAACGGTCGGCACCGACCTGGGCGAGCACCGGCGCGGGACGCACGAGCAGCGTGTCGAACGAACCGTCGCGGATCCGGGCACCCAGCACGTCCATCGAGCCGAGCACCAGGTCGGCGAACCCGAACGACGTCACCGACAGGCCGTAGAGGAAGGCGATCTCGGGCAGCGACCAGCCGCCCAGCGAGTCGACCTGGGAGAACATCAGCAGGATCCCCACGAAGTCCAGGCCGGTCATCGTCAGGTTGCCGAACAGCGTGACGACGAACGAAGTCCGATACGTCATGCTGGACCGCACCCACATCCCGGCGATCAACCGGTAGGCCCGCAGCCCCTCAAAAACAGCGCTCCGCTCACCCACCCTGCACCACCACCCGCCGTGTCGCCGCCGACTGCACCAGCCGCCCCGCCGCCAGCAGCGCCACCGCCCACACCGCCTGGAAGGCATACGCCCCCAGCGGGTCGGTCTCCCCCATCAGCACGTCCGCCGGCAGCTGGATCTGCGCCGCCCACGGCAGCACCCGCACGATGTCGCCGAACGCTCCCGGGAAGGCGTTCAGCGGCAGCACGATGCCCGAACAGAAGACCCCTGTGATCATCAGGGCCTGCGAGACACCCATGCCGTCCATGAGCCAGAACACGCTCAGGGCCGCCAGATAGCGGATCGCGAAACTGACGACCATCGCCAGCAGGAGCGCGACCACAAACGCCGCCCAGGTGGTGACGTCACCCGGCAGCGCCATCGGAAAGAACAGCGCACCGAACGCGAACGGGATCAGGCCCCGCCCCAGCAGCTGGAACAGCGACCGCCCCAAGTCGCTCGCCAGCCACCACAGTTGGAGGTCGGCCGGCCGGTACAGATCGACGGCGATCTCACCCGTGCGAATGCGGTCCATCAGGTCCTTCTCGGCGCCGCCGCCCTGGATGGCGAGCGTCGCGTACAGACACTGCCCCAGCCACACATACGTGACCGCCTGCGCCTGGTCGTACCCCCCGAGATGCGGCTTCTCGTCCCACAGCGCCAGATACGTGTAGACGAGGATCAGACCGAAGACGGTGTTGGTGAACACCCCGGCCGCCGTGGCCGCCCGATACGTCGCGTACCGTCTGAAACCACCCGCCGCGACGGCCGCGTACAACCGTCCCGAGCCCACGTCAGTCAACCTCCCGCACCGCTCGACACCGAAGCGCAGGAGCCTAGTCCGCCTGCAGTGACGCACGCCACGCATTTTCCCGACCGGACGCGTGCCGCGATCCGGGAACGGAACGCATGGTGCGAGAGTCTTCAAGAGGGGGCGCAGATGGCGTACGAGGGCGTACGGGAACGTATGACGCGAAACAGGAGTCCGTGCACAACATGAGCGACGAGCCGCAGCCGCAGCAGCCGAACCAGGGCTGGGCACCGAGAGAACCACAAGGTCCTCCCGAGCCGGGCGGCAAGAAGCCGAAGCGGCCAAAGCGCACGGGCTGGCGCCGGCTGATGCCGACCTGGCGCATGGTGCTCGGCACCTTCGTCCTCGGCATACTGCTGCTGATCGGCCTGTTCTACCTCGGCTACTCGATGGTCCAGATCCCCCCGGCCAACGCCCTCGCCACCAAGCAGTCCAACGTCTACCTGTACGCCGACGGCACCCAACTCGCCCGCGACGGCGAGGTCAACCGGGAGAACGTCTCACTCGCACAGGTCTCCAAGGACGCCCAGCACGCCGTACTGGCCGCCGAGGACCGCGACTTCTACTCCGAGTCGGCGATCGACCCCAAGGCGATGGTCCGCGCCGGCTGGAACACCGCGACCGGCAAGGGCACACAGTCCGGCTCGACGATCACCCAGCAGTACGTGAAGAACTACTACCTGGCCCAGGAACAGACCGTCACCCGCAAGGTGAAGGAGTTCTTCATCTCGATCAAGCTGGACCGCACGGAGTCCAAGGACCAGATCCTCGAGGGCTACCTCAACACCAGCTACTTCGGCCGCAACGCCTACGGCATCCAGGCCGCCGCCCAGGCCTACTACGGCAAGGACGCCACCGACCTCGACCCGGCCCACGCCGCCTACCTCGCCGCCCTCGTCAACGCCCCCAGCGAGTACGACGTCGTCGCCCACCCCGAGAACAAGGCCGCGGCCGTGGCCCGCTGGAACTACGTCCTGGACGGCATGGTCAAGAAGGGCTGGCTGACCCAGTCCGCGCGCACCGGCCTCAAGTTCCCGATGCCGAAGGAACAGACCGCCTCCACCGGCATGTCCGGGCAGCGCGGCTACATCGTCACCGCGATCAAGGACTACCTCACCAAGAACAAGATCGTCTCCGCGGACGACCTCGAGGCCGGCGGCTACCGCATCACCACCACCCTGCAGAAGAGCAACCAGGACGCCTTCGTGAAGGCCGTGAACGACAAGGTGATGTCCAAGCTCGACAAGAAGAACAACAAGGTCGACAACTACGTCCGCGCCGGCGGCGCCTCCGTCGACCCGAAGACCGGCAAGGTCGTCGCGATGTACGGCGGCATCGACTACGTCAAGCAGTACACGAACGGCGCGACCCGCGGCGACTTCCAGGTCGGCTCCACCTTCAAGCCCTTCGTGTTCGCCTCGGCCGTCCAGAACCACTCCGACACCCAGGGCGGCGAGATCATCACGCCCAACACCTACTACGACGGCACCAACAAGCGCCCCGTACAAGGCTGGAGCGGCGGCACCTACGCACCCGAGAACGAGGACCAGAACTCCTACGGCGACATCACCGTGCGCACCGCCACCGACAAGTCCGTCAACGCGGTCTACGCACAGATGGCCGTGGACGTCGGCCCCGACAAGGTCAAACAGACCGCGATCGGCCTCGGCATCCCGTCCGGCACCCCCGACCTGACCGGGACCCCCTCCATCGCACTCGGCGTGAACACCGCCAGCGTCCTCGACATGGCGGAGGCCTACGCGACGCTCGCCAACCACGGCAAGCACGGCACGTACACGATGATCGACTCGATCACCAAGGACGGCAAGGACGTCGTCGACCTGCCCAAGCAGCAGGCCGACCAGGCCGTCAGCCGCGAGGCAGCCGACACCACCACATCGATCCTGCAGAGCGTCGTCGACAACGGCACCGCCACCGCCGCCCAGGCCGCCGACCGCCCCGCCGCCGGCAAGACCGGCACCGCGGAGGAGGACACCGCCGCCTGGTTCGCCGGCTACACACCCGACCTCGCGACCGTCGTCTCCGTCATGGGCCAGGACCCGGTGACGGCCGCCCACAAGTCGCTGTACAACGCCATGGGCCTGGAGCGCGTCAACGGCGGCGGACCGCCCGCCGAGATCTGGGCGCAGTACACCAAGGCCGCGCTGAAGGGGAAGCCGGTCGCGGACTTCGACCTCGAGCTGCAGGCGGGCGCCGAGGAGACCCAGACCCCGCCCAGCACGCCGACGGCCCCCGGCACGGGCGGCCAGGACAACGGCGGCACCACCACCACGGGCGGCCAGGGCGACGAGGGCCAGACCCAGGGCCAGACCCAGGGCCAGGACAACGGCGGAACGACCGACGGCGGGACGACCACGACCGGCGGCACGACGACCGACGGCGGCACGACCGGCGACACGACCGACGGCGGCACGACAACCGACGGCGGCACGACCACCACGGGCGGCACGACCGGCGACACGAGCGACGGCGGCACAACGGGCACGGACACCGGAGGAACGACCGGCGGTACCACGACCGGCACCGACACCGGAGGAACGACCGCGGGAACGGGCGGCCCGCAGACGACCAGCCGGAAACACTGACCGAGAACAGGAACCGCACGACAAAAAGGGGCTGATGACCATGGTCACCAGCCCCTTGAGACCTCTGCCCTACAGGTACAGCCCCGTCGTGTCCTCGGACCCCTCGAACCGATCGGCGGCCACGGCGTGCAGATCCCGCTCACGCATGAGCACGTACGCCACACCCCGCACCTCGACCTCGGCACGGTCCTCCGGGTCGTACAGAACCCGGTCGCCCGGCTCCACCGTCCGCACGTTCTGCCCCACCGCGACGACCTCGGCCCAGGCCAGCCGACGGCCCACCGCCGCCGTCGCGGGAATCAGAATCCCGCCACCGGAACGCCGCTCGCCCTCACCGGTCTCCTGCCGCACGAGGACCCGATCGTGCAGCATCCGGATGGGCAGCTTGTCGTGCTGGGTGCTGTGCTGGTTTCTCTTGGCGCTCACGCCCTTGAACCTACCTGCCTTTGCGGAGTCCGTACGCCGGTGGGGCGCCCGTTCCTCAGCGCCTGCGCCGCCGGGTACCGAGAGCGAGCAGCCCCACGAGCCCGACGGCGACGACCGCGACGGGCACGATCCGCTCCAGCCGGGGCGAGCCCTCCTCGTCGACGAACTGGGCCCTGACGTCGCTCACCGCCTTGTTGACCCCGACATACGCCCGACCCAGCGTGTGATCGATATTGGAGACGACCTTGGCCTTGGCATCCCCGACGATCGTCTTCGGATGCACCCGCACCCCGATCTCGTCGAGAGTCTCGGCCAGCACTTCGCGGCGGCGCCTGATGTCCGCCTCGATCTGCGCCGGGTTTCTGGTGTCCGACGTGTCCGCCACCGTAGGGCCTCCGAAGTCAGCTGATGCCTGTTGCTGCCGCTTGTTCTGGACAGTCTGTCAGTTCTGCCCCCGCCTGCACTGTCAGGACCCCCGGTTACGCTTGCCCGATGAGCGAGCGACTCCAGCCCGGTGACGTGGCCCCCGACTTCACCCTCCCCGACGCCGACGGCAACGAGGTGTCCCTCTCGGCCCACAAGGGCCGCAAGGTCATCGTCTACTTCTACCCCGCGGCCCTGACGCCGGGCTGCACCAAGCAGGCCTGCGACTTCACGGACAACCTGGAACTCCTGACCGGCGCCGGCTACGACGTCATCGGCATCTCCCCGGACAAGCCGGAGAAACTGGCGAAGTTCCGCGAGAAGGAGTCCCTGAAGATCACGCTGCTGGCCGACCCGGAAAAGACGGTCACCGAGGCCTACGCCGCCTACGGCGAGAAGAAGAACTACGGCAAGACCTACATGGGCGTCATCCGCTCCACGGTGATCGTGGACGAGCAGGGCAAGGTCGAACAGGCCCTGTACAACGTCCGGGCCACTGGGCACGTGGCGAAGATCATCAAGGATCTGGGCATCTGAGGACCCGTTTCCACTGCTGAGCGGCCCGCACCGGGATGCCCGGTGCGGGCCGCTTTACGTTTCGGGCGTGACTGTCCGATAAACGGTTCACTACTCCGTACGAGGCTGCGAACGCGTGGCCGGTACAGGAGGGGCGAGGGACGTGCAGAACACACCGGAATCGGCAATGAGCGCCACCTACAGTCGCAGCGCAAGACGACCGGACCCGTACGGCAAGGAAAAGCTCGCACCTGTTGTCGCTGAGGCCCGCAACTGGACCGACCTGATGCGACAGCTCGATCTCAAGGCAAGTGGAGGACAGCGACGTGTGCTGCAGGAGAAAGTAGCGGAGCACGGACTCGACACGAGTCACTTCGTCAAACGCAGCCCGACTCGGCCTCGACACGAGCCACTTCACACGCAGGGCGTGGGGGCGGCCGGAACGTCCGGCGCCCGCACCCACCGCCCACCGAGTTCTCGTTGTACTCCCCGATCACGCCGGGCGGACGAACAGGACTCAACTCCACCGCGCACTGAGCGAGATCGGAGCGCCCTACGCATGTGAGACCTGCGGCAACAAGGGCGAGTGGCTGGGGCAGCCGATCATTTTGCAGATCGACCATGTCAACGGGGAGTGGCGCGATAACCGTCGCGAGAATCTGCGATACCTGTGCCCCAACTGCCATGCGCTGACAGAGACGTGGTGTCGCCGCAAAGGGTCGGTACCCCCTCGCCGGGTGACCTGATCTCCCCGTAGACTGAGCACTGCCGGTCGAGCACAATGACCGATATGGGCGGCCGTGGCGGAATTGGCCTACGCACAACATTTAGGGTGTTGCGGGAGAAATCCCTTGAGGGTTCGAGTCCCTCCGGCCGTACACCTTTGAATCGAAGGTCCACTCGGAGCAGGTAGCCGGGTGGACCTTCGTCACCTCAGCCCAACAGCTCCCGAACCACCGGCACCAACGCCCGGAACGCCTTCCCCCGGTGGCTGATCGCGTTCTTCTCGTCCGGGCTCAGCTCCGCGCACGTCCGCGTGTCACCCTCCGGCTGCAGAACCGGGTCGTAACCGAAGCCGTTCGTGCCCGTCGGAGCGTGCCGCAGCACGCCCCGCAACTGCCCCTCGACCACCCGCTCCGTGCCGTCCGGCAACGCGAGCGCCGCCGCGCATGCGAAGTGCGCGCCTCTGTGCGCGTCGTCGATGTCGGTCAGCTGGGCCAGCAGCAGTTGCAGGTTGGCCTTGTCGTCGCCGTGCCGGCCTGCCCAGCGGGCCGAGAAGATGCCGGGTGCGCCGTTCA
>Ga0307508_10006584_pt1 | contig 10909 bp, 5 predicted proteins | sample 9_EM_MG_FD_203089 | JGI IMG/M metagenome (GOLD analysis project Ga0307508, IMG submission 203089) | Populus trichocarpa ectomycorrhiza microbial communities from riparian zone in the Pacific Northwest, United States - 9_EM | ecosystem: Host-associated > Plants > Roots > Unclassified | place...
GGCGTGCGCGGCACCTCGTCGCTCACCACGGTGACGAGCAGGATGCGATCCTGCATGGCGTGGTTATGGCGCACGAAGGAGGTGAGCGGCGTCGGGATGCCCCGGCTGGCCGCGGAGAGATAGGCCGCCGGGCCGGGCAGGCGGATGGCTTGCTGGACCTCGGCCGTTTCAAGGAAATCGGCCTCGGCCGGGCGCAGATGGCGGCGCGCTTCCTCCAGCAGCATCGTGCCGCGCCGCCAGGTCAGCATGATCAGGACGACGCCGGCGGTGATCATCAGGGGGTACCAGCCGCCCTCTTCGAGCTTGCCCATGTTGGCGGCGACGAAGACGAGATCGATGACGAGGAAGGAGCCGTTGACCGCCAGGATCAGCAGCAGCGGAAAACCCCATTTGCGGGCGACGAGCGCGGCCAGCAGCGTGGTGATCGCCATCAGCAGCGAGACGGCGATGCCATAGGCGCCCGCTAGCGCGTCGGAACTACGGAAGAGCACCACGGCGAGGATGGTGAAGATCGCCATCAGCCAGTTCACCAGGGGAATATAGATCTGGCCGATCTCGTCCTGGCCGGTCTGGCGGATGGTCATGCGCGGCAGGAGGCCGAGCTGGATGGATTGGCGCGTCAGCGAATAGGCGCCGGAAATGATGGCCTGGCTGGCGATCACCGTCGCCGCGGCGGCGAGCAGGATCAAGGGAAACAGCAGCCAGCTCGGCGCCAGCAGGTAGAAGGACGAGCCCGCGGCCGACGGGTCGGCGAGGATCAGCGCGCCCTGGCCGAAATAGTTCAGGATGAGGGCGGGCAGCACGATGGCGAACCAGGCGAGGCGGATGGCGTCCTTGCCGAAATGGCCCATGTCGGCATACATCGCCTCGCCGCCCGTGACGGCAAGGAAGGCGGCCCCGATCACGGCGAAGCTGACGCCCGCTGGCCCGGTGACCAGGAACGAGACGGCGTGCCAGGGATTGAGCGCCACGAGAACCTCCGGCGCCCTGACGATGCCGGCAATGCCCAGCATGGCGATGATCGTGAACCAGAGCAGCACGATCGGGCCAAAGAACGTGCCGATGCGCGCCGTGCCGTAGTGCTGCACGCCAAAGAGCGCGACGAGCACCACCAGGGTGATCGGCACGACCATCGGGGTGAGGGCCGGGGCGGCGATCTTCAGGCCTTCAATGGCGCTGAGCACCGAGATGGCCGGGGTGATGACGCCGTCGCCGTAGAGCAGGGCCGCGCCGATGAGCCCGACGATCAGGAGGAGCCGCTGCTGCCCGCCCTTCATCGTGCCGGCGAGGATCGCCAGCAGCGCGACGATGCCGCCTTCGCCGCGATTGTCGGCGCGCATGATCAGCACGGCATATTTCAGCGAGATGATCAGGATCAGGGCCCAGAAGATCAGCGAGACGATGCCGAGCACGGTCGCCGGGTTGCCACCGCCGCCGCTCGCCTTCACTGCCTCGTTCATCGCGTAGAGCGGGCTTGTGCCGATATCGCCATAGACGACGCCGAGCGCGGCGAGCGTGATCGCAGGCGTCAGGACACCGCGCTGCGGCGTATCGGGCGAATGCATGGCGGCGCGTTTCCTGTTCACCCCACCATGGCGCGAAGCCGGGGGCGGCGGCAAGGGCCCTCCCCGCAAGGGAGTAACTTGTCCGCCTCGCGTCGATGCATAGTTGGTGCGCATGCCGATTTGGTTGCGCGCAGAGCGGAATAGTTGCGCGAAAGGGGCTATGGTTGCGCGAAAGGGCCTATGGTTGCGTGAAAGTCCGCCCAAGGCACGAGAGAACGAATGGCAAAAGCGATTCCGAAAGCGGGCTTGGATGCTATCGAGCGAGCACTCCGCGAATTTGGAGGCAGTGCGTCCGCTCGTCAGATCCTGCAGGCTATGGCGCCGCCGCCAGCTCCACGAACTCTGCTGTATCGTTTAAGCTACCTCGTTGCCCAAGGGCTGCTTGCCAAGGAGGGAGGAGGCCGACAAATACGCTATCGTATACTGGAGGCGTCTGCTGCCCCAGCCCTCGCCGACCCGTCGCCCGTACCCTTGTCTCTGGCCGGCAAGGAGATCCTGCATCACGTGGGCTTGCCGTTGGCTAAGCGCCGGCCCGTCGGTTATTCGCGACGTTTCCTCGATTCATACCGTCCCAATAGCAGCGGCTATCTTTCGCACGCGGAGCGGGCTCATCTGGCCAGCATCGGCAGGCAGCAAACGGTTGAGCAACCTGCCGGAACCTACGCGAAACGAATCATGAGCCGTCTTTTGATCGATCTCGCCTGGAATTCGAGCAGGTTGGAGGGAAACACCTATTCGCTTCTCGATACCAGGCGCCTGATCGAGCTCGGCCAGGAAGCGGAAGGGCGACCTCACCTCGAAGCCCAGATGATCCTCAATCACAAGGACGCCATCGAGTTTCTGGTGACCGAGGCTGAAGTGATCGGTTTCAATCGCTACACGATCCTCAACCTTCATGGCTTGCTTGCCAACAACCTACTTGCTGATCCGACGGCGGCAGGCCGGCTTCGCTATCTTGCCGTTGGCATCGAAAGTTCCGCATTCCATCCCCTCGAAGTGCCCCAACTTATCGAGGAATGCTTCGATCAGATCCTGGCGACAGCATCTACTATCTCAGACCCGTTCGAGCAGGCGTTCTTTGTGATGGTACAGTTGCCATAACTTCAACCCTTCGACGACGTCAACAAACGTGTTTCCCGCCTCGCAGCAAATATTCCACTGATCAGAAGAAATTTTTCGCCGCTCTCATTCACAGACGTTCCGCGTCAGGTTTATACGGAAGCGATATCAGGCATTTATGAGCTGAATAAGATCGATCTTCTTAAGGACGTGTTCATCTGGGCCTACGAGCGATCGGCAGCACGTTATATGGCGGTACGGCAGTCCCTCGGGGAACCAGATCCGTTTCGGCTTCGATATCGCCTGCAGTTGCGCACAGCCATTGCGCAGGCCGTCCGCGACGGCTTGGGTAGACGGCAAGCGGCTGACTTCATTGCTATGTGGACGAATGAGAATATTGAGGTCATGGATCGACAGCGTTTTGTTGAGATTGCCGAGATCGAGCTGGCAAGCCTTCACGAGGGTAACTTCGCGCGCTACCAGATCAGGCCATCCGAATTCGCGGCCTGGTCAGCGGTCTGGCAGGAACATGAGAGATCCTGAGCGAGAACCGCCAATGCGCATTTGCGCCGCGTAGCATGCCGCCGCTATAGCCTTCTCCATGTCGCTCGTCCCATCCTCCAGGCTCTTCCTCGGCGTGCGCCAATCCTTCAGCGGCCGGCTGTGGCGCGACCGCCTCGACGGGCCGATGACCATGCAGGCGTTGGCGATCGCCCAGCGCCTCGGCGTGCCGGATCTCCTGGCGCGCATCCTGGCGGGGCGGGGCGTCACGGTGGAGGACGCGGATGCCTTTCTCGATCCGAGCCTGCGCCGCCACATGCCCGACCCGGACCGGCTGACCGATATGGAGGCCGCTGCCGAGCTCCTGGCCGCAGCGGTGATGAAGCGCCGGCGTATCGCCATCTTCGGCGATTACGACGTCGATGGCGCCACCTCGGCCGCGCTGCTCGCCGATTGGCTCCAGGCGACAGGCCTGACGGCCGCCATCCATATTCCCGACCGGATCTTCGAGGGCTACGGCCCCAATATCGAGGCCATCGGCAGGCTGCGGCGCGAGGGCGCGGAACTCCTCGTCACCGTCGATTGCGGCACGACCAGCCTGGAGGTGCTCGGCGAGGCGCGCAGGCTCGGCCTCGATGTGCTCGTCATCGATCACCACCAGGCCGGCGAGGCCTTGCCGGCGGTCAACGCGCTCGTCAATCCCAACCGGCTCGACGACCTTTCCGGCCAGGGGCACCTTGCCGCCTGCGGCGTCACATTTCTCGTGCTGGTGGCGGCGAGCCGGCTCTTGCGCCGGCGCGGCTGGTGGACGGCAGCCCGGCCGGAGCCGGACCTGATGGCCTCGCTCGACCTCGTCGCCCTCGGCACCGTCGCCGACGTCGTGCCGCTGAAGGGCCTCAACCGCGCCTATGTCGGCCGCGGCCTTGCCGTGATGCGCCAGCGCCGCCGCCTCGGCCTGCGCGCCCTGATGGATGTCGCCCGCCTCGACGGGCCGCCGACGCCCTACCACCTCGGCTTTCTTATCGGCCCGCGCATCAATGCCGGTGGGCGCATCGGCGATGCCGCGCTCGGCGCGCGCCTGCTTCTCACCACCGACGAGAGCGAAGCCACCGAGATTGCCGCAACGCTCGACAAGCTCAACCGTGAGCGCCAGACCATCGAATCGGGCATGCTCGACGAAGCCCTGGCCGAAGCGCAGGCCGCCCTCGGCGCGGAGGAGCGGGGCGCGGCCATCGTCACCGCCTCGGAGCGCTGGCATCCCGGCGTCGCCGGCCTCGTCGCTGCCCGGCTGAAGGAGCGTTATGGCCGGCCGGCCTTCGCCATCGCCTTCGGCGAGGACGGCACCGGCACGGGCTCAGGCCGCTCGATCGCGGGCGTCGATCTCGGCAAGGCGGTGCGCACCGCCGTCGAGGGCCTGATCCTGGTCAAGGGCGGCGGCCATGCCATGGCGGCAGGCATCACCATCGAGCGGGCAAGCCTCGGCGCCTTCCGCCAGTTTCTCGAGGAGACGCTGGCAAGCGCCGTCACGGCGGCTCGGGCCAATGCCGGGCTCGACATCGACGGCGCGCTGTCGGCTTCGGCCGCGACCCTTGCCCTCGTGGAATCCCTGGAGCAGGCCGGTCCCTTCGGCCAAGGCAATCCCGAGCCGGTCTTCGCCCTGCCGGCCCACACCGTCGCCTTTGCCGACGCAGCCGGCGGATCGCATCTGCGTCTGCGGCTGAAGGGGGCCGACGGCGGCGTGCTCGACGCCATCGCTTTCCGCGCCCTCGGCCAGCCCCTCGGCGAAAGCCTGATGGCCCATCGCGGCAAGCCGGTGCATGTCGTCGGCACACTCAGCGTCGACCGTTGGGGCGGGCGCGAAAAGCTGCAGCTGCGGGTCATCGATGCGGCTGGCGTGGCCTAACGCAAGAAGTGACGCCGTCAGGCCGCCCTGGCGAGCTCGCGCGACAGCCGGTCGATCCGATCGAGGAAAGCGCCGACGGCGGCCGCAAGGCTGCGACTGGCGGCGGCGCTGGCTTCTTCGCCCGTCGCCATCCCGTCCCAAAGATCCACGACGCCCGCGCCGACATCCTCGCTGCGCAACCAGTCGAGCGCCGGGCCTTGCACGGGCAGATCTTGGCCCGCCAGGCTTTCGGCCTCCTCCGCCCGGTCCCTGACCAAGGCGAGGGCCGCGCCGGCGCGCGTGATCGCCTTGCCGAGCCCGATCGGCGCTTCCTCGGCGAAGCCGCCGGCGATCAGGAGATTCGCCATGCGGTTGGCCCGGCGGGCCTGCGCCATCAGGGTTTCGATCCTCTGCCCATCCTGGCGCGGCGAGCGGGGCGGCGATGCCGTATCGCGCTTTTGGGCGTGCAGCACCTTCGCCTCGACGCCGAACTGCACCACGCCGGCGGCGGCGAGGCGCCGCATCGCCGCGTCCGTGGCGGTGTCGATGAAATCCGCCGTGAATGGAAGCTCGGCTTCGAGGCGCGTCGCTTCGCGGGCAATTGTGGCGGCGTCCCCGTCGAGCACGACCAGGAGGCAAATGCGCCCATCGCCGTCGCGGCGCTCGTCCACCCGCACGAGCCTGTCGCCGTGGCGGCCTGCGAGGTCGGCGACGAATTGTTGCTCGGGTGACAACAACAGGGCCGCCGGCTTGGGCGGCTCGGCCATCAGGCCTTCGAGCCGGGCGATCATCGCTGCCCGGCCGCTCGGCAGTTTCAACGTATCGAGGTCGCCCATGCGGTCGAGCACACCGTCGGCCAGCGCCTGCTTGGCCGAAAGCAAGTGCTGGATGTTGTGCTCGATCGTGTTCTCGGCCACCAGGTTGATGACGTCGACCGAGCGCATCTGGTTCTTGCGCCAGGCGCGGGCGATGCGCTGCTCGAGCTTGGCCGGGTTCCAGGGCAGGTCGAGATTGATCACGGCGCTCGCCATCTGCAGGTTCAGGCCGGTGCTGCCGCTATCGGTGGAGAGGAAAAGCCGGCAGGCCGGATCCTGCTTGAAGCGGGCGATCTCGGCCCGCCGCTGCTGTTGGGGCAGGGAGCCGGTATGCCAGGCCGCCTCCACCCGCATTTCGCCGGCGAGTTCGCGCACCAGGGCGAGCATGCGCTCCCATTCGGAGAAGATGATGACCTTGCGCGTCGGGTCGGCCAGCAGCTCTTCGAGGATCGGCTCCAATTCTTCGAGCTTGGGGCTGATCCGGCAGGTCGGATCGAGGATGGCCGGCGTGTCGCAGATCATGCGCATGCAGGCCAGGAGCAGCTGGAGCCGGTCGAATTCCTGCTTGGTCAGCGGGCGTCTTTGCGAGCGCGCGATCAACTGCCTGGCCGGCGCGGCATAGTCCTCGTAGCGCAGGAGCTGCTCTTCGGCCATGGGCACCAGGAAGGTTCGTATCGTGCGCCCTGGCAGCTCCTTCTCCACCTCCGCCTTGCGGCGGCGCAGCATCACCGGCGCGACGATCTGGTTGAGCTTCGAGAGGTTGCGAAAGCCGATCGGCCGGCCGCGCTCGTCGAGCTCATAGAAATTGCGGTTGAAGCGAAAGAGCGGCCCGAGGATCTCCGGGTCGAGGAATTGCAGGATCGAATAGAGTTCGTCGATGCGGTTCTCGATCGGCGTTCCTGTCAGCACGAAGGCATAGGGCGAGCGCAGGGACTTGACCTGCCGCGCCGTCTTGGTCTGCCAGTTCTTGATGCGCTGGGCCTCGTCGAGGATGACGATGTCGGGCTTCAGGCGTGTATTGATGTCCTCGACGTCGGGGATGACCTGCTCGTAGTTGACGACGGTGAAGAAGCTCGGGTCGCCATAGGCTGCCAGGCGCTGGGCTCGCGGGCCGAAGACCAGGCGTGTCGAGCGGCCGGAGAAACGAGCGATCTGCTCCTCCCATTCGCCCTTGAGCGAGGCGGGGCAGACGATCAGCACGCGCTCGATCGGCCGTTGGTTCGCCGCGATCTCCACCGCCGCGATCGCCTGGATGGTTTTGCCGAGCCCCATGTCGTCGGCGAGCAGGGCCCGCTCGCCGAACGCCAGGTGCATGGCGCCGATCTCCTGATAGGGCAGGAGCTTGGCCTTGACGACGTCGAAATGGGCCTTGCCGGCGGCCAGGTCACGTTCGAAGGCCTGGCGTTGCTCCACGCGCCGGGCAAGCCGCGCCTCACGCTCCAGCCAGGCTGCGAAACCGGCGGAGACGCGCAGGCCCTGGCGGATCGGCTCGGGCGCCCCGGCAAAGGCGCTGACCAGCCGGCGGATCGCCTGCGGCTCGACCGGGAGATCCGGCCCGCCGAGATGCTCGCGCAGCCAGGCGAGCGCGGCGCTGCTGGCCGGCGTTTCGCTGATCGGAGGCTTGAGGACTGGGCGGGCGCCCTCGCGCCGATCGAGGAAGACTTCCACGTGGGGCGAGCCGGTCTTGCCGGCTGCCTTGAACGCGCGGGCCTTGCCGTGCGCCAGAGCGGCGAGAACGCCTTCGATATGCTTGCAGGTGCCCAGTCCGTTGACGCGCAGGTCGATGCAGCCGCAGCCATTGATGCGTTCGTCGAGGTCGCGGATCTCGACCTCATAGGTCCCGCCCGTTGCCGAGACGGCGCGATAGCGGCCGAACAGTTCGGACGATACGTCGAGCGGTGTGACCGAAACGATATCGGTGCGCCCGCGCCATTGTCGCAGCGCCAGCTCGTCGCGGTCCGACGTCTGCCAGCCCTGGATTTCCGGGGGCTTCGCCAGGACCTGCCGGGCCTTGGCGGAGCGCTTTTCCCGCGGCTTCTTCGCGGGCGGCTTGGCGGCGCGCGGCGTCCCGCGGGCCATGGAATCGGGGAGTTTTGCCATGCGGCGACGCTACGAAGCATGCCATGGCCGGTCAATCGACAAGACCGGCCGTCGTGCGGGTATGCGTCGCCAGTGGGGCGACTTCCTGCGCCCCCAGGCGGTGTGGCCCGCCCTACCGCTTCGGCTTGCCGCGTCGCTCTGAGCGCTCCTCGCCGCCTTTGGCGGGGCGCTCGGGGCGATCTTCGCCGCCCTTGAAGCGGTCGGCCTTGCCGCCGAAGCTGCGCGGCCCCTTGCGATAGGAGCGCTGCTCTTCCTGCGGCGCCGTGCCGTCATGGCGCATGATGCGGATGTTTTCCTCGTCCGGCACGCGCACGCCCACCTCGAAGCCATCGGCGGCGGCGGCAGCGATCTCCACGGCCGATTCCTGGTCGAAGATGCGAATGGCGCCGACTTCGCTGCGCTTGATCTTGCCGCGGCGGCAGAGCATGGGCAGCAGCCATTTCGGGTCGGCATTGTTGCGCCGTCCAACACTGAGGCGGAACCAGACGCCCCCGATCTGGCCCTGCAGCGCCGGTCCTTCTTCGCCGCGTGTCTGGCGCGTCTCGAGGCGCGGACGCCGCTCCTGCTCGCCGGGGTCGAAAACCTCCTCGGCACCGGGCAGGCGCTCGCGGCACAGCTTCGCCAACGCCGCGGCGATCGTCTCGGCCGAATACCGCGCCAGAAGCTCGCGGCCGAAAGCCATGTCCTCCTCGCCCGCGGTCTCGATCAGCAGCGGGTCCTTCAGCAGGCGCTCGCGGTCGAGCTCCCGGATCTCCTCGGCGGTCGGCGGCCCGGCCCAGCTCGGCCTGATGCCGGCGACGGCCAGCATCTGTTCGGCGCGCCGGCGCCGGGCCGGCGGCACCAGGAGCGCGCTGATGCCCTTGCGCCCGGCGCGGCCGGTGCGGCCGCTGCGATGCTGCAGTGCCTCGGCGTCATGCGGCAGGTCGGCATGGATGACGAGGCCCACATGCGGCAGGTCGATGCCGCGTGCCGCGACGTCGGTGGCCACGCACACCCGTGCCCGCCCGTCGCGCATCGCCTGCAGCGCCTGGTTGCGCTCGTGCTGGCCGAGCTCGCCCGAGAGCAGCACGGCGCCAAAACCGCGCTCGACCAGGAAGGCGTGGAGGTGGCGCACCGCTTCGCGCGTGTTGCAGAACACCATGGCGGCCGGCGCATCGACGAGGCGCAGCAGGTTGAGCACGGCCGGCTCCACCTCGCGCGGGGCGACGCGGATGGCGCGGTAGTCGATATCGGCATGGCCGCGTTCGCCGCCGGCCACCTCGATGCGGCGCGCCTCGCGCTGGTAGCTGCGGGCGAGCGCCACGATGCCCTTGGGCATGGTGGCGGAAAACAGAAGCGTGCGGCGCTCGGCCGGCGTCGCCTCCAGGATAAATTCGAGGTCCTCGCGAAAGCCGAGGTCGAGCATCTCGTCGGCCTCGTCGAGCACGACGGCGCGCAGGCCCTCGACCTTGAGCGCTCCGCGTTCGAGATGGTCGCGAAGGCGGCCGGGCGTGCCGACGACGACATGGGCGCCATCGGCGAGCAGGCGCCGCTCACGCTTGGGGTCCATGCCGCCGACGCAGGAGACGATCCGCGCCTTGGCCGCGGCATAGAGCCAGGCGAGCTCTCGCTCGACCTGCAGGGCGAGTTCGCGCGTCGGGGCGATCACCAGGGCGAGCGGCGTCTCGGCGGGCGCCAGCGCCTCGCTGTCGCCCAGCACCTGCGGGCCGATGGCCAGGCCATAGGCGACGGTCTTGCCCGAGCCGGTCTGCGCCGAGACCAGGAGGTCGCGGCCGAGCACCTCTTCGGTCAGCACTGCCGCCTGGACCGGTGTCGGCTCGGAATAGTTTTTGTCGACGAGCGCGCGGGCCAAAGCCGGGCTGGTCCTGAAGGTCGTCATGTCGGCCGCCTCGGGCTCAAGTGAAGAATGCGCCGCGGCGCGAACGAAGGACGGCCCAAAAAACGAAAACGGCCTGCGAACATTCGTTCGAGGCCGGCGCTTCTGCGGACTGTCCGGAACGGATGCGGCTGGCGAGGCGGATCGTCTCTTCGGGCGCGCGGCAATACGATGGGCGCAAGGCCCACTATCGCAGGCGGCTATATGGCGGGTTTGGCGGCGCAGGTCAAGGACGCCAGCGCCGCCAGACTACAAGTTGCCCTTACCGCACGAGCCGCCGGCTCGCTTGATCAGCCGCGAAGGCGTCGATTTCCTGCTGGCTGATCACTGCGACGCTGAGGAGGACGTTGTGGTTGTGGAACTCGTCGAAGCGGATCGGCACTTCGCGCACGTCCTCGCCCTCGCGGCGCTGCCGGTTGATGGCGTGCACACGCCGTTCGCTCCACTCCTGGAAAGTGTCGGGCAGGGGCGCCTCCTTCGACTCCAACTGCTTGAAAAGCGGGTATTCGCCCGGATGGATATCGGCCACATAGGTCGGCATGCGGGGCCTCAAAAAAAATGGTTCATGGTCACAAGGGGGCGAGCCGGTCGCTCGCCCCGTTCGATACGCAATTGGGAACCCGGCGATGATACACAAGTTCGTGCCGCTGCGGCAATCACGCGGCCGAGCCCATCTGCCCACCCGCAACGCTCGCACCTTCACTCAGCTCCACAGCGCCTTCAGGAGCTTGCCGACCACGGGGATTTCCTCGGCCGCTTTCTTGACGAAATCCAGGCCGCTCTGCGCCCGCCACGGCCCCTGCGCGGCGAGGGCCTGCAGGTCGCCGGAGACGCGCCCATAGGCCTGCTTGTCGAGCTTTCCGGTCTCGATCGCCCGGCTGACCAGGTCGAGCCCCTCCGTCGAGCTCTTCCACATCTTCTGGTCGTAATCCATCAGGTCGCGGAAATACTTGCCTGCCGGACCGGCCAGGGCAGGGGAGGCCTCCTTGGGAATGAGGCTGAGCGCATCGTCGACGAAGCGTTTGGCGTTGACTTCGCCGGTATCGCTCATGCCCTTCAGGTCCGAGCCGAGCTTGACCCATTTCGCCGCCCTTTCCAGGGTCTTGGCCAC
>Ga0307508_10006585_pt1 | contig 10908 bp, 16 predicted proteins | sample 9_EM_MG_FD_203089 | JGI IMG/M metagenome (GOLD analysis project Ga0307508, IMG submission 203089) | Populus trichocarpa ectomycorrhiza microbial communities from riparian zone in the Pacific Northwest, United States - 9_EM | ecosystem: Host-associated > Plants > Roots > Unclassified | place...
ATTCTCCAGCCGTGACCCATCGGTGAACATGGTTAGTCCCGGTCGCGCCCGCTCTGCCTCCGCCCTTGCCTCAGCCTCCTCCTCTTGCCGCAGCTCCGCGTCGAGGGTTTCCGGCTCCTCGAGCAGGACTGTGCTCTCCGTCTGTCCCCTGTGTGCCAGGGCATTCGTGAGCCGCCGCCCGATCGCCGTTTTTGCACCGACGATTTCTCGTCCCTGGTCACCCCGCGGCAGGCTGAGCAGTCGCAGTCCGAACTGCCGTTGCCTGTTCTCGAGCTGTGCTGTTGCTGCTCGGAGCCCCGACTCCATTGGGAGGGCCCCCAGGTTTGTCGTCCGAAAGCAGCCCGTCGTCGCCCGTGCCTCCTGATTGACCAGCAATTGCAGCTCGTCCGCCTGGCCTATAGTCCCCCGGACATGGTCACCTTTCCACCACAGCTCAGCGCCGAACATTGCGACAGACTGGACGCATGCTGTCATCACCTTTCTGCAGTTGGCAGGTGACAGCCCAATCTGCCCAGTGAGGCGGCGGAGCCGAGCCATAGCCTTGTGCCCCTCCTTCAGCCGGGTGGCGTGGTGGTCTCTGAGTGTGAGCTGCGAATCGAGCCATACCCCGAGCCACCTTGTAGCGGTCTTGTTAAATGGGACATTGCTGGCACCAACTGTCACCGTCGCCACGAGTGCCTGATTCTTCTTTCCCCCTCCTTCCGGAAGAACGCCGCCTCAGTCTTGCCGTGGTCAAATGCAACCCCATTGCCGGCTGCCCACTCGATCGAGGCGGCCGCTGCCGCCGTAAGCTTGGCTGCCACTTCCCTGTCATCCGCTCCCTCTGCCCACCAGCTGATGTCATCCACGAAGGACAGGCCTGTAACGCCGGGGACAGCAGCTTCCACCTCGTCAAAGATCCCCAACAAGTACGTGACGAACAAGATCGGAGCTGCTGGTGACCCCTGCGGAATGCCGGTGTCTACCGGGCTCGGCTCACCCGTCTTGCCGTCCAGGACCAGCTTGACCTGGCGGTCCGTCATGAAGCTGATCGTCCACCGGATGAGGTCCGGCTCGATATCCAGTGCCTCCATGCGCCTGCCCAGGTGCGTCTTGCTGACATTGTTGAATGCTGACTTGATGTCCATGAAGAGCGCGCCTGCCACCTGCTTCCTGTTCCACGCCTGCTGGGTGCTGTTCATCAACACCGCCACCGCATCTACACAGGACCGGCGCTTACGACATCCGAATTGCCCGTCGTGGAGGCCGCGCTTGAGACCAGACGGGAGAAGCAGCAGTACGAACTGGGAGGAGGAAATTGAAGTTCACAAGAAAGCGCAGGTATGGGGGTCGGAAATGAGAATGAATCTGAAGTCGGCTACTGGCAGAGTGAGGAAAGCACCTGTGCCTCAACGCGTAATGACAACTACTCCGGGACTATCTAGGTAGTTAGTGTATCCAAGGAGTCAACGCATAGAGACGTATGGCACTAGAAGCGGTAACGGTGTTGACATCGAATAGCCGTATTACGTGTTCGGAGGTGAGGCTGGCAGGTGACGTTAGGGATTAAGATGAATGTAGTAATTTGACTAGAATTACCGATAGAAAATAATGCTAGGAGGCCGTACAAACATGCAAGAGAGCCAAAAAAAAATAATGCAACTCCAGCCTTTATCCTCCATCCTCCCCTCCGACCCCAGATCCAACCCGTCGGCATAGAAAAATAATCCTAAACTTCCCAAGTACGGTCGGAACAAGATAATTTCCTCCACGAGCTGCACGCATCAAAAGCGCATCCTGCAACAAAAGCGCATCAAAAGCGCATCCAACATCCAAAGCAAAGAACCCCCAAACCCCCTATGCTCCAATCTTCGCCCCGACCCTACGCCCAACTCCTCCTTAGCCTCAAGTAAAACCCAATAATCCTCCACAACGGCCCGATCAATCCCTATCTCCTCCTCACCGGAGAATATCAATAAGAGAAAGAAAGGAAAGAGAAGGAAATACAAAATAAAATAAAATGCAACGCGTGATTTTTTTTGTGTTTTCTTTTGGATATGAATAAAAAGCCCCGTGGTATAAGAGGGAAAGGGAGGCGATGCGGAACAAGATAAAGAAAGAATAAAGAAGTCCTTACAAGAACTCATTAGAAAGATATTGTGAATCAATGGGGGAGTATGACATACCAATATAAAAATGCAGCGCCGTGGCTTGCCGGCCCTCTCTTCCGGGTGCGGATTCCGGAGTGCCCTGAGGCGACTCATCCTCCGATCGTCACCTACAGTAGATGGTTAGTTAGGCATTGGAGTATGGTAAAGTGTAAGAAGAGGAGCACACTAGCTAAGGAGTGGGTACTCCCATAACCGGTGCACCCTTCCGGGTGTGGTGTGCCCGAGGCAGCTCATCCTCCATTGGTCACCTGCGCTGGGTGATTAACTAATGTTCCGGAGGTTAAGAATTAACGAGAGCGGGAAGGATAAATTTACCGGTAAACGAGTGGATACTCTCGAAACTGGTGCCGCCTTCGGGCAGGGAGGCCGTCCCCATGTCATACCTGTATGCATGTATGTCAGCACACTCCCGGAGAGAACGCACCCCTACATCTCACTCAGTCCTCCAACCGCCACCACCACACCCCGTTGCACCCTCCCCGCCCCTGCCGTCGCGATGCCTTAGAAGCACATCGCGTAGTCGGCGTCGTCCCGCCATTTCAGCTCGATCTGCTGGCGGGGCTCCAGCTCGTTGTCCTCGTCCAACCGTGGCCGGACAAAGTCGAAGGAGGGACCATCGGAGTCCACTTCCTCAGGCAGCAGGCTGTAGCGGCTCCTGCTGGGCCCGGCCCTGGAGTCGAGGCGGTCGCGCTGTGAGGACCGAACACAAAGGCCAGCCCTCGGGAGAGCTCCAAAGCAGGCAGCGGGGGAGAAGACTGTCGCCGCTGGCAAGCCCCTTACCCAAACAAGCTCGACAGCGGAGATCAGGATCTCCCTGGCATTCTCGAGGTAGCGGGCACCGGTCACGCGGGTGACTTCGCCCTCGTCCTCCTCGTCCAGGATCGTCGCGCAAACCGATCCAAAGGGGGACTGGCGATCCAGCAACTCCTGGTCCGGGAAGGCCGAGCTTACGACCGATTCGTCGTCGTCTTCGCGGGCCTGAGGGTACATCTCAAACTCGCTGGAGACGGAGCTCGAGACTGACTCGGCGTATTGGTAGGTGACCTCGGGGGCCTTCTTGGCGGCTGTTAGGATAATGTCAGAAGCTGTCCAAGGAGGGAGATGGCAGAGATACGCAAGATGGCAGTTGAAAATGTTTACGAAAGAATGGATGGTAGATGCTGAAGAAATTTATGAGATGGTACAAATGTGGTGATAGGAATGCCATGAAATGAGACAGGGAAGTTGGGGGAAAGCAATAGAACTTCCGAAGTGCAGCGGGAGTGTTTCCTGACGGTAACTAATGGGGAAGGAAGGTATGAGATGGAAGGAAGGTATGAGATGGAAGGAAGGTATGAGATGGAAGGAAGGTATGAGATGGAAGGAAGGTATGAGATGGAAGGAAGGTATGAGATGGAAGGAAGGTATGAGATGGAAGGAAGGTATGAGATGGAAGGAAGGTATGAAGGGAAGGTAGAGATGGAAGGAAGGTATGAGATGGAAGGAAGGTATGAAGGGAAGGTAGAGATGGAAGGTATGGGAGGGCACTTACGACTGGCAGCGGCCCGCCCCGGCGCGACTCTTCCCACGGCAATAGGAATGCGGCTCATCTTCCGCGAGGAAATGAGCAGCTGCTCGACGACAAGGCTGACCTTGGTCGAGGAAGAGGAGGTGCGGGAGGATACCGCCGAAGCGGTACAGTCCAAGGCCGAAGAGGAAGCCGGCGAGGTGAAGGAAGCCGACCGAGTACGGGTCGGGATCCTCGAAACGAAGCGGGTGCAATCGGCCCGGGTGGCGCGGGCGCGGGCGGACGCGTGGACTGTCTGTCCCCGCTTGGCGATCCTCAGAAGGATGGCGGAGGGGCGAGCGGGGAGAGGGATGCGCGAGGCGGCGCGGAGAGAAGCGACGGTGATCTGAGCAGCCATTAGTGCTTTGTCTGAACGAAAGGGAGGAGAGGAAGGGAGAGAAGGAGAAATTGGGGAGGAGGTGGTTGAAGGAGGCGCAAACGAGGAGGAGAAGTAGAAGAGGAGAGGAGAGCCGAAGGAGAAGAGAAGATTGGTGTGCAAACACAAGAGTCGATGAAGCTGGAGTTCAGGTTGGAATGCGGAGAGAGAAGTGTGGAGTGAATGAAGAAGAAGAGGAGAAGGAAGGGAAGAGCGAGGGAGAAGAGGGGTACATTTATTCGCTCCCAATAGCGTGCCAAGTGGGAGCGGCCAAAATGTTTGCCCCAGAAATTTTTCCCGATGGTTAGTACAGAGGGTGTGCGCTCCTTCGAGCGCTCGGAGTGGCGGTGAGGGGGTGGAGCTCAGCGGGCAGTGGAAAGGCTAGACCTAGGCCAGTACAGCTGAATTACTGGCCGTGGCTGGACGCCAACGGCGAAAACAGGCGGGGTTGGCCGCTGGCTGCGGACCCCCTCTCGGAACGTTGAGCATAGCAGCAGGCAGAACCGCGGACGGGCCTCCAATTCCCTCCAACAGCGGGCTCTCAGAACTGGCCCTACTCGCCCAAGCCACGAGGAGCACCCGCTTCTCCCGTAGAGAACAGCAGCCACTTTGGAGGTTTGTTTCTACCGCGCTGTGCGGTATCTAATACTGTCGTTGGTGATTCTTCGCTGTTGATACGGAGCAGTTCGTCTTGTACAGAAAACAGGTATTCGTTTGTTGTTTTGATTGTTTTGCTTTTGGACACCCTACTGCAGACTGGATCCGCCGTCCGGCGTTCTGGCCTCACGAGACAGAAATAGACGAGCCAGCCATGGTCGCCGAAGTTACTTTTTTACAGGAGTAGAGCACCCGGCGACTTGCGTGCTGTAGTCGCTTCCTGCCCCCGATTTGGCGCCTATCATGGACAGCGTCGACCGTTTGTTCTTGATGCTGGATGAGCTGGACCAGTCTCCTCGTAACCCTTCTCGCCCCGCTTAAGTGTTACCTGCGCCGCTACAGCCCTATTGCATTGCCCCGCTCCAGCCCTCCCTGGGGTCGGCATGTTTTTCTCTGTCGCGCACTGTATTCCGACTCCACTACTGTAACCGCTGGAAGAGAGTCGATGGTTGAAAAAAACAATTCATCGTGGACAGATCCCAATTCCCCATCCCCAGTCTACGAAGAGTAGTATATGAACAACAGTAGAAAGAGCGCGAGAGTAGAAACAGTAACGATCCATGAGGACAAACAAGCGGTGGTGCTTGCTCCTCCCAACGAGCCGTTTGGCACCATTCCCGTGCCGACGGCGCCAAGTCAGCCCACCACCCCACGGCAGCACCGTCGGCTCCTCCCCATCTATCCTAGACAGCTGTAGTAGAGCCTCCGCACCCCAATGCATCCGCAGCGGAATTCCACCATGAATCGGAGCCCGAACTCGGCGCCTGCGTCGCCGTGCACACCACCCATGTAGGCATGTAGTCATTTATTACCAGATTCGGCAACATAAGCGAACTGGCGCCGGAGTGATCGCCGGCGTATAACTATCCCGGCACGCACTCGGTCGCTACTGCAGTGGCAGGGGTGGTGACAGGACGGCTAATTTTTTTTTTTTTTTTTTTTTTGGGTTATTCATTTCGCGCACGCGACCTTCACAGATCGTGACGACGAACACAGCATCCGTTTCCCGTCCACAGCCCGCGCGAAGGCGGCATGTTGCAAGCTCTCCTTCGCCCTCACCCAGGCCTGTCCCAAGGAGATATGAGGTGCACCAAGGAGATCGAGAAGGAAAGACAGAAGAAAGAACAAAGGAACCGACGGTCCGCCTCCACAACCTACTCCCATTCTGCAAACGCCACGAAGGTGGGCGTAGGGAGAAACAGAGGTCGTTCCTCACCCAGCTCCTCGGCCTCCACCCTTCTCTCCTCTTCCCTTCCCCTCCACTCCCAGAGTTTCCACTCTGACACCTCACTCTACGTGTCTCCCTCAGTTGGAGCCGGGGAAAGTCTACCCGCATCCGTGGCATACCGGGAATTCAGTAACGGCAGGGTGCACCTCCTATCGGCAGGAAGGTCCCGGATTGTGAACCGGTCCTTTCCCCTCACGACTTCCTTCCCAACTTCTGGCCATAGGATCTCCTGTTGGGCCTTGCAACGAGGGCGGTTTTTTAGGACATACTCCCACGTTTGTGTCCTGTACGGGCACCACTAGGACTGGGTGGTGGGCTGACTCTTCGTCCACTTGAAGTAGTACTTGGCGAGGCAGTGCCCCGTCTTCAGCTGATAGAGACTAGAGTCAATTGTCAGGATAATGCGCGTCCGGAGATGGCGTACCGGAGGCGACACGTGCAGAGATGACAGCTACCCGAGTCCCTGAGGCGTGTTGTATATAGAGAGAAAGTTCTTCCCTCGAGTATGTGTCATCAATCCTATACCCATCTTCATCCCTATCGATCCCTACATTCCAACAGTAATCCTCTTGGAGGTACCCACCACTGTCCCATCCGGTCTTTGGCCCACTTGTCTGGCTTCTCGTTCCCCAGGACACCCTTGTGCGCTGGATACCAGCAGATCTCGATGCTGTTGTCCGGCCTAGCTCTCCGCAGTGCCGTAATGTGCTTTCTCGCCTGAAGCGCGTACGTCTGGCCGTGTCGAGGCTCCTCCGAGGCCGTACTCTTGATGGAGGCCTAGCAGGGCGGCTAGTAAATATGCGAAGTGCCGCGCCGTGGTGGGTACCACACGTAATGGGGAGGTCTGGCGGGGGCGGGTACTCCGGGTGGTGGACGTTAGGGTAGACTACGATGATCTGTGGTTCTCTTAGTCGGATAAATGGAAGTCAGGAGTTCTGCGGAGGACGGCCGCGGAACTGCTCGGATCCGTCTCTGCTTGCGTGGGGATAGCCGGGGGTGGTGAAAAAAGGCCGTGCATCAAAGTCGCTGGGTGTTTGGTATCGGATGGCGGTGAACGTCGTGCAACACGGCACGTATAATATATTTATCTCGTCATCGTCGCATTCGGCAAAGACTCTGCTTATACATAGAGCAGCGCCATACCCTACAAGGGACAACCTAGAGCCCGGGTTCGAGGCACCCACCAACACCGCTATCTGCTACCGATCCTCCGGTTCCCACCCCAACGCAGTCCATGCCTGCCTCCCACAACTTGAGCCTCACCTCGCGCCAACGCCACCTACAAGAACGGCTCCGTCGAGTACCTACCTCGAAACGGAAGTACCACTCATGCGAACTGCAGACGCTCAACCTCCTCACGCACAACGGCGCATGCAAAAGCGTTCTCGGCTCGGAGCCACCGGACAACGGAAGTGGTTGCTATCGCGCAAACATCTCAGGGTCTCATGCAGCGCCAAATACGCAGACTCTCAAGGACGAACGACACGATACCGGCCATCGCCGCACATGTGAGTACCTTAATCTGACTCCCTATGACATCTACGACGCAGGCTCGGAATATCTCAAACTTCGCTTTTCCTTCAGCCTCCGCGTCAACGGCAGTCACTCCGGTCTCGGACTCCGTCGGGAGACTGTCGGCGGTAGGAGCGGTGCTTGCCAGCACCTCATGAGAGACCACCACCGAATGGCTACTCAAGCATCCCATTGGAGCACTGCTCGAGAAGTCCTATCCATAGCCTACGAGCGCCGACGGAGGCTTATACACGAGAGACGGTCGCCGCTATCACCAAAGCTCTCCACGAGCCCGAAGCTTATGTTGGCACAACGAGACACCCAGGTAGCTTCAACTACGAATACGGCCCGAACTTCACTACCGGAAATCAGCGGATATCATCCTTTGTTCCAACTACAGAGCACCGACGGGGTGGGTATGGCGGATGTGGAAGTGGAGGTGCGAGTGCGGATACTGCTAACAGAGTTATGGATATCGGCGCTGGCGTCAGGCTCCGCCCGGCGAGGGTAGCTCTTCCGCGTGGAAAAGGTATACCCGGCGCACAGGAATCGCGGTGGATCCGGCGCATCCGGCATTGCCGACGGCCTCTTGTGTACCCACCAGATCTGGGATGAAGATGCATCAAATTCTGCCGATCCTGTGGGCTACTGCGATGGCATGCAGCATGTGCGGCCTGCCCTGAAGTGGTTAGATGACCTGAAGCAAGAATCTGGCGTGTCAGAATAATAGGCGTCTGGAGATGACGGATCGGAGACGGCGTCCGAAGATGACGGACCGGAGCCGACACGTCCGGAGATGACAGCTGCCCGAGTCTCCCGAGCACCGACTCGGGGGACAGTCTTCCGTCTTTACCCCCTGGCAAGCCCCCCAGGTCCGTTGTATATAGAGAGAGTGTTCCTCCTTCGAAGTTGTATCAATCAATTAATTCACCATCTTCATCTCTATCGATCCCTATATTCCAACATGGCGCTTAACAGACTCAGGGCGCGTACAGCAGCGGCTACCGAGCTCACGAGTACTCACCATTAGCGAGGTACACCACGCAGCGATCTCACCGCGCTCACCGAGCCCGCCAAAAATGGGCGGCTGAGAACGGAGTAGCGTTCGACTATGGCAAGACGGAGGCAGCGCTGTTCCACAAGAAACGAACAGCACCTACGGCAACAGTGACAGTCGGCACCAACAACGTCCCATTCAACAAGGAGGCGACCAGGTGGCTGGGAATCTGGCTCGACGCCCAGCTCTCCCTGAAGGAACACCACGCCACCCGAATGAAGGAAGGCAGGAAGGCAGTGACAAGACTCCGGCGGCTCACGGGGCAGATGGGACTCACACCAGCCAATTGCAGGAAAGTCATGACAGCGTGCGTCCAGTCAGCCACCATGTTCGGCGCAGAGCTGTGGTGGAAAGGAGACTATACCACGGGCACTCAAGGGCGGGCGGAGGAGATCCAGCGGCTGATCAACCAGGAAGCCCGGGCAACAATGGGCTGCTTCCGGACAACCAACCTGGGAGCCCTCCCGATGGAGTCAGGTCTCAGAGCAGCAACTGCGCAGCTGGAGAACAGACAGCGGCCGTTTGGACTTCGGCTACTGAGCCTACCTCTGGGGGACCAGGCGCGGGAGGTGGTGGGAGCCCCAACAGGAATCGGGAGGCGGCTCACAAACACCCTCGCACACGGCAGACCGACTGAGAGCACAGTTCTGCTGGAGGAGCCGGAAACTCTCGACGCGGAGCTACTGCAAGAGGAGGAAGCCGAGGCAAAAGCAGAGGCAGAGAGGACCCGACCTGGGCTAACCATGTTCACGGACGGCTCACGGCTCGATGATGGGGCTACCGGGTACTCGGTGGTGTGGAAGCGGGGCCTAACTTGGGCGGGCGCCAAATGCATATGGGCAACAACCAAGAGGCCTATGATGCAGAGTGCGCCGCTCTTACCCATGCACTGGAGCTGGCAGCGCAAAGGAGCACAACCCCGGAACGAGTCACCATCTTTTCGGATGCACAGGCAGCCATCAGGCGGATGGCATCGGACGAACCTGGCCCCGGGCAACAGTACGCCCTCCAGGCGCGGAAACACATCACCATGCTGCGCAGGGCCAGGAAGGGCATCGTCATCGAATCCGATGGTGCCCAGCCCACAAGGGAGTCGCTGGCAACGAGAAGGCCGATGAGTGGGCAAAGATTTCAGCAGGGGAGCCGAACACCCGCGGGGTGGAGTGGCTAAGCTCCTCAGGCCGGACGGATTCTGTGGGCAGAAGTGCGGAAGGAGACTGGGAAGTGGAAAAGCCGGTGGAAGATCCGAGAACTACTGGCCGATGGGCGATGTGGGCAGGCGGTGCTGGACTTCCTCACCTCAACGGATGTGGGAAGGCTGGTGCCACCTCTGGAAGAAAAGGACGCCGAGAGTCAGGTGTCGGAGTGGGAGCTCCGCGAGCACCGGGAGCGGGAAGAAGAACGGGAGGCAGAGGCGGAGGAGCCGGATGCTACGGGGGAACTGGGGGCCGGGGAGGAAATGCCACTGTTCTTACCCACGCCCCCCTTCATGGCATCGGCAGAGGAAGAGTAGGGGAGGACCGGGGTTTCCTTTATTTCTTTTCCTTTCTTTTTCTTTTTCCTTTGTGATCTCCTTGGTGCGCATCATAGCTTCTTGGGACAGGGCTGGGCGGAGGGCATAAGGGGAGCTTGCAACGTGCCGCCGCCGCGCGGACTGCGGACAGGAAAACCGGGCAAAATGTACGCCGCCATGATCTATATAGGTCGAATGCGAGTATGAGTAAACAAAAAAAAAAATCAGGCCGGACGGAAGTGCGGGCGGCACCTCTACCACGATCCCTCGCCAGCCTCAAGCGTGAAATCTCGGAGAAGAAGTGGGCGGAGGCCGTCAGTGGGCCGGAGGTCGGACCTCGAAGACGAAGTACCGCATGCCGAAGAGCCAGAAACCCGATGGCTCGGTTGCCGACAGCGCCAAGAGGCTCGCCTCGAGGTACTACCAGCTGAAGACAGGACACGCCCGCACAGGACAATACTTGCACTGGGCTAAGGTCCGCCCCAATACCCAGTGCTGGTGGTGCAAGTGCCCCTCGCAAACGAGGACCACCTCTTTAAGGTGTGTCCGGAGTGGGAGATGCAGCAGAAGATTCTGTGGGCGGAGGTGCTGAAGGAGACCAAGAGGTGGAAGAGCAGGCGGACGGTCCGGGAACTGCTGGCCGATGGGAGATGTGGGCGGGCAGTGCTGAACTTTCTCTCCTTCACGGACGTGGGAAGGGTGGTGCCGGTGTTGGAAGAGGAAGGCGACGCCGGAAGTGAGGCGTTGTTGGAAAAGCTTCTCGCGCCGAGACAGTCTTTAGGTTGGCGTTTCTGCTTTACAGTTTTGTTGAGGACACGTTTACACAAGAGCGGGGAAGTGAGAAGGGATATTTTGCTGTTCTTTCTGTA
>Ga0307508_10006586_pt1 | contig 10908 bp, 9 predicted proteins | sample 9_EM_MG_FD_203089 | JGI IMG/M metagenome (GOLD analysis project Ga0307508, IMG submission 203089) | Populus trichocarpa ectomycorrhiza microbial communities from riparian zone in the Pacific Northwest, United States - 9_EM | ecosystem: Host-associated > Plants > Roots > Unclassified | place...
GTCGCCGGCTCGCAAACTTTGGCCGAGCATCAGCTCGCGCGCGGCCTCGAGCCGCAACTGCTTCAAGAAGCGCATCGGTGAGACGCGGGCGACGGCCGAAAACCGGTGAGCAAAATGCGAGCCGCTCATGCCGACGTGGCGCGCGACTTGCTCGACCGTGAGCGCCCGTGTGGCGTTTTGGCGCATGTAGCGCATGGCCTCCTGAATGCTGGCGTCGCCTTCGCGCACGGTGCTGCGCACGAACGCCGCCGCGTCACTGCGCAAGAGGCGAAACACCAGCTCGCCTAGGACGAGTGGAGCGAGCACGCGGCGCTCGAGCGGATCGTCGAGGGCGTGGAGCAGGCGCACAGCACCGCCGGCCATGGGGCCGTCGAGCGGCGACACGAAAGCCGGCATGGCAGGCGGAGCCGAAACGGTTGGGGTGGCCGCCGCGTCAGCCAGCGCCAGCAAGGTGCGAGCCACGATTTCGGGCGACAGAGCGATGCACAGGGCGAGGTAGGGCTTGTCGAGGCTGGCTTCCACCACCCTGCCCTCGAGCTGGGTACCACCCGTGACGACGAGGTAGTGATTGGCGTCGTAGACCAGCTCGCCCTCGGGAAATTTCCCGATTTTGCGGCCCTGCGCGGCCACGATCAGCCGCGGGCCGAAAATCGCCGTCTTCTGAAATCTGACCGGCGCTGACGCGCGATAGAAATGCACGCCGGGATACGGCGCCTCGGTCACGCCGTCCTGCCTGGCGCGAGCAGCGAGCAGGTCCACCAATTCACGCAGAAACGACACCCCGAGCTGCCTAGGACGCCCCTCGTGCATCCGCCAGCCCTCGGCCACCTCAACGCCTTCGGCAATAGCGGATGTGCCGGAGGGCGCAAAGTCCGTGTCGCGCGCACACCGGCCGGCTCGGTTTCGTGGGGGAAACGCCTACAGGGCGCTCGCGCCCGCTTGGGCGACTTGGGCGTCTTCGGCGGAGGTGAGGCCCGACACGCCGATCGAGCCGATGACCAAGCCGTTTTGCAGCAGCGGCAGCCCGCCCTCGAGCGTGATGATGTCGGAGGCGACCGACAACAGCCGCAGGCCGCCGCCGGCCACGATGTCTTCGAAGACCTTGGTAGCGCGGCGAAAGCGCACGGCGGTTTCGGCCTTGCGTTGCGCGAGCTCTACGGCGCCCAAGTTGGATTGGTCGAGCCGATGCAAGACCGCCAGGTGACCCGTGCTGTCGAACACGGCGATCACGACTGGAAAGCCGTGCGCTTTGGCGAACGCCTCTGCGGCGTCGACCACGCGCTTGGCCGACTCGAGCGAAATCGGCGGGCCGTATTGCGGGGGAATTGCAGCGGCTGGTGCAGCTGACGGGGCGGGCTTGGCGTCGTTCGTCGACATGGCGGCGCGCCAGCATAGACGCGCTCAGGTCGCTTCGCCAGCGGCGGCGTCCGACATTTGCTGCTCGTACAGGCGCGCGTAGAGCCCACGCTGCTCGAGCAGCGTGCGGTGATTGCCGACCTCGACGATGCGCCCGTGATCGATGGACACGATGCGATTCGCCTTCTGAATCGTCGACAAGCGGTGCGCGATGATCAGGCTGGTTCGCCCGGCCAAGAGCGGCTCGAGCGCGGCCTGAATCAGCCGCTCGTTGCTCGAATCGAGCGAGCTGGTCGCTTCGTCCAAGATCAAGATCTTCGGGTCGGCCAAGATGGCTCGGGCAATCGCGATACGCTGGCGCTCGCCGCCCGACAGGCGGTAGCCGCGCTCACCGACGAGCGTGGCGTAGCCTTGGGGTAAGCCGGCGATGAAATCGTGAATTTGCGCCGCACGCGCCGCTTGCTCGAGCTCCTGGGCGGTAGCCTCGGGGCTCGCGTAGCGTAAGTTATCGGCGATGCTGGCGTGAAACAGGTAGGTCTCTTGCGAGACGACGGCGATGTGCTGGCGCAACGTGCGCAGCGTAATCTCGCGGTAGTCGTGGCCGTCGAGCAGGATGCGCCCGGCAGTCGGATCGTAGAGGCGCAGCGTCAATGCCGCGAGCGTGCTCTTGCCGGCACCGGAGGGACCCACCACCGCCACCGATTCGCCCGGCGCGATCTCGAGCTCGATATTCTGCAGCGTCGCGGCGTCGTCGCCGTAGGCAAAGCTCACGTTCTCGAACTTGAGCGCGCCCTGCACGTGCTCGAGCGCCCGCGCGTTCGGCGCATTTTTGATCTCCGGCTCGAGATCCAGCACGCCGAGCACGCGCTCGAAATAGCCGTAAGAGGTCACGATATCGACGTGCACGCCTGCCAAATCGGAGGCTGGCGAATACAGCTTTCTGAGTAACGCCACGAAGGCGAGCACCGTGCCGAGACCCACCTGATTTTTGATCACCAAGTAGCCGCCGACCGCGAACACCAAGGCGGGCCCCAGATCTTCGAACAGCTTCATCAACATCTGAAACCAGCGCCCGACCAAGTTTTGGTGCAGCGACGCCGACTGCAACTCGAGCGCCTTCTCGCGCAGGCGACGCGTCTCACGCTTGCGCGTACCGAACACCTTGATCAGGAGGACGCCCGAGACCGACAACGTCTCCATCAGGATGCCGGTCAGCTCGGCCATCCGCGCTTGCGTTTGTTTCTTGAGCTGCTTTCGCTGCTGACCGACCTTCTTCGCGGGGAACACGAACAGCGGCAGTGCCGACAGCGCAACCAGCGCTAGCCGCCAATCGAGCACTACCAACAGCGTGATCGAGACTGCCAGGGTCAGCGCGTTTTGCAGCAGCTTGACCAGGTTGTCTTGCAGCGCCTGGCCGATGCCCTGCACGTCGGTCAAGACGCGGGATATCACCTCACCCGGTTTGGCGTTGGCGAAGAACGCCAGCGACTGGCGCTGCACGTGCGAAAACAGCTCGAGCCGCAGGTCGTACATGACTTGCTCGCCGATCCAGGCGGCCAGATATTTGTGCGCAACGCCGAGCAGTCCGGCCAAAAGCGGTCCGACCACCATGCCCAGGCAGAGCCAGAGCAGCTCGCTCGTGTGCCGCTCGGGAATCGAGTGATCGACGATGCGTTTGATGAACAGCGGCGGCAGCCCCGCCGCGAGGGCGGCCAAGCCGATGCTGCTCACCACCCAGAACACCTGTCGCCGATACGGCCTGAAATAGCCCAAAATCCGCGAGAGCGTCACGCGCTCGCTGGGCCGCGGGCCTTCCTGCACCATGCTCCCCCAGTGTAGCTCCCGCCCGCCCAAAGCGATCACCACCCCGCCTTTTCTGGGCGATTCGGCCATCGCGCGCACGGCCTACGCCAGCCAGCGAGACGCGCGGCGCGCCTTCGTGGCCGGCTTTCAAAAGCACGTCACCGAGCCGGTCGAGCCGGCCAGACTCGTCAGCGTGGTGGCGAATCTGGGCGGGCGAAGCTCGTAGAGCGCTCCGCGGTGACGAGGTGCATGTGCCGAACACGCTCCGCCGCCCTGCCGATCTCGGGCGACAGCGTAAGTCCTATACTCGGCAAGTCGTGGTCTGCCAGCACGCTGAAACCGTACTTCAAGAGCAGCGCCCGCATTTGCTGGGGCTTCATGGCAGAGCGCAGCGGCTCGCCGAGCCGCCGTAGCAGTAGGCCCACCGCCTTCAGGATCAGCGCCGGCACGTGGTAGACGACAACCAGCCGGCTGCCGGGGGCGGAACGGCGCTCGACCACGGCCAGCGTGGCCTCGATGTCGTTGCGAGAGAGGTACATGACTACCCCCTCCCACACCCAAGTCGTCGGGCGTGTCTCGTCGTGGCCGGCCGCCGCCAGCGCGCCAGCCAGGGCGTCGCGCTCGAAGTCGACGGGCACGAAGCGAATGTCACACGACACCGGGGCGAGCCGCTTGGCTCGCTCGCGCTTCTCGCGTTGAGAATCGGGGTGATCGACCTCGAACACCGAAACGTTGCGCAGCTCGGGCATGCGCCAGGCCCGACCGTCCAGCCCCGCGCCCAAAATCACGAGCTGCGGCGAGGCAGCAGCGCGAATCGCATCATCGATGGCCACCGTGCGCGGCACCATCATCATGGCCTGGGTCCGGTGGTATTCGCGAGCCAGCCGCTCGCGCAGGCTGCGGGGCTCGCTGCCAGCCCGCTCCCGCTGGACCTGCCGCTGGACCTCATCCGGCAAGAGCGCGAGCGCGGTCGGGTCGTCGAACCTTTCCGGCGCGAGCCGGCCGTGAGCCAGGGCTCGCCCCATGCAGACGTACTCGGCGGTCTTGCTGCTGCGGCCCTGCTTCATGCTTTCACCAAGCTTTGCACGCGAAAACCTGGCGCGATGGGTCATTTTGCCACACCTGTTCAAACACTCGTCGGCGGCGCCTGGCCTCGCGCGCTCAGGCGGCGAGAGAAAAGTTGATTCAAGGACTCCGGCTCCCTACCGTTATGGCTTCTTGGACTGCGCAAGGGTCGGAAGCGCTCCCACAAAGCTTCCGCAAGATTCCGTGAGGGTTCATGGCGCACACCTCTGCTGAAGCTGGCCGACATAACGACCCCATCACCCTCGGTAGGGTGCTGTTGGTCGACGATCAGCCTGAGCTACGCCGGCTGTTTCGTCGCAGCTTGGGCCGCGCCGGCTACATCGTCGTCGAAGCCTGCAATGGAGGAGTCGCCGTCGAGCTGGTGCAGCGGCTGCACTTCGACGTGGTCATCAGCGACGTGCAGATGCCCGACATGAGCGGCCTCGAGCTACTCGAGGCGCTCACCGAGCAAGATCCGGACTTGCCCGTCGTGCTCACCTCGGGCTCCCCCAATCAGGTCACTCCGCACGAGGCCGGCGAGCTCGGCGCGTTCGCTTACTTGGTAAAGCCGGTTTCGTTCGAGACCATGCGCGAAACGGCCAGCCGCGCCATCGACATGCGTCACGCGCGCGCTGCGGCCAAAGAGCTGTTCGAGCCACTGACCTCGGTCCAGCGACTGCGCGTACCTCGCCCCGACGACTACGACGTCTGACGCAGCTGCTCTTTCAGGCGGTTGGCGCGCCGGGGTGCCGCTGATAGAGCGATCCGGTGACCCAGCCGAATCCCCCGTCGCGCGAGCAGCTCCTCTACAACCTGTACGAAGCGGCGGAGCTCGAGCACAACTTGATGTGCACTTACCTGTACGCGGCCTTCAGCCTGCGCTCGGGTGAGGCCGAGGGTTTGCAGCCAAAAGAGGCGGAAAGCGTCGGCCGCTGGCGGCGCGCCATCCTGCAAATCGCGATCGAGGAGATGGGCCACCTGGCGGCCGTGTGGAACATCAGCGCCGCGCTGGGTGGGGCGCCGCGCTTCGGCCGCGGCAATTTTCCGCTCGATCCGGGGCTCTTGCCGGCCGGCATCGTGGTCAAGTTGGCACCTTTCGGCGAACCGGCGCTCCAGCACTTCGTCCACCTCGAACGACCAGAGAACTCGGCGGAGCCGGATGGGCAGGGCTTCGTGCCGGAGTTGTCGTTCACGCGCGCCGGCAGCGTGCGGCGCCTCACGCCGTCGGTCATCGACTACCAAACCGTCGGCGAATTTTACGCCAAGCTCGGCGACGACTTGCAGGCGTTCGCCGAGCTGCACGGCGAAGACGTCGCATTCTGCGGTGACCCGGCGCTGCAGCTATCCGAGAACGAAGTCGCGCTGCTGGGCACCAAACCCGTGCGTTGCCTGAAGACGGCGCTGGCCGCATTCACGGCCATCCGTGAGCAAGGCGAAGGCGCGCCCGAGCACTCCGAGACCTCGCACTATTCGCGCTTCTTGGCGATCCACGCCGAGCTTTCCGCCCTCACGGCGCAGCGTGCGGATTTTTCGCCAGCCTTTCCGGCGGCCCACAACCCCGTGCTCAGGCGACCGTTGCGCCCGGAAGGGCGGGTCTGGCTCGAAGACGAGGCGGCGGCCAAAACCGTCGATCTCGCGAACAGCGCCTACGGACTCATGCTGCGGCTGATCGCCTACTCGTACTTGCTGCCGCGTCCCGAAGCCGAAAAGTTACTGGTCGTCGAGCTTGCCATGGGCTTGATGCGCGCCGTGACTCCGCTCGGCGAGCGCGCCGCGCGGCTGCCGGCAGGTCCTTCGAATCCGGCATGTCACGCCGGCATGAGCTTCACGACCCTGCGCGATGCCGGCGCGTTTCCGCCCAGCCCCGGCGCGCGCCACGCCTTCGTCGAGCGCCTGGGCGAGCTTACGCAAAGCGCGCGCGAGCTGGATCGCAATGGCGACGAGCGCACTTCCAGCGCGCTCAGGCAGCTGCAAGGTTTGCACGAGCGCGCCGTGCGAGGCTTCGCAGCTGCCAACGCACGGCCAAAAGTCCTCGCGGCGGCAGCCGCGCCGGCGGCGACACCGAACGTCGCGGCGCCGACGCCAGCCGCGGCAGCTTCGTCACCCGCCACCACAGCGTCGGGCATCCCGATACCGCGCGTCGAAAACGGCGTCGAGCACATCGACGGCAAGAGCCTCACGCTCGTGTACGAGGTTAAACGCTGCATCCACGCGCGTTTCTGCGTCACCGGCGCGCCGGGCGTCTTTTTGGCCAACGTCAAAGGGCCCTGGATCCAGCCCGACGGCATCGACACGGCGCGGCTGGTCGAAATCGCGCACGCTTGCCCGTCCGGCGCCATCCGCTACGAGCGGCGCGACGGCGAGCCGAACGAAGCCCCGCCTCCGGTCAATCTGCTGACCGTGCGCGAAGGCGGGCCCTACGCCGTGCACGGCGCGCTGTCAGTCGCCGGGAGCACGTCGAGCTTTCGCGCCACCTTGTGTCGCTGCGGAGCATCCAAGAACAAGCCGTACTGCGACAGCTCTCACCACGACATCGGGTTCGCTGCCAGCGGCGAACCGGCGACCGGTCAGGCCGAAATGCTCGAAGTGCGCGACGGCCCGCTCGAAGTCGAGCCGCAACCGGACGGCCCGCTGCAAGTGCGCGGAAACCTCGAGATCGTCAGCGGCACCGGTCGCGTCGTCGCGCGGCTCACGCAGGCGCGGCTCTGCCGTTGTGGCGGCAGCGCCAACAAGCCGTTCTGCGACGGCAGCCACGCCCGCATCGGCTTCCGTTCCTAGCCGGCCTTCGTTCGTAGCCGGCGGGTGTGGGAGGCCGGGCTCCTGGTGGGGCTGCCCAGCTGGGCAGCCCAAACAGAAACCGGGCCTCCCTGATGAGCCGGTGATCGACGAGCGGGTGACGAAGACGGGGCACGCCAACGCCGCATCGAGCGAAGGCGCGCAAGTGATCCGATAGTATCATCTGATACTATCGGATCACGCAGTTTGCCCGAGCTTCGCGGGTTCTGGCCGCTCCGAAAAAGTGCTATCCGGGAGCCATGACTCAAGCAGCTGCACTGCCGGCGGCGTTTTCGCCGGGGAACGTGGCCGTCGTGACCGGCGCGGCCAGTGGGATTGGCCGCGCGGCTGCGCGCCATTTCGTGAAGCTCGGCATGAAGGTGGCGCTGGCGGACCTCGAAGGCCCCGCGCTCACCAGCGCCGCAGAAGAGCTCGCCAGGCTTTCGGGCGAAGCGCAAAATGTGCTCGCGCTGCCGACCGACGTGAGTCGCCTCGCCGACCTCGCACTGCTTCGCGAAGTCGTGTTCGAGCGCTTCGGCGCCGTGCACGTGCTGATGAACAACGCCGGCGTTGGCACGAATCCGGGCCTACCTTGGGAAAATGGCGCCGCCTGGAAGGCGCTGGTCGACGTCAATCTGTGGGGCGTGGTGCACGGCGTCGAGGCCTTCGTGCCGCGCTTGCTCGAGGCTGGAGCGCCCGCTGTGATCATCAACACCGGCTCCAAGCAGGGCATCACCAGCCCGCCGGGGAACGCCGCCTACAACCTGTCGAAGGCCGCGCTGCGCAGCTACACCGAGTCGCTGGCGCACGCGCTGCGCGCCGCGTCGCAAGGCCGCATTTCCGCGCACCTGTTGATCCCGGGCTTCACCTACACGGGCATGACTGGCAGCGGCGAAAAGCCGCCGACGGCGTGGTCGCCCGAGCAAGTCGTCGAGTTCATGTTGCACAGCCTCCGGCGCGGCGACTTCTACATCTTGTGTCCGGACGGCGCCGTCGATCGGGCGACCGACGAGCGGCGCATGCAGTGGGCGATCGACGACATCATCAAGAATCGCCCGGCGCTTTCGCGTTGGCATCCCGACTTCGAAGCCGAATTTGCGGCGTACATGCGCGCGCCCCGGGACCAGACGCGGTAAATCCGGCTCTCACCCAAGGCGCGCGCGCCTCGTCGTTCAGCGGCCGTTCGCGCGCTGGCGGGCTTGGCCCTTGAGCTCGCGCAGCTTGCCTGCTGCACGCATTTTGGTGTTGCCAAGCGCCGCGCCGACGCGGTTCTTGAGCGCGCCCGTGGCCTCTTCGACCGTGCCTTGGACGCGCCCAGCTGCTTTGGCAGCCTGCTCTTTGGCGCGGCCTTTGGCTTCGCTCACCGCGCCCTCGGCTTGCATGCGCTCGTTTCCGACGAGCTTGCCGATGCCACCCTTGATTTTGCCACCGAGCTTCTCGGCGGCGCCTTCACTACGTTTGCTTGCGTTGCTCATTGAGGCTCACACTCCTGGCCTTCGCTACAGCAACACTCGTGCCGCGAGTTTTTGGCGCGAAATGCCCGCCCGACGCGACAATGCGCCCCAACCGAGCGTAAACGGTGCGGCGCGACCGCCGCGCCAGCGCGCTCGCGGTGCCCGCTAAGGGCCGGCCCGCCGGAGCAAATCACAATCATTTCCGTGCGTTACTGATTTCTGCGAAAACTGCAGCGCGGCATGTCGAAAATGCGGCGTCGGCTCCGACGTCTGGATGTAAGCGCCACGAGAGGCGCTGTGAAGAAAGGTAACTCGCCAATGAAGTTCATGTTGATGATGAATGCGCCGCGCGGAGATGGCGATTGGGGCGTGAAGAACTGGACGATGGACGAGCTGAAGGCCCACATCGGCTTCATGAAAAACTTTGCGCGCGATCTCAAGAACGAGGGCGCGCTGGTCGGCGCCGAAGGGCTCGCCCCGCCCGGTCAAGCTCGCGTCGTGCGCGCCAGCAAGCAGGACCGCGCGCCCGAGGTCACCGACGGTCCATTCGCAGAAGCCAAGGAATTCTTGGCCGGCTACTGGATCGTCGATGTCGAGACGCCCGAGCAAGCCTACGCGATCGCGGCCCGCGCCTCCGTGGCACCGGGCCCTGGCGGCAAACCACTTTACCTCCCGATCGAGGTGCGCGAAGTCATGAGCGCCCCGCCGGTCGACGTGTGACGCGGAGCGCACGCAGCTGAGGAAATCATGGATCACGGCGCCGAGCAGCTAGTGCGCGAGCTTTCGCCGCGGGTGCTCGGCGCTCTGGTGCGCCGTTATGGGGACTTTTCGGCCGCCGAAGACGCTCTGCAAGAGGCGCTGCTGGTGGCCTCGACGCAGTGGCCCAAAACCGGCGTGCCCGACAATCCGCGCGCCTGGTTGATTCAAGTTGCGGCGCGTCGCATCACCGATCAGCTGCGCAGCGAAATCGCGCGCCGGCGCCGCGAAACGCTGCTGCTGGCCGAAACGCCCGAAGACGAGCGGCTGTTCCCGGCTCCTGACAGCGCTGATGAGCCGGAAAAGGACGACACGTTGCTGCTCTTGTTCATGTGCTGCCATCCGACCTTGTCGAAAACCTCCGCCATCGCGCTCACCTTGCGCGCGGTCGCGGGGCTCACGACCGCCGAGATCGCCAGCGCTTTTCTGGTGCCAGAAGCCACGATGGCCCAGCGCATCAGCCGCGCCAAGCAGCTGATCAAAAAGTCGGGCACGGGCTTCGCCATGCCGACGCAGGCCGAACGCGACGAGCGGCTAGCTTCCGTGCTGCACGTCCTTTATCTGATCTTCAACGAGGGCTACACGGCAAGCTCCGGCGAGAGCTTGCAGCGCGTCGATCTGTCGAGCGAAGCCATCCGGCTCGCGCGCGCCGTGCAACGCTTGCTGCCGGAAGACGGCGAAGCGGCGGGCCTGCTCGCGCTGATGCTGCTCACCGATGCGCGGCGCCTGGCGCGCTCGGGTCCCGACGGCGAGCTTATCCCACTCGACGAGCAAGACCGCGAGCGCTGGGATCGCGAAGCCATTGCGGAGGGTGTGGCGCTCGTGAGTCGTGCGCTTTCGCAAGGCGCGGTCGGCGCGTACCAACTGCAAGCCGCGATAGCGGCGTGCCACGACGACGCAGCGCGCGCCGAAGACACCGACTGGCCGCAAATTCTCGCGCTCTACGGCCTGCTGCAGCACATGTCGGACAATCCCATGCTCACCTTGAATCGCGCCGTCGCGGTCGCCATGGTGCATGGCCCGCGCGCCGGGCTCGAGCTGCTCGAGTCGCTCGATGCCGACCCGCGCCTCGAGCAGCACCACCGCTTGGCAGCCGTCCGCGGTCACCTGTACGAAAAGGTAGGTGACCAGCTGGCCGCCATTGCAAGCTTTCAAGCGGCGGCCGAGCGCACGTCGAGCGTGCCAGAGCGCAACTACCTGTGGCTCAAGGCCGCACGGCTGCGCGAGCGCCTGCAGTAGCGCTGGGGGGCAACGGCCAGACTCTTCGCTGGCGGGAATTGTGCGCCGTCACAGAAACTCTCCCGCGCTTCGTCAGGGCACTTACACTGAAGAACCCGGGTCGGTCGAAGCCTCGAGCCCCCGTCGTCCATTGTGCTCTCACCACTTCTTCTGCGAATGAGGCACCCCTGACATGCTGAGCTCCCGACTGCGGGCGAGCGCCCCGGCTCTATTGCTGTGCGCACTGGCCATCGGCTGCGGCGACAACGCCCCAGCCACCAACAACCCACCGGCAACCACTGGAGGCGGCAGCGGCGGCAGCGGCGCCGGTGGAGCGCTGAGCGCCGGCACGGGCGGCACCGCTGCGGCAGGACAGACGACAGGCGGCTCGGCGATCGGCGGCACGAGCATGGCCGGCGGCGGCGCGGGCGGCAGCGGCGGCAGCGGGGGTGCTGCGGGCGGCGCTGGCAGCGGCGGCAAC
>Ga0307508_10006587_pt1 | contig 10907 bp, 7 predicted proteins | sample 9_EM_MG_FD_203089 | JGI IMG/M metagenome (GOLD analysis project Ga0307508, IMG submission 203089) | Populus trichocarpa ectomycorrhiza microbial communities from riparian zone in the Pacific Northwest, United States - 9_EM | ecosystem: Host-associated > Plants > Roots > Unclassified | place...
AGTTTTGCGGGAGCTGGTTCCTCTCTTTTTTTTTGTTTAATCATGCTCGGATCCAGCCCATGTACACTATGGCGACAAGGCTGGCTCCTCTCCTGTATGTATATACTTGTACTCTACTTTCATATTGGGAATCAACCACAGATTATCACCTCTTCATTCCGCCCGTTGGTCTTTCAGTACACCACGTAGTTACTACTCTTTGTAAATAAAAAGCATAGTTTGCCCAAAGCGGTCAAAACGCGTATTTTTCACCTCCGGATGCGTGTCCAGCGGGAAAACTACTTTTTTTTTCTTTTCCTACCCCCACTTCACTATACAGGAATACCTCGCACTGCAAAAAACGTAGCAAAAGTAAATACCTACAACATCGGGATGGTTGAGAATTTCGCAAACGGGTGGGAAATTACCTTTTTTTCGGCGTAACAAAAATAATGCGCCCAGTGGGTAGCAACTACTTATACACAGACCATTTTGACTTGGGAAGCCGAAGAAGCACAGTACATAGCTCACCTGTTCTCGCAAGTGTGAGCGTGTCGCGAGACAAATGCAAAGGTTGTCTGTCTGGGGATTGATAAAAGCTATACCGCTATCCGTTATACGCACCGAAAACTGTTTTCATCTTGAGCAGTCATGTGATTTTGCTAGCAGTGTGCCATGACTGCCAAGATGTTGCGATGTGACATGACGGATCACCCGTCACGAAGTTGATGTGACGGTACTAATTGGAGGAAACAGGGATCGTGGTCGACGCGGCGGAAAAGGAATGAAGAATCGGAGCTGTACAGGGCGCAACGATTTGCGAGGTGAAGAGACGCACCGAAGATATCAGGAGACAACGCAGCGGCAGCAGCAACGGAAAAGCACCGCTAAGTAGCCATTGAAGATAAAGCCGCCATCGGCCAATAGCGAGCGAGATGTGCGGAAACCCGGAACGACTGACCGGCTCGTACGCCATGGCCGAGAGTCTGGTTGCCAGCAACTCGCTCATTCCGCCCTCGCCGCAGAGGTGATGATGATGATGATGATGATGATTCATTGATCGTATGCGACCCTACTGGATCATGACGATATTGTGTACAGTCCTTTCCTGTTCACCGTCCGCCGCGACCTCTCACAGTCCGCCGGTGCCTTGTGGTAACTCCCCCTGCCCCCGCCTGGCCTGCCCCGACAGAGAAAAGTTCTGCAGTTCTTCTTCCCCTCCCGTCATACCCTGCTTCCCTTCGCACCTCCACTACAGCTCTGTACTGTACATGGCTACCGACCGCACACACGCAGTCATAACCTTACGGCGTCGGCAGTTGTCTGACGTCAAGCCCATCTGACCTGCCAACCTTCGCAACCAAGCCAGTGCGCTTCTCCCTTTCTTCATCATCATTCTCTGGTGATCCCTTAGCGTGAGGTGGGAATCCAGCCATATTCCAAGCCATCGGGTCGCTTCGCTGTTGAACAGGATTTCTCTTCCTCCTGTCCTGACCGTCGCTGTGGGGGGTTTTTCTTTTCCTGCTGGACAACACCGCCTCGCTCTTGTCATGGTCGAAGGTCACTCCGTTCTTTTCGCCCCACTCGCATGCCACCCCCCGCTGCTCTCGAGAGCTTTTCGGCCACTTCCTCATCTGATTTTCCATCCGCCCACCACGAGATATCATCGGCAAAGGATAGCGCCTTCACCCCTTCGCACTTCCCTTCCACTTCGTCAAATATGCCAGAGAGGTAGGTGGTGAAGAGGATCGGGGCTGCCGGTGAACCCTGTGGGATGCCTGTCTGCACCCCGCAGATCTCCCCTTCCACTCCGTCCAGTACCAGCCTGATCCTCCGGTCCTTCATAAAGCTCCCTGTCCATCGAATCAGGTCTTGCTGGACTCCCAGCTCGCCGTAGAGGTATCACCTCCAACGCGGATTATACTTGGGTGCATCGAGTCACATGTACAACGGAAACGATTTCATTACCTACGAGCGTCTACCAATACCAAAGGCTAGAAAACAAGGAAAGACCGGGACCGGAAGGAACGACAGCCCGCAAAAGAAAGAACCCCCCCCCCCCACGCCACTCGACTACCGGATCAGAAACATCCACGGCACGAATATCGCCATGGCGATGGTCTTCCACAGCTTCCGCTTGGCGTCCTGGTCGTAGCCCTCTTCGCGCACCTGGGCGCGGCCGACGACCTCGAGGAAGACCATGTCCATTGTGCCGCGGTCGACGGACCAGAACTTGCATCCGTGCTGCGGGCCCTGCGTCTCGAGCTTGCGGAACACGGCGGCGACGCCGCCGTCCTCGCTGGCGGGGATCGAGAAGCGCACCTGTCCGCCGAAGCTGCGCGGCTCCAGCTCCGCGCCGGTGAACGACGCCGCGATCCAGCTGTTGACCGTCGCCATCTCCGCCTCGGCCGAGTGCGGCGCGCTGGCGAGCACGATGTGGACGAGGTATTTGTCGCCGTAGCGACGGCGGAGCTGCTCGGTGGTGCCCAGTGCGAGCATGCGCTTCGCGAGGATCCCCGCGCGCCCGGCGAGCGCGCTGCATTCCTCCATGCTGTGCGTGGTGAGCACGAGGGAGCGGCCGGGGACGACGGACTCGAGGGTGCGCCACATCACTCTGTCGCTCGCGTCAGTCACGTGAGATCAATCGCACATACTAGGACAGGGGGGGGGGGGCACCTCTTCGCGGCGGCATCCATGCCGGACGAGGGCTCGTCGAGCAGGAGCACGGCCGGATTGCCCATGAGGGCGATGGCGAGACTCAGCTTCCGCTTGTTCCCGCCGCTGAGCTTCTCTGCGACTCTGTAGCGAAACTCGTCCAGTCCAACGGCGCGGATGACCTCGTCGACGTTGTAATCGACGTTCTCGACGCCGCGGATGCGGGCGTAGAACACGAGGTGCTCCATGACCGTCATGCGGTCCATGGCGTCGAACTGCGGGCAGACGCCGAGGTGGGCGCGGGCCGCCGCACGGTTCTTGGCCACCGGCACGTTCTGAACGAATATCTCGCCGGCGGTCGGGCGCAGCTCGCCACGGATCATGTTGATGGTCGTCGTCTTTCCCGCTCCGTTGGGGCCCAGCAGCGCGAAGACTTCGCCGCGCGGCACGCCGAAGGTGATGTCGTCGACGGCCTGGAGCTTTTTGAACTTCTTGGAGAGATGCACCACCCGCAGTCCGTCGTTGGAAGAGTCCACCCGCCGGAGCTCGTCGGATATATCCTTCTCCGAAAACGTGTTGTCCTCGGCGTCCCGGGGCGCGGGCGGCTTGCTGCCGCGGTGGAGGAAGCCAAAGTTCATGCGGAGCTTTCCGGAATCGTGCAGCACCAGGAGGGAGAACAGGACGACGATCTGGAGGCACAGGAACAGGATCGAGCTTCCGTACAGCCGCATAGTCCCGGGGTAGGATATCAGCGATTCGCCCTCGCAGCTGATCGAGAAACTGTTCAAGGACACAAAGAAGGCGTGCGTCAGACACACGATTGGCGATAGCGCGCAGAAGACGTAGTTGGTCGTGTCGAGCGCGCTGTCCAGGTCGGCCGCGTCAACGAAGGTGTAGATGCTCATGTAGGTGATCAGATACAACAAGAAGAAGGACGCCTGTCCACCGGCGGCGAAGGCGAACGCCGACAGCTGACTCTTGGTGACGAGCGAGATGCAATAGACCAGCACCGTCGCCGCGATGCCGTAGAGCAGCACGACGACAAAGAGGTATCCGAGGGCGTACCATCCGGACGTGGCGGCAGCGAATATTCCCGTGCAGATCACCGAGATCAAGAGCACCGCTGCAAAGTCGAAGAGAGCATAGGCGAGCCACAGCGGCAGCGCGCGGACACCGTTGGAGAAATGCAACGCCCTGACCTTCCGGATGCGCTCGATCGTCGGGTAGAGGGCGAAGAAGGCCGGGAAAGCGGAGAAAGCGAGACCAGCATAGGCGACGAAGATCATGGTGTCTCCCTGTCCTGCCGGCCAGACGTAGTCGAACGGAAGGTAGGTGGCCGAGATGCCGTTGGTCACGTTGAGGAGGACGTTGTCGACGATATTCTGGAACATCATTGCACCGCGCAGGGACGCGCTGTAATCTCCCTGGTAGGCTATGGTAGCGCTGTTGTTCTCGAAGAAGATACCGCCCGGGGTGACGTTCTTGTAGTTGTCGTGAATGTAAGCGTTGAAAGCGGGGAGTGTTTCGGTGAAGTTGAGCGAGTCGGTCAGGTTCGCCGTCGCGTCGAACGTGCCATTGCCCGCCGGCAGCAGAATATCGGCAAGGCCGACCAAGCTGGGCAGAATGCTACTCGGGCCGAGGAGGATATCGTACTCGTCGCTGAACGTGAAGTTCTCGACGTCCGAGCGGAAGACCTGCCTAGCTGAATTGCACGAGACGCCGTCGAAGCTCTTGAACGTGATCATGGTGATGCCGGCGGCGATGATGGGGATGGCGATGGCCGCCATCTGGGGGAGGTAGTTGCGCTGCAGGATGGTGATGCGCTTCCGGATAAGGACCCACGTCTGCTGGAACAGTCCGAGATGTCGTCCATTGTGGAGCGAGACGGCCTTCTTCTCCGCCGTGTCCGAGTTGCCGGTCGAAGTGATCTTGTCGACGGTCTCGGTGTCGCCCGGCTCCCCGCGCTCACCCGTGTTCTCGGGTCTGTTGACGATGCTCTCGTCGGCCACGGACAGGAACACATCCTCGATCGTCGGTCCTTGGACGTAGTAATTCGACACTCCTTGCTTCTCGAGGGACTCGATGACCCGGCTCGCCGCTGTCGCGGTGGGGATGTTGTAGATGGTGGCGTCGTAGAACCGTTTGAAGGACACCCCGGCAAGCGCCGGCGCACCGATGGGCGCGTGCACCCTGTATCCGCCTCCGTATTCCATCTTCAGCTGCACCGCGGAGCCTTCGCACTTGAGGTGGCCTTTCGAGAGGATGGCGATGTGGTCGGCCAGAAGATCAGCCTCGTCCAGGAAATGCGACGTCATGATGGTGGTCCGGGTCCCTCGGGCGGCCAGAATGATGTCCCAGATTTTGCGTCTCGAGAGCGGGTCCAGACCGGAGGAGACCTCGTCGATGGCGCAGACCGTGCTTCCACCGGTGAACATGGCCGCGAGCTGCAGCTTCCGCTTCTGGCCTCCGGAGAGCGCCTTGCTCTTGGTGTGTCGCTTCTGCGTGAGGTCGCACTCGTCGATGAGGCGGCGCAGGGTTTCCGCGTCGTCGCCACTGCACTTGATCAGGTTCCAGATCCGCACGTGTTCCTCCACGGTCATGTCGTCCCACAGCACGTTCTTCTGCGGACATATTCCGATCGCTCGGTCGCCGGCGGCGATGTTGATCTCGCCCTCCATGATGCTGCCCAGTCCCGCCACAGCCTCGAGAGTGGTGGTCTTTCCTGAGCCATTGGCGCCGAGGAGAACCAAGATCTGTCCCTCGGCAACGTTGAGGTTGAGCCCGTTGACGGCGACCACGGGTTCCTTGCTCCGGGCGCGGCCGAACAATTTCGTCAACAGACGCGGGGGGTAGCGCTTAGTGAAGCCCCGGATCTCGATCGCGTTGCCGTCGCCGAGCTGGTGGCTGAATCGACGGTGGCCCGCGGAAGCGGTGCCGAACAGGCAGCGCTCGACGTACGCGGCCAGGATCGGATACGCCAGGGCCTGGATGACGGAGAAGACCCAGTACGCGACGATCGGAAGCGTCGACTTGCTGTCCGGGGCGGCTTCGAGCACGTTCGCGCCCACCCGCTTGCCTTCCCAGCGGCCCAAGCTGATCGAGTGGAACACGTAGGTCATGGGCGGGAACAGCAGGCTGAGCACCGCATAGGTGCCGGTCGAGGCATTCTTCGAGACCTGAGCGATAATGCCGAGGATCAGCGAGAAGACGGCCGTCGTGATGCCGCTAAGCTGGGCCTTCTTGAAGAAGGCGCCCAGGAACAGTGCCCACGAGGCCAGGGCCCACCCTGAGGTCAGGAACCAGACGATCATGATGGCGATGGACGAGCTCTTGAAGATACCGGCCCACAGGTTGAGGGCCATGACGACCCAACCGCCAATGTACATGCACGAGAACGACAGGTGATAGGACATGACGCGCGCGTATTGGGATCCGCCCATGGCCTCGATCAAGGTCGACAGTCCCTTCTCGCGCTCCGTCGCCTGGAATCCGGCGAGGTGATAGACAACGCCGACCATGCCGATAAAATACGCAGCCGAGAGATAGTTGATGACGGCGGCGGAGAACCTGAGTACTCGGCGTCAGCAACTCCATGGGGGGAAAGCCGGACTCGCACCGGCAATTACCTGGACCGGATCCGCGCCTGGTACTCGTCCTCGGTGAGCGACGTGTAGATGTACTCCGACACACGGACCGAGTCGACATCGGGCCTTCCTTCCTGCCTCGCGATGGCCCGATCGACGGCGAACTGTAACGGCATCAAGACCCTGCAACCGTCAACCCGCGCCCGCACGCCCTCCCTCGCGAACTAGCCGCAGAAAGACACTCACTTCTGCGCGCTGCTGCCGTGGTCCTTGACATCGACACTGGGGTCACTGAACTCGATGTCGCCTCGGACGGTGTACTGCCACCGGCCGGTATCGCCCGTGTTCGGACTGCCTTCGAAGACGACAGCAGCGAAGCACAGCGACACGCCGCGCAGGCTCTGCTTGCACTCGGTCCGCAGGCGGTCCTCGTCCTCCAGCACGAGCACGGGTCCGCTGGGAATCAGTTCCCGCCGCAAGGAGTCGATCAGGGTGTCGACCTCGCCGCCGAGGCCATTGTTGACGAACACGAACTTTTTGCCGCGCTCGGATGCGAAGGCGTCGGCGAGCTCGCGAACCGGCTCCGGCGAGCCGATGCCGTACCGCGACGGCGGTAGGAACAGGATCCGCGAGTACGAGAGGAAGCCCACGAAGATGACCGGGAGGAGGAACGCGCGGATGATGGTCGTCACGGAATGCCGCCGCGCGTTGATGATCAGGTTCTTGCGCACCAGCGCCCACGTCTGGCGCAGGACCGCTGCGGCGCTCATCGCGGTGGGACGTTGTTGTTGTTGTTGATGTTGATGATGATGATGACGATGATGATGGTGATGATGATGCTGGTGTTGTCAGTTGTGGGTAATGCCAGCTGTGGGTTGTTGTTGTTGTTGTTCTTCTTGTTGTTGGTCGTTGCGACAATTCCGTCGTCGCCGTGATCGCACCGGATACGATGTGAAGACGTTGGAGGTTGAAGGTGGACTAGGACGGTATATCGAGCTAGTGGGGATGCCGGCGGATATATAGCGAGCCGGGGTTGCGACCAGCAGGCAGAGTCGGGATGTCCGACAGGGACCCGCAACGGGCGATCGAGCGAGGCGCAGCGAGCGAGCGGCAACGGGACGCGCTCCGGATACGACGCTGTTCGGGTCCACGTATGTTCGTACGAAGTCGGCACACCCGCGCGGGCTGTGATTGGCCCGCCCGGCCGAACGGACGTGGGCGGACGGGCGCGCTCGCGGTCTGCGGTAGCAATGGGCAGGGCTGACATGACCGCACAGGCCCCAGAAGGTGCTGCAGGGAGCGAGCGGAAGGAACGGAGAGGGCTGTGATCTGTGGTCTCCGATTCCGCAAGGCGCACTGCCAGAAGCGCGGGCTTCGGCTGGGGCGCGGCGGGGTATATGTATGTTGTGTGAGTGGCCAGTCCTCGTCCTTGCGAGCGAAGGTTCGAGAAACCACCGGGACGAAGCGGAGCGGATGGTGTGCCACCGACGCCATGACTAATCGGGAGGCCCGGCTGGCTCCGGGATCCCGAACCGGCAGCAGAACTAGTCTACCATCACCACAGCAACGGAGCAAGCACCTTCCATGCAGAGCAACGCGCAGAACAGGTTGCATGCTATATATATATTCTGCAGACCAGGGCGCTGGGGCACCACCTTGACTGACTACATAGATTTGTCTGTAATAAGTATGTATCAGATACTCTACAGGAGGGATTGTCCATTAGCGTGCACGGCAGAACACTGACGCGTCGGCACTGCTAACTGCGTGTAGTTAGTGCCTGCGCCAATGCTTTTGCCACGCCCATTGAAGACCACTAGTTATCGACTCACATCGCGACTTGGTCATGCCACAACAGGTGATGCGCAAAAGAACAAGGAGGAAATACGGAAATCAAGAAAACGTAGTCTCGCAGTTCTGCACGACGCTGCTGGCATTGAGTTGTACAGACGGGTTGAGGTCAGCGCCCTACATTTGTTACCACCACGCGGATGTCGAAAAGAACGGGGCTATTAGATATGGATATGTTGCACGTGACGAAGTCTGCAGAGCCTCCGATTTTGCGAGCACGAGCTAAACCGATTTCGTACAGCTGTATACATATCTGCAGGCATAAACAGCAAATCGGCTGCGCCCCAGCAAATCCGAATCTATCTATCTAGGCATCACTTGCTGCACGCGAGGCTGCGACGCACAACACCGCGCAAGCGACTCGAACGGATGACCGCAGAATCTGATGTGAGGTGTCTCGACTAGATACATATGTATAGAAGTCTACATACTATATGTACGTACATAAGGAGTCGTCGCTGTCTTGCCTGCCGGGGCTCACGCGTGACGCCAAGACTTCGCTAGCCTCCTGCTCCCAGCACGGTGGCGATTGGCCGATAATTCTCCCCAGCTGATCCCGACGATGATGATGACGATGACCCTATTGGATCATGGCGATATTAAGGTAGATCCCAATCTAGCTGAGCGAATACGAATCGCGCATTGGGCGAGAGCGAGCTACATAGAGAGCGAACGAACAGCCAGCCCAGCTGCATCCCGCATCCGGTTGAAGGTGTCTATGCGTACGCGCAACGGTGGAGAAATAATTAAAGCGCTTCCGAACCAGGACCGGCTGTCTATCTATCTACTCTACATACGCACACCGCTGTCAGGACGGAAGGAGAAGGAGAGAGAAGGAGTTGCGCAGACGGTCGGGGCAACGTTCGCCCGGTCGACCTTCAGCAAATACGAGGCGTACATTATAGACTGTGTACGCACATCATATGTACGCAATGCAGCACGCACGTAGCCCAGTTGCTCATCCACCCATATCCGCCCATCCGCCGCACTGTCGTGTTGCTGTTGAGCAGAGGCGAGGCGACTCAGCTGAGACGAAGCGACCGAGCGGTACTGTAAAGCAACGGTTTTTTTTTGTTTATTCATTATGTACATACCTACTCGCAACAGTAAGCAACGTGGCGCGGCGCAACAGTCAGAATAAGCATAACCCGTCGCGCGGGAGTCGGAGTTCCCCCGACAAACTCTGCATGACGGGGAGGGGAGGCTGTGCAAGTGCGCAGCGCCCGCCAAGCCGATGCGCGCGTGCGCGACACGGGCTGTCACTCGGCGATGGATGCTGTCCGGGCCGATCTGGTTGGTTGGTTTGCTGACCGCCTCGCTTACGGAGAGTTTCGGTCGTCTCTCTTTGGCGCCAGCTGAAGGGGGGGCCGCTCCGGAGCGTGCAGGAGGAGGAAGGGTTTGCACGCAGCTGAGATCTCACGAATGCTGCGGTATAATGCATTCGACGTCTCGAAGCGCCCGCCGCATGCAGCAGATCGTGCGGCTGCAGTCGGGCAAGGCGTCTCGAACTCTGGCGGGAAGCCTCCGCGTCTCCAGCCCCCCGACTCGCACGCATCCAGCTGGTTTCTCCCCCGGATCCGCAGTCGACGGAGCCCCACCGACACCGCGCGGAAGGCGACACGTATCCAGAGCGCATACGTGGATGGTGACTCCTGCTCGGCGCCATGTTACTCCGAGTTTCGTACCACCACCAGCACCACCTCCCCCACCGCCGCCCCGCTGGACGACAGCAGCGATCGGACGAGGACTCGCGAATGCCCTTGCAGCGGAGGAGCCAGACGCCCGCGGAGCGGACACGCACGCCCTGCCGCTTCTCAGGTCTCGCTCACTCCGAGCGGGAAATTCCGGAGAAAAAGTGGGCCGAGGCGATCAGCGGTGGGCTGGAGGCTGGACCTCCAGAAAGAAGTACAAGGTCCCGAGCAGGATGCTCCATGAGGCTCGCATCAAGGTTCTGCGAGCTGAATGCACTGGGCCAAGCGTCAGCCCACTGCTCAGTGCTGGTGCTGCCGGTACCGGACGCAGTCACGGGATTATCTCTTCAAGGCGTGCCCCAAGTGGAAGACCCAGCAGAAGATCCTGTCGGCAGAGGGTTGGGGGAGATGTGGGAGGGGGAAGAGCCGGTGCAAGTCCGCGGCCTCCTTTCCGACGGGAGATGCAGCCAGGCGGTGCTAGACTTCCTCTCCACCACCGATGTGGGAAGGCTGGCCCCGACGGGGGAAGACGCAGGGAGCGAGGTGTCTGAGAGGGAGATCCGCGAGCGCAGGGAGGGGAAAGAGGAGAGGAGGACGGAGGCGGAGGAGCTGGGCGCCGCCGGGAAATGCCGCCGTTTCTACCCACGCCCTCCTTCCTGGCATCCGCAGACGAGGACTATGGGGGTGTTGGCTTTCTTTTTTCGGACTCTTTTCCTCTGTGATTCCTTTAGTACGCATCGTATGCACCATCCTGGGGCGGAGGGCAAAGGAGAGCTCGAGCCTGCAACCTGCCGCCCCCCCGCGCGGACTGCGGACTGCGGACGGGAAACATGGATGGAAAGGTGCGCCGCCGTAGTCTAGATAGGCTGTATGCGAGTATGAATAAACAAGAAAAAAATGGAAGAAAGAAAAAACACGCTGGACGACAGCAAGAGTACGCGCGGGTTTTGATTTTAATTTTTTAAATTTATTGAAAAATAAAAATAAAAATAAAAAGAGATAAAGACGGGGAAAGCGCGCGGCGAGGAGGAACACGGATCGCCAGTGATCGCGTGGTACACGGGAGGGACCGCCAGATGCGCCGCTGGCTCGGAGAGTATGCCACGGACGGAGGGGGGGGGGGGGGACATCAATTTTATTTCGCGTC
>Ga0307508_10006589_pt1 | contig 10904 bp, 18 predicted proteins | sample 9_EM_MG_FD_203089 | JGI IMG/M metagenome (GOLD analysis project Ga0307508, IMG submission 203089) | Populus trichocarpa ectomycorrhiza microbial communities from riparian zone in the Pacific Northwest, United States - 9_EM | ecosystem: Host-associated > Plants > Roots > Unclassified | place...
CGCTTCGCGCCGATCGAGAGCTTCGATCACGAAGTTTGGGTCTTTCAAGCGCCGGCCTTTGAGCACTTCACGTCACTTCCAGTCTCGCAGCGTTTGAAGCCACAATCGAGCATGTTCGAACGGTCCTACAGGAGTCCCTTTGCTTCGGTTGCGCAGCGCGTCTGCCGTTCGCTGGGCATGCGAGGTCAGCGCTCATCTTCGCGTGTCTCGTCATCGAAGCAAGAGCAGGCCGGTTCTCATCAGCCGCCTAACCCTTCCTTCAAGCGGACCCGCCTACGGCGGTCCGCTTAAGTCAAACGTTAGGCGTCAAGAATGACCACTCCGACGATCAATGACATGATGGCCGCATACGCAGAAGATGCGGTTGATTTCGCGCGCACGAAGTTCGGTATTTCGCTCAACTACGCGAACGCAAGTATCGAACAAGTTGAGTTCGTCGCCGAGCAGCTTGCGCAAGCGCGTCCGAAAGGCTTCATCGGCAAACTACTCCGAAAGGCGCCCTCCGACGAAGAGATCCAAACGGTCTGCAAGATGTTGGGGGGATACATTGGTGAGGTCTACCGGCGCGCGAAGGGCGGCGACTGGGGAATCAACCAAGAGTTCCAAGCCCTCGGTGTGAGCCAAGGCGATAACTGGGTCTTTCCACCAGCAAAAGTGCATAAGCGGCTAATCGACGGCGCCGAAGACAACCTCTGGTCCTATTTCAGCGTGCTGATACAAGAGCCGTGGCAACGCAATGACGCCTAACCCTTCCTTCAAGCGGACCTGCCTACGGCAGGCCGCTTAAGTCAAACGTTAGAGCGCTTGCCTCTTCGATCGAAAATGTTCGTGAAGATCGTTGGCTTCTTTGCAGCAAGTACACGGTTGTAGCTATTCGCCTGCCGCTTCGTTCAGAGTTCTGGCATCCTTCGGTAGTAGTTTTGCAAGCCTCTCCCACCTCGACAGCCAAAAGCGTCGCGCCTTCGTTTCAAGTTCGCGCACATTGGCAAGAGCAAAGATGCAGCGCTTCTCGAAAGCAGGTCTGCCGCTGAGAGCACAGAATCAGTTCTCGTTCGAGCGAGCCCAACTTGAAATACAAGACCGAAATCCAAGAATACAGAGAGCGCGAGTTCGGCACGGTGGTTGCCAATCGACTTCGATCTCACGAGCGCTCTAACCATTCCTTCAAGCGGACCTGCCTTCGGCAGGCCGCTTAAGTCAAACGTTAGGCCTCATTTCAAGAGTCTCTGCCCCGACGCAATCAACCGTCAAAGAGCGGGAAAACCACTAGTGCAGGTCGAGGGTGACGAGGCCTTTGCTTTGGCATGCTCGCGGATGTCGGTAACGCCTTGCGCGTGACCGTGCGATGAGCGCGGCCAATCTTATAAAACAGGGGGATTTTCCTTGAATGACATAAGAAACTGGATGCAGCAGGTCTCGGACGTTTTCGATACAAACCCGCGAAATGGCAACAGAGAAAAAACGGTTTGGCTACGCCAACCGGCCCTAGAAACCGACCTAGAAGCCGATTTGTTTACTCGCGGACGACACATCTGCATCGACGGTTGCTCAGGCTCAGGTAAGTCGTCCCTTGTAATTACAACGCTAATCAAGCATTCTATTCCGTACACAACAGTTCAGGTCGGCAGAAAAATGGACTGGAAATCCTTTTGCAGCGAGTTGATTAGCAAAGGCGACACAAAACAGCGAGATATAAAAGGCTCAGCCACAGCAGAGTGGAAAGGATTGTTCCCGACCGGGAAACTCGAAATTTCTTTTGGCCAGAAATCCGACCCGAAAGCGTCACATGATCTATGGGAAAGAACAGTCTCCACGGCGAACGAGCACACAATTGCAAAGGCGATTGCGGAACAGAACTGCGTCGTCTTGATTGACGAGTTTGAGAGAGCAAGCTCTGATCTAGCCAACAGCATCAGTGAAGTATGCAAGATTCTCACGCAGACCTATAGTTCTCCTATGGGAAAGCTGATTATTCTCGGAGCAGATGATGTCTACAAGAAGCTTTATGACGCATATTCAACATTAGACAACAGATTGGTACACCTAAGCATTCCAACTCTGCCAACCCCGAACGACTCGTGGAGATATTTACGGTTGGGATTCAAAAGACTTGGAAAGTATCATCCAGGAAACAGCAAGTTTGCGAAGCAAGGCGATGAACTGAAAGCGATGCAGGCAATCTACTTTGCCGCAGATGGCCTTTTCAAATCTCTCACAGAATTGGGTGTGGAAATTTGCAAGGCTGTCGGCCCGGACATCAAGGGGGTTACCCTTCCCACGATTGAGCGAGTCTGCAATGGCTTTGATGCGCGGAATTTTGGCAAATACAGGCAACGGTTCTCAGACGTCCATCGGCTTGCGGAGGCAAATCCAGTTACGGCGGCGGTGCTTTTGCACATCAACAATCACGGCCTCGGGCAGATTCATGACCGCGAGAAGATTGAGAATGGCCTCACCTCTTTCGGAAAAGGACTTGTTGACGAAGCGATTCTTGCCCTTTGGAAGAACGATTTCATCGTAATTACGGGTGAGAGCAATCAGAAGATTTTTATCAAGAACCCAAGTTGGGCCCATACATTGCGGGTTTACCTGTCTGATGAGCAAAAGCGCAAAAAGCTTGAAGCTCACCTCGAGAAGCCTATGCAGATGAATTTGGGCCTGGGAGTGGATTGGGACAGTCTAGAGACAGACGCCGTCGGCGAGGATGATGCCTAACCCTTCCTTCAAGCGGACGTGCCTTCGGCACGCCGCTTAAGTCAAACGTTAGACGCCAAGGAGACATCGTGTCAGTCAAGCGTATGGACAACGTTGGCATCGTGGTGGAGAACCTTGATGCTGCCATTGAGTTCTTCACCGAGCTTGGACTTACCCTGGAAGGCCGTACTTGCATCGAAGGTGAGTGGTCCGGCCGCGTCACCGGGTTGCGCGGACAGCGCGTCGAGATCGCCATGATGCGAACACCGGACGGCCACAGCCGCCTTGAGCTCTCGCGCTTCGACGCCCCTACCATCGCGTCCGATCACCGCACCGCTCCTGTGAACTCGTTGGGATACCTACGCGTCATGTTCGCCGTCACCGACATCGATGACACCCTCGCCCGACTGAGCAAGCTCGGTGCAACAGTGGTCGATGAAGTCGTCAACTACGAGAGCATCTACCGCCTGTGCTACGTCCGAGGACCCGAAGGAATTCTCATTGGACTCGCCGAACAGGTTGGCGAGCAGACCGAACGGAAGAACCCTATGGAGCAAAAAGGTTGAGTGCTCGGGCGTTGGCGTCTAACCCTTCCTTCAAGCGGACCCGCCTACGGCGGTCCGCTTAAGTCAAACGTTAGGCGTCAGAATCTCACCATGGCCCAACCTCACCGTCCGAAATTTGTTGCCTCCCTGACTTTTCGCGGCTTCGACGTACTGCCGAGCGAAGTGGAATCTCTCATCGGCGTGAAGGCAACCTCGCTCGGAACCCAGGGAAGCCCGAGAAGACCCGGGACTACTCCGTTGCAGAGGTCGTTTGCCCAATGGGCCATTGAGTTTCCAGATTCCGCGCGCCTGGACGAGATGATCCCAGCCATACTGAACAGCATCGGTGGGCCGGACCATTTGGCCAAGGCAAGGAGCACTGTGAAGCCAGAATTTCTCGAGGTCGATCTCACGCTTCGCATCAAGGACTCGGAACACCAAGAAGGTGGCTTCATCGACCGTTCGACCATTGAAATGCTCGCAAAGTTTGGCGCCACGCTAAGTTTCGGATTTTGTGCGCGCGATGACGCCTAACCATTCCTTCAAGCGGACATGCCTTCGGCATGCCGCTTAAGTCAAACGTTAGGCCGCTTCAAACACCTATGCCAGACGCGACGCCACACCACGGAATCCCTCCCTTCGTTCTCGGAATGACGCGACGGGAAGCCCTCGCCGCAGCGGGAAGCCCTGACCCACTCGGGCAGCAGGGCGGCGGTGGAGCGAGCACGTCGGAGACATGGTTCTACTCGTCAATGCAAGCGGAGATCAAGTTCGAGGAGGAATTTGACTGGCGCATGAGCTCTATAACAATCGAAGCGCCCTCCGCAACAGTGAAGGGAGCATTGCTGATTGGCTGCAGGGCTGCTGACCTCTCGTTCCTGGCCGCCAGCGTCGGCATTCCCGATGTCAGACAGACTGATGACTTCGAAGAATCCGGAAAATGCCACGCAAGTGAGCTGTTCGACCTTCAGTTCTGGGAGCATGAAGGAAGAATCGTCAAGATCACACTATTCCCTCAGTTCGAAGAGAGCGGCAATGTACCTCGTTGGCCAGCGGCCTAACCCTTCCTTCAAGCGGACCCGCCTACGGCGGTCCGCTTAAGTCCAACGTTAGGCCGCTCATGACACCTCCAACAGCATCGAAACAATGGACGTATGTCGCCGCCCTCACGGCCGTTCTGCTCGCAGCCGCGTTGGGGCTTTACTTAGAGGTCATCTCGCTCAAAGACCTGTTGGTACCCACGCTGTCCTTGTTCAGTACGTTTTTTGGCGCCACGTTCGCATTCCGGCTCAATCAGGACAAGGAAGCCAAGAAACTCGAAACCGAACGTCGCGAAGCGCTCAATCGTGCCTCGTTTGTCCTCATCCGGCAGTGGAACGCAATGGATCAACTTGTTCGTCAGTTCCAGACGTATCCACCACCATTCGCGCGTGCCTTTAACATGCCCGCCTTCAAGCCACCCGCGTACGAAGACCTTTCTCACTCGATCGCCGAGCTGGACTACTTGATCGATTCGTCCACCCCCGGCCTTCTGATGGACCTTGTCGTCGAGGAAGAGAGGTTTCATCAAGCGTTGGAGGCCCTTCGGATTAGGAACGAGTTCTATGTCAACGAAGTCCAGCCGGCTCTGGAAATGCATGAACTCAATCGCAAGACGGTTACGCCGGAGCAGGTGCGCGCACTACTTGGTGAACGGGTCTTCGAGGGCGCCATGAACGGGGCCAGCACCGCTTGGGAGCAGATCTTCGCTGCCAGCGAGAGCCTCCCAAAGGTTCATCAAGCCCTTCTTGCTCAAGGAAGGAAGCTGTTCCCGGGCAAGAAGTTCATTACTTATGAGCGAGCGGCCTAACCCTTCCTTCAAGCGGACCCGCCTACGGCGGTCCGCTTAAGTCAAACGTTAGGCGTCACGGAGAACCCAAGTGAACGTACGTCGCGCCCCGCAGAGAACGCCAATGTATGTCGTGGCCACACACCTCTTGGTTGCGTGGCTCTTGCTGTGCGGTTGTCTCGCCGGTGTCTTCGCGCCCGCGTACTTATCAATCCGACACTTCATGCCATCATCAACCGCCGGTCCAGTTGGCGCTCTCTCCTTCATCGCAATCGCCGTAGTGGGCCTCCTACTGATCGTCACTATGGTGTATGGCGCTCTACATCTCTTTCTCTGGGCATGGTTCAGCTATCTGTCGAGGCTGGCGCCAACCGTTGTCAGAGCCGTGGAGAAACGGCTTCCGTCAGTACTAAATATTCCAGCGCTTCAGCCTCAGTACACGCGAGTTCGAAGCCGCTTCACTCGGCTGCCAAAATGACGCCTAACCCTTCCTTCAAGCGGACATGCCTTCGGCATGCCGCTTAAGTCAAACGTTAGGCCCTTACCCATGCCAAAGCGAATCACCGCGAAGAATCTCTGCAACTCACTTGATGGTTTGCAAGGAGGCATTGCTACATTCGAGGAAGGCCTCAGCGAATTCTTGCTCTCCGTGGGATACCCGCACCACTACGAAGAGATCGAATCGGCCCGGCCTGAGTTGGTCCGTCTGGGCTTATACGACTTCGTTAAGAACGCGATATTGGAGTCTGAAGCCCTGGTACGCGCCGGCAGATATCGTGAAGCAGAGATGCTCGTACTCCAGGCAAACCGACGCCTCTCCGAAGAGTCTGGAGCTTCCGACGACCTTCGTCGCAGGTACAAGGCAGCAAATGACTAAACACCCCGTCTCTGGCAAAGGTAGAGCAGGCGATTGAGCGGCCGGGCGGATAGGTGACCAGGGCCTAACCCTTCCTTCAAGCGGACCGGCCTTCGGCCGGCCGCTTAAGTCAAACGTTAGGCGGCAAGTTCGCTACGATCCAAGTTCAGGAGAAGTTCGATGACAGTGGAGCGCATCTTCGTACGGCAATCGCCAGCCGGACCTCAGACCGAACACGAGTGCGTGGAGGTAGTGACTGGCGCCGGAATCAAAGGCGACAGGTACTTCGATCGTCACGATGAACCGGGCCAGAACATCACCCTGATCGAGGCGGAGGAGATCGAATCCTTCATCTCCGAGTATCAACGCGAACCCGATCTCTCAATCTCCAATCGAAATATCGTCACCAGAGGCGTAAGGCTGAATGACTTGGTGGGACGGGAGTTCATGATCGGAGACATCAGGCTTCGCGGGGTTGAGCTTTGCGAACCGTGTCTCGGTCTCGGCAAATCCCTGGCCTCGCCTGAGCTGTCGGCAGCACAAGTCGTGAAGCGGCTTCTTCACAAAGCTGGGCTTCGCGCAGATGTCTTGTCCAGCGGCTCTCTGGCCTGCGGAGCCAAGATCACCAATGCCGCCTAACCCTTCCTTCAAGCGGACCCGCCTTCGGCGGTCCGCTTAAGTCAAACGTTAGGCGCCAATGGAGCGTTTGGTGAACTCGGTGCAACTCATACTCACAATGCTTGAGCGAAAATTGGGCTGACTGCCACTTCGTTTTAGTATCGATCGATATCTAAGCTTGGGAGAAGAGCCATGCATCATTCCAGACTCTGTGCGCTGCTAATCGACTGCAACACACCTGATATTGATCAGGCGGCTAGCTTCTGGGCTGATGCATTGGGTCGCGTCGTCGACCGTGATCACCCAGGTACTCGCGGCAACTACCGCATGTTGGCGACACCACCAGACGAGCCTATCGTACAAATTCAGCGCGTTGACCATGAGAGCCGGGTTCACATAGACATTGAAACCGATGACATCCCCGCTGAAGTAGCTCGCTTAGAAGAGTTAGGTGCCAGGGTGGTTAACCGCTTGGAGCGTTGGGTGGTAATGCAAGCCCCGACCGGGCAACGACTCTGTGTGGTTCGTATCCAGCGCCCAGGATTTCCTAAGAATGCAAACTCCTGGCCCTAATCCGCCATCCCGTCTACAGATCCGTTCGCGGTGAAGCCGTTGGCGCCTAACCCTTCCTTCAAGCGGACGTGCCTTCGGCACGCCGCTTAAGTCAAACGTTAGCCGTCAGAGCAGCACATGCCGTTCGCACTCGAAGAACTCACCGCGCGGCGACCGTACGCGTTCCATGTTTGCGGCACGGTCAACTTTCAGTCCATTCGGTCGTCGAGAACCTTGCGATCAGCGAAGACGCTGCTCACTGGCACGCCTCATCAGCACCTGCTTCTCGGGCGAAGAACCAAGACGGAACGAACATCGATATCAGGCGTCGACATCGAAGTCCGCGACCACCGACCTCTCATTGAAAGAAGCCTATCGTTCCCACCCAACTACGGGCTGAATGACTTCATTGACGAACTGAACTCGCGTGTCTTTCTGTGGGCGGGTACTGAAACAGGCCCAGTGCGCTCGGGCACGAATCACATCGCTCGCTACTCTGCGGCGGGACCGGTCTTTCTCCTGCGCGTTCCCACTGAAGCCTTGCTTCGCGCGAACCCAGTGCCAATCCTGGAGGTCACTTTCTGCAACTCTGGGTCTGCTCGGCACAACAAGGGCATGCCGGCAAAGCGAGGGCCAGAGACCTTCGTCAACCCGGCAAGCGCCCGTCGGCCGGCAGCCGACGTCGTTGAACTCACGTTTACGGGCGAAATAGTCCTGCCAATGGAAACGATGTATGCACCAAGCCTCCAGAATGAATGGCTGCCGCTCTAGACTGACGGCTAACCCTTCCTTCAAGCGGACGTGCCTTCGGCACGCCGCTTAAGTCAAACGTTAGGCGTTGAGTCACCCGCATCGAAGGCACATCTTTGTTCTCGCACATCTTTGTCGGCATCACCGATTTCAATCGCGCTCTTGCGTTCTACAACCCCGTGATGGTCGCGCTCGGGATCAGGCCTCGGTTCTGCGAGCCAGAGCGGCCTTGGGCCGGATGGCAATCGTCACCCGACCCGAGGCCACTGTTCCTTATCGGAAAGCCATACGATGAGAAACCGCCTGCGCCAGGTAACGGTCAGATGGTTGCTTTCCTCGCAGAGAGTCGCGCCGTTGTAGACAATGCATACGCCGTAGCGCTGGCCAATGGCGGCACGTCGGAAGGTCGGCCCGGCCTTAGGCCTGAATACCACGAGCATTACTATGGCGCCTACTTTCGAGATCCAGACGGAAACAAACTCTGTGTTGCCTGTCACTTGCCTCCAGGCTAAGCCCATGCCGCTCTTCGAAGGCACAACGCCTAACCCTTCCTTCAAGCGGACCTGCCTACGGCAGGCCGCTTAAGTCAAACGTTGGGCGTCACCAATTCACCTCTGACCTATGAAGTACTTCAAGACCTACGCAACTCTGTGCATCGTCGGCGCCATGTCTCTCGTCCATGACAATGACGTTCAGGCCCAGCAAACGAAGACCCTCTACAGTCTCAAGGCCGTTGAGGCGAATCCGATACCGAAGGATGAGCACTTCCTGCTTTGGCGCGACGTTGCCTTGAAGCAATGCACCGAAGCAAAGACTCGCTACAACCTGACGACAGAAGAGTGCCTTGCAGTTATTGGCCAGAGGGCTGACGCATGCGCCTCGAAGCTCTCGAGTTCTACACCTCCAGTCGTCAACACCACCGCGGCCGCTCGCGACATCGGCCGAAAGTATCTGCACTGCGCAACGCCTTACTACTTCTGCAAAGGGGTTGAGGTGAAGACCGAAGAAGAGGCCAGAGCAAAGTGCCAGTGACGCCCAACCCTTCCTTCAAGCGGACCTGCCTTCGGCAGGCCGCTTAAGTCAAACGTTCGGCGTCATTCGAGCAAGTCTTCCGTTCAGCTTGACGCACGTAGCCTTTGGGCTACACTTCGTGCATGCGCGTTGAGAAGACCGATGAATTCCGCGATTGGATTGACACACTCAAGGATCGAGCCGGGCGAGCCCGTATCTTGGTTCGGATTGACCGCTTGGTCGACGGTAATCCAGGCCAACACCGCGACCTTACCGACGGGGTATCTGAATTGAAGATCGACATCGGCCCGGGCTACCGTGTGTACTACGCGCAGCGAGGGGCAAGACTGTTGCTGCTGCTCGCGGGAGGCGACAAGTCGACCCAGCAAAAAGACATCGCAAAGGCGATCCAGTTGGCCAAGGATTTCAAGGAGTAGCCCACCATGCCCAAGACCGTAGCCCGGAAGCCGGCGAAAGCCAAACCCACGCCGTACGATGTGGCGGAACACCTTCGTACGCCCGAAGAGATGGCCGCCTACCTTGATGCTTGGCTCGATGAGGCACCGGACGACACAGCCGGCATTGCCAAGGCGCTCGGGAACATCGCCCGCGCCAAAGGGATGACACAAGTCGCAAAGGACGCGGGCCTGAGCCGGGAGAGCCTCTATCGTGCGCTGAGCGCGACGGGAAACCCGAGCTTCGCGACAGTTCTTAAGGTAGCAAGAGCACTCGGCATGAAGCTGCACGCTGAGGCAGCATAGGGATCGCGTGCACAACGCAATGACGCCGAACCCTTCCATCGAGCGGACAGTCAAAGGGCTACGCCCTTCGCCTGCCGCTCATGTCAAACGTTAGGCTTCTCATGGTTTTCCTCGCGATCACTCGTCAAGGCTACGAAAGTTACCGCACTCTCGGAGGTATCACCGCCGGAGCACTATGGGTTGCGGCCGGAGTTCTTTCGAGTGAAGAGCTCGCAACGCTGCGAGCTGCCGGCGGCGATGTCTCCGACTTCAACTACGCGATGGAACCTCATGAGTCGGAGGTCATCTCGGGTGCGGTCGAAATAATCAAGGAGCACCACCCGGGTGAGCCAGTGTGGGTAGAGGCATGAGCCAATTGCCGCCCGAGTCTTGCCGCAAGAGCTCGAGGCCTTCCGACCACGCGTACTGGCCACCGTGCACAATGAAGGCAACCAAGAATTCAGGTGCTGGCTTCATGCATTCGCTTCTAATTTCTGCCACTGAAGGCCAAGCATCGTCAGGGCGCCCGACGCCTAACCCTTCCTTCAAGCGGACATGCCTACGGCATGCCGCTTAAGTCAAACGTTAGGCCTCATGGTTCCCGCACCAATGCCGCGAGGTCCGTCCGCCCTTCCGCTATCGCCTCTTGACGCGGACGGCGATCTGCTGGCAGTTGGCAGCACTGTCACTGTTCTCCCTGTTGACTCATGCGTGTCAGACTTGCCATTCGAGGATCAAGATCGCCTTCGCCAAATCGTTGGCCAAACGAGGCGTATCGTCGCGTTCGATAATTCTGGGTTCGCGTGGCTCTGTTTCGCCACTGACGTCACAGAGAGCGCGGACTTCTGCTTGTTTCCCGGGGAACTCTCACGTGCATAGCGAGGCGAAATCCAAATGAGGCTATACGGCTACTCGAACGAAGGCCTTGAACCGCAGGAAGTAATTCCGGCCAAGCTTGCCGAGATCACGCTCTGTGCCAACGCGGACGAGCTTCGTAAGATCGCGACATTCCTCGAGTCATGCGCGGCGGAGATGGATCGAATGGGTGCAGCGTACGATCATGTTCATTTGTCAGATCGGCTCAAAGAGTTCGAGGCGTCTCCACACTTCGTCGTAGCGGGCGCTCGCAGCGAATGAGGCCTAACCCTTCCTTCAAGCGGACCTGCCTTCGGCAGGCCGCTTAAGTCAAACGTTAGGCGTCTATGGTCTCGTCGCACTCGATCATCGCTGAAAGTCCGGTCTATCGCGTGTTCTCGGAGTCCCTTGCCTCACAAAGCTCGCGCCTGGAGCATTTCAGTCACCAACGCACC
>Ga0307508_10006590_pt1 | contig 10903 bp, 17 predicted proteins | sample 9_EM_MG_FD_203089 | JGI IMG/M metagenome (GOLD analysis project Ga0307508, IMG submission 203089) | Populus trichocarpa ectomycorrhiza microbial communities from riparian zone in the Pacific Northwest, United States - 9_EM | ecosystem: Host-associated > Plants > Roots > Unclassified | place...
AAAAACAAAAATGCCCGACTGCATACCGGACGGCTTCAAGACATAGTTCCGCCACACATCTGCCATGTAGCCACACCTCTGCCATGTAGACTCGAATTCCTCTGGTAGCGCGTGTTCCTGTAGCGGCACTCACTCTTCCCAGGCATGAGCCACTATTGAGTCCGGCGCTACCAAGCACTACAGGATCAGTCAAGACTATGCTTCATATTGTCTTTGTCACTCACCAAGTTCACATGGCGTATGCGCTGCAGCATAGTCGCTGTAAGCTCCCTCGCACGCTGGGCAGACGTGGGCGGAGCCCAGAGTTACTGGAAAACCGACAACCAGCACCTGCTGGAGAGCCGGGCTCACTGGCGGTCAGCATCGGCATGAACGGCCCACGAGACCAAACGAAGACGACTGTAGTGGCTGGCGGGCAAGGAGCGACACACTAAGCGGGCAGGCCGGTGGCGGGCGGCGGGCGATGGGCGACGGAGGGAGGGAAACAGGCAAGCGAACACTGAACGAGTGTTTAAAACATGTACACCACTATAGTCTAGATAGGTTGTATGCGAGTATGAGTAAACCAAAAAAAAGACAGGTCACAATTCCAAACCTTCTCGCCAGAACCTTCCAGACGTCGAGGCCTGCACCGCATGGGCGAGCGGCGAGCTGTGAGCGACATAGTCGGTGTTTGGGCAAGTGGCGGGCAACACAGTCAGCGGGCGGGCAAGTGGCGGGCGGGCAAGTGGTGGGCGGGCAAGTGGTGGGCGGGCAAGTGGCGGGCGGGCAAGTAGTGGGCGACCCAGACAGCGGGCGGGCAAGTGGCGGGCGACATAATCCGCGGGCGGGCAAGCGGCGAACAACTAGCGACGCGGTCCGCGGCTTACGGGTCGCGGGTCGCGGGTGGCAGGGAGATCAGGACAGGAGCAGGATCGGGATGGGACATGGTGAGGTGAGAAGAGGCGAGGCGAGGTAAGAGTAGAGGTGATGGGCTCAAAAAGCTGTTGCGTGACACTGTTGGACTCGCACCACGACATGCGATCCGACATGCGATCCGACATGCGATCCGACATGTGATCCGACATGTGATCTGGCGACATGTGATATGACACCTGTGATCTGGCGACATGTGATCTGGCAACATGTGATCTGGCAACATGTGATCTGGCGACATGTGACCTGGCGACATGTGATCTGGCGACATGTGATCTAACATCATGTGATCCAGGTGACATGTGATCTGGCGACACGTGATCTAGCGACATGTGATCTGACAACATGCGGGGTAATAAAAATTTCGCACGCCCGCTCACTGTCGCTCTATGTTCCCGCCCCTCTCGACCAACCGTGTCACTCGCCAATCGTCACCCATCACTCGTTATTCCATTCTTTATCTATATCTTCTACAAAACACAATCGAGCGTCCAAATGCCACCCAGCAAAAGAAAGCCAAAGGTTCGTGTCCATTTCTTGGGATTCCCAGGGATGGGGGGAATAGGTGCAAAGTTAGCATTGGTTTCTGCGGGGAAAGTTACCGAATATGTGCGTGACGGTGCTGCGCAGCTGGTATTTCCACGAAATCTGCCACCTGCTAGTGGCACCCACGGAAATGGTGAGGGGGGAAGTGGTATGGGGCAGTACGGAGCCACAGATGCTGGCGCAGCCGGCGGGAATTCCGATGATGCAGATTCGGACTACGAAGTTGATGGGGAGCCGGAGTTGATCATTAGCCGAAGAACCAGATTGTCAGTGAATCAGCGTACGCGGCAAGCGGAAAACTGGAAAAGCACCGAAGCAATACTTGCCGATATGATGCTGAAGGACAGACTTCCGGACGCATGCAGTTGCACCCGAGATGATATTGTTACTGTGCGTATGATCGATCTCAATTCGTATACACACAATGAATTCCAATACTGCAATTGCCCCCGATCCTCCAGCTGTCTCCTCAAGGAGGGCTACTTCCCATGTGCACCAAAAAAACCAAAGACTGCGTTTTCGATACAGCTCCTGCAGCTGTTACACGAGCAGTCTGTGCTTGGATATGTCTCGAGAAGTGCTTGGTCAGGTGGTCTTCGAGCATTATTTGAGCACGAGAAGAAGGCTGTGTTACCGGCCTTTGACAGAGAAGTAAGTACACCACTGGATAGTTTAGCACCACTGAATACTGAAAAGTGTAGCTGCGTGATGTCTACCACCACTGGCTCGCAGTGAAGTCTCGGGTAGACACAATGGTAGCGGATTCATTAGAACGTCAGAATGGTGGCACCTGGCAACTTGAGGCACTTTCCAACCTTTGCCCTGCGTGCTTTGACATCTCACCGGGTGAGGACAATACCATAACCATCTCCATCGACGGCAACCAGCAGCATATATGCTTCAAGGACAAATCACCATATGAGTATGAGAAGCTGCCCCCAAAACTTTCCGTGGACTACAGATGCCGCAGGTTTGATCTGGCAGGGTCTACTACACAACAAGCGGGATGTGGAAATAATTTCAAGGCAACAAGTGGCTGGAACAAAGCAGAAGCCGTAGCGCAGTCGAAAAAGGCCTTAGATGAGACTGGACTAATGGCTGCCACCTGCTTTCATAGCACAAATCTCCGATTCATGAATGTCTATGGCGGTAATGAGCGGTACAGCCATGTAATTCGTTTGTTGGAATCAATCGAAGCCGATTGCCCGGATGCCGGACAGATCCAGCTGTGCTATGATGTTGCCTGTGCATTTGAACCCACTCTGCACCACCATGACGCACCCTGGGTAGATCGAATGCAGGTCAGTATGTATGGGTGCAAATCTGACTGGATATCGTCTAACCACTAGCAGGTACGGATCAGCAGATTTCATCTTTATGGACATGAGATGAGATGCCATGTCCTGTACAATCTCTTAAGAACTAAGGGATTTGGACTGATGGTCGGTGAGGAGGTTGAGCAACTCTGGTTCATGTTGAAAGGACTGATCAAAACCGGACGGGTGTCGTCTGGCCCGCAAATATCACCGAACATTGATACCAGTGGTAGAGGTTCCCTTTTTATTTGTTACAGTTCTGTACTGATTGATTTGGTGAAGCACAATACCTAGCAAATCGTAATCGAGAGAGAATTGGCTACAACACCTCACGCCGCTGGAAGAAAATGCGTGTGGTACTACAGATTAACAATACCACTCTGCAACGTGTGGTGAGAATGACGGTACCACACCGTACCGACAAGAGTGGCTGTGTACATCCCCAGCAACCGGTTACCCTAGCATATCTCAATGAACAGGAAGCAGATCAAGTAGCCTACTATCAGGATTACCACCGGTACGTGCACATCTGTGAGGCCTACTGATTGGTATTTACACCTACTTATCATGCGTAGAACTAGAGCACAAGCAGACGATATCAGCGAGGCACAGCGGCTACAATGAGAAATTGTAAAGCAGGTCATAGAACATTGAGTAGAACTGGATATCCTATATCACGGCGTCCAAAGTGGAAAAATGGCTAGGACATTCATCAATCGACTCAACAGACGGTGGAAACCTCTCGAACGGCTGGTGTCGAAATACAACATCCAAGTTGCAAAACCTGTGTTCCAGGCGAGACTAAGTCCCCTCTCGTTACGGGCACTAAAGGATGATGGTATCGGCTACTATGATGGTGAGATCTGGGATATCGATAGACTGATGTGCAGTTCGGATTGGGCTGTTTACAAGTTTGTGCGAGAGGGTATAGAAGCACAACATCGCATCAAGCGTGCCGAAGAAGAGCAGGCCAAACTGCTCCTCCAGATTCACCGAGTTTGTCGATGGGCCAGCCGACGATCTGAGATACTTCTTCGGATACTGGAAGGACAGCATGTATATCCTGCCGTAGGATACACTCGGAAGTGCCTGGAACTGCTGTTGTTTTCAAGGTTTTGGACTGTACAGTCAATGCTCGACAGGGCAACCTCCTTCCGCCTGGATATCGATGACCACGAGCAACTCCTTGGTGTTGAGGGGAGAATTCGGGCAGTGTTAGCTGCAGTACACGTGGGTGGTGCAGTGGAGGGGCCACGTGAGCCTGAAGGCATCGATGTGGATGAGGATGAAGATGAGCAGGAGATCGACGGGGTGGGTGAGGAGGAGGAAAGAGATGACATTGAAGAGGAGGAAATGGGGGAGGTTGTCATGCGCGCATTGGCGGAAGAGCTACAAAACGAAGTAGCTGGGGAGGTAGAGGTGCAGCTGTACTGGATTGATAGAGTTGTTCAAAAAAGTGGACGCCCGTGTGGGAGAAGGGGCGCACAGCTCGAGATCCTTTTCATTGTCAATCTTTGTTATAAAATGAAATGTAATACAAACGCAACATGATAAACCCCCGGACATCTGTCAGCGCCCGTCATCTGTAGTTATTCCCCGCAGGGGAGAGGAGGGCTTCTTCTCACAAACTCGCAGTCTTTATCCAATGGGCTCTGCTGGATATCTGCCACCTGTGATGCAAAGCACCACGGCACGGGGAGGAGGATGGCCGTGGCTCGCAAGCTCCCATTAATATCCGAGGCCGCCGCTCATGTAAAGTCACTCACCAGAGGGAGGAGGATGGCCGGGGCTCGCAAGCTCACATTCATATCCAAGTCAGCCGCTCATGTAAAAATACTCACCGGATGGAGGATGGTGGCCGCGGCTCGCAAGCTCACATTTATATCCGAGGACGCAGCTCATGTAAAGTCACTCACCCAAGGGAGGAGGATGGACGCGGCTCGCAAGCTCACATTCATATCCGAGGCCGCCACTCATGTAAAGATACTCACCGGAGGGAGGATGGTGGCCGTGGCTCGCAACCTCCCAGTCTTCTTCCGACGGGCGCGGCTCGACATCCGCCGCCGGTCATGTGAAGCCACTTGGCGAGGTCAGAAGGATTGTATGGCTCGCAACCTCCCAGTCTATATCCGACGGGCGTCACTCGACATCCGCCACCGGTTATGTGAAGCCACTCAGTCAGGTGAGAAGGATTGCTATGGCTCGCAACCTCTCAGTCTTTATCCGACGGGCACCGCTCGACATCTGCCGCCAGTCGTATGAAGCCACTCAGCGAGGCAAGAAGAATTGCTGTGGCTCGCAAGCTCCCATTTATATCCGAGGCTGCCACTCATGTAAAGATACTCACCGGAGGGAGGATGGTGGCCGTGCCTCGCAACCTCCCAGTCTTCTTCCGACGGGCGCCGCTCGACATCCGCCGGCGGTTATGTGAAGCCACTCAGCGAGGTGAGAAGGATTGTATGACTCGCAACCTCCCAGTCTTTATCCGACGGGCGCCACTCGACATCCGCCACCAGTCATATGAAGCCACTTGGTGAGGCGAGAAGAATTGCTGTGGCTCGCAAGCTCCCATTCATATCCGAGGCCGCCACTCATGTAAAGATACTCACCGGAGGGAGGATGGTGGCGGCGGCTCGCAAGCTCACATTCATATCCGAGGCCGCCGCTCATGTAAAGATACTCACCGGAGGGAGGATGGTGGCCGTGACTCGCAACCTCCTAGTCTTCTTCCGACGGGCGCCGCTCGACATCCGCCGCCGGTCATGTGAAGCCACTCAGCGAGGTGAGAAGGATTGTATGGCTCGCAACCTCCCAGTCTTTATCCGACGGACGCCACTCGACATCCACCGCCGGTTATGTGAAGCCACTCAGCCAGGTGAGAAGGATTGCTATGGCTCGCAACCTCCCAGTCTTTATCCTACGGGCGCCGCTCGACATCCGCCGCCAGTTGTATGAAGCCACTCGGCGAGGCGAGAAGAATTGCTGTGGCTCGCAAGCTCCCATTTATATCCGAGGCCGCCGCTCATGTAAAGTCACTCACCAGAGGGAGGAGGATGGGTGCAGCTCGCAAGCTCACATTCATATCCGAGGCCACCGCTCATGTAAAGATACTCACCGGAGGGAGGATGGTGGCCGTGGCTCGCAACCTCCCAGTCTTTATCCGATGGGCGCCACGCGACATCCGCCGCCGCGCATCACATTTTCCGGGACAGGCCTGGGCGGAGGGCAAAGGGGTGCTAGCAGCGTGCTGCCACTGCACGGACAGTGGACAGGAACCGGACTGTACATGATCTCGCCATGATCTCCATAGGTCGCACATAAGTAATATATAAACCAACAAAAAAGGAAACAAAATCGACATCCGCTGCCAGTCATGTGATGACAATCGCAGGTGAGAAGGGTGGCTGTGACTTGCAAGCTCCCAGTCTTATCCAACGGCCCCCCATTAATATCCCCACTGCTGGTTCAAGATTAGGGAAATGTTCGCGGACAAGAGGTGCACGGGTGCAGTTCTGGATTTCTTGAGGACGACGAGGGTGGGGGCGAGGATGGGGCCACCAGACCCGGGGGGGGAGAGGGAGGAGCGAGATACACAGTCTCCTTAGTTACGCTTTCTTTCTGCCTTTCTCTCTTTCCTTCCTCTTTCCTTTCCTACTGTCTTTCTCTCTTTCCTTCTTATCTTGGGACAGGCCGGACGGGGGCAGTGGGAGTCGCTGTGACCCGCTGGCGGACTGTTCGAGGGTGCAGCGGACTGCGAACGGGAAAGGACTGTATATAATATCGCCTTGATCCAATAGGGTCGCACACGATCAATGAAGCATCATCATCATCATCAATATCTCTGCTGCTCAAGTAGTGTCACTCGACGGAGGTGAATGGCCATGGCACGCAAGCTCCCAATCATATCCGTAGGATGCAATAAATGAAGTCTCTCGCTCTCCCAATCGTATTCGAGGCCTTCACTCATTTGTAGTCACTCACCGGAGGGCGGATGATGGCCGTGGCTCCCAAGCTCCCGGTCTTCGTCAGACGGGCGCCGCTCGATATCCGCCGCCTGTGGTGCAAAGCCTCTTGGCGACGGGATGAGGATGGCCGTGGCTCGCAAGCTCTCATTCATATCCGAGGCCGCCGCTCGTGTAAAATCACTCACCGGAGCGAGGAGGATGGCCGAGTCTTACAAGCACTAAGTCATATCCGAGGCCACCACTCATGCTGTGTCACTCACTGGAGCACCGGAGTGAGGATGATGGCTGTGGCATGCAAGCTCCCAGTCATATGCGAAGCCGCTGCTTATGTAAAGTCACTCACCGAAAGGAGGATGCGCTCGCAAGCTCCCAATCTTTATCCAAGGGCGCTGCTTGACATCCGCCGCCCGTCATGTGAAGCCACTCGGCGAGGTGAGAAGGATGGCTGTGGCTCCCAAGCTCCCAGTCATATCCGACGCCGCCACTCATGCAAAGGCACTCACCGGAGGCAGGGTGATGGCCAAGACTCGCAAGCTCCCTGTCTTTATTCGACGGGCGCCGCTCGATATCCGCCAGCGGTTATGTGAAGCCACTCGGCTAGGTGAGGATGATGGCTGCGGCTTGCAAACTCCCAGTCTTTATCCGACAGGTGCTGCTCGGTATCCTTTGCCAGTCATGTGAAGCCACCGGCGAGGTGAGGAGTATGGCTGTGGCTCGTAAGCTCCCAGTTATATCCCAGACCGCCGCTCATGTAAAGTCACTCACTGGTGGGAGTAGGACGGGGATGGCTCGCAAACTCCAAGTCATATCTGAGGCAGCCGCTCATGCAAAGACACTCACCGGAGGGAGGGTGGTGGCTGAGACTCGCAAGCTCCCAGTCTTTATCCGATGGGCGCTGCTCGGTATCCTTCGCCAGTCATGTGATGCCACCAGCGAGGTGAGGAGTATGGCTGTGGCTCGCAAGCGCTCAGTTATATCTGAGGCCGCCGCTTATGTAAAGACACTCACCGCCACCGGAGGGAGGATGATGGCCGAGACTCGCAAGCTCACAGTCTTTCTCCGCCGGGCATCGCCCGATATCAGCCGCCAGTCATGTAAAGCTACTCGGTGACGGGAGGAGGATGGCCGTGGCTCGCTAGCTCTTAGTCATATCCAAGGCGGCCGCTCATGTAAAGTCACTTACCGGAGGGAGTAGGACTGCCATGGCTCACAAGCTCCCCGTCTTATCCGAGGCCGCCGTTCAAGAAGAGTCCCCCACCGGAGCGAGGTTGATGGCTGTCTGTGGCTCGTAAGCACCCACTCTTATCCGATGGCCACCACTTGATATCTCTACCTCTCTTGTAAGAGGGGAGGAGGATGGCTATGGCTCGCACTCCTCCTGACCTGACCCTCGCGCTCACTGAGTCTTTACCTGATGGCCAGCGCTCAATATCCCCCGCCTCTCAATTAAAGCCGCTCGTCACGGGAGGTGGACGGCGTGGGACGAAGCACGTAGCTGGAGGCAGGACAGAGTTTGGGGAAAGAAGTATAGGATGCAGAAGCATACGAGTGGAGAAGTGGAGCGGTCTTGGGCGGCTGGCGGGATGTTTCCACCAGATCAGAACGGGCCACTGTCATGGGACAGTATTTGAAGTGAATGAGGAACAAGGAAACGGCGGAGTGCAGATGGTACTAGTATAAGGTGCAGATGCAGGAGCATCTGCTTAAGCATTGCAGATGCAGGAAAATGCTGCAGAAGATCCTGTAGGCTGAGGTGCAGAAGGAGGCGGGATGGGGAAAAACCACCACAAGATAAGAAACCGGCTAGCTGATGAGTGGTGCACCCGGTCAATACTGGACCCCCTGTGCACAACAGAGGTGGGGCGCAGGACTGGGCTACAAGGAGCATCACCGAAGCCGAACAAGAACAAGGAGAGGGCGAGTGGGGCGCAGGAGATGAGTAGGGGAAGGCAGAGATCTTTTTCTTGGTTCTGCTCTCCTTAATACAGCAGCTTCAGTTTCCTTCTTTCCATTGTTTCGGTCTTTTTGAGTGATTTCCTTCACTTTCTCTATTGGGACAGGTCAGGCGGGGACACGGAGTAGCAGCGGGCCGCTGACAGACTGCGAGAGGTTACGGTGGACAGTAAACAGGAGAGTACTGTAAATAATATTGCCATGACCCAACAGGGCCGCAGGCGATCAATGAAGCATCATCATCCCAGTCTTATCCGATGGCTACCCCTCAATACCCCCACTGCTGATGTAAAGTGACTCACTAATGATGGGGGCTGGCCATGGCTCGCAAGCTCGCATGCAGCCCCTCTCCCCAGACCATCCACCCGAGCTCATTCTGTCCTTGTTCGATCCACGTCTTCACTGCGATCCGGCCTCAAGGTCAGCTCCGAGCCTCGGCCCACCTCTTGAAGGTCTCCTGCCAGATGCTCGTGAGGGACCTGGTAAGGGCATGGGTCACCTTCCCGACCAGTCTGCATAGCCAAACTACTTGGCCCCACCAGCGTCCGGTCCGTTGGCTGCCGGAGGGGTCTATTGCTCTGACAGATATAAGTCCGTTCCGCTGACCACCGATTGATTCAGTGTTTTGGCAAGTTCAATGCTACTGGCACCATGTGGTTACAACTTGGAGGTTTTTTTTTTGTTTAATCATACTCGCATTCGACCTATATAGATCATGGCGGCGTCATTTTGCCCGGTTCCCCTGTCCGCAGTCCGCGCGGTGGCGGCACATTGCAAGCTCCCCTTTGCCCTCCGCCCAGGCCTGGCTACAACTTGGAGAGATATGTGACCACTACACTTCCATGTCACCAATTAAGACATTCTATTTTATTGACTCGAGTCATTCCCTTTTATTGATTCGAGTCATTTACTTTTATTGACTTGTGTCATTCCCTTTTGTTGACTAGAGTCATCCTTTCTATTGACTCAAGTGATCTTATTTTATTGAGTCCAGTCATTCCATTTTATTGACTCAAAACATCTTATTTTATTGACTTGAATCATCTTTTCCATTGACGTGAGTCATCTTATTTTATTGACTCGAGTCATTCCCTTTTATTGACTCGAGTCATTCCATTTTATTGACTCAAAAAATCTTATTTTATTGACTCAAGTCATTCCATTTCGTTGACTTGAGTCATCTTTCCCATTGACTCGAGTCATCTTATTTTATTGACTTGAGTCATTCCCTTTTATTGACTCGAGTCATTCCCATTTATTGACTCAAGTCATTCCCTTTTATTGACTCAAGTCATTACCTTTCATTGACTCGTATCATCTTTTCTATCGACTTGGGTCATCTTATTTTAAGACAGCTCGAGTCATTTCATTTTATGTCTCGAGTCATTCCATTTTATTGACAAGTCATTTTATTTCATTGATTCGCGTCAATCCCTTTCATTGACTCCAGTCATTCTATTTTATTGACTCAAGCCATCTCTTCTATTGACTTAAGTCAATAAACAAAATTGCTTGATTCAAGAAATTGAGTGAATGAAGCCAACAGATAAAATTACCAGACTCGCTAAATAGCGATTAGAGAACACCAGCCTCTTCTGGCTGCCCTATGGCCAATAAAGTGTCTCTAGATTTAATTATTTGCAGCGCTTCCCATTGTCGCGGAATTTTAGTCTGCCGGCTTGGCATGAAAACTGAGGTGAAAATGACTCCGCCCACAGTGCCGCTCGCCACGCAACGAAAAACCCCCTTTTTTTTAATCTGACTTTAGAAATTGAAAATCAAGATAGTTATCTAGTGTTCCTAATGTTGCAACAATTTTTAAATTATGTGGTTGTGGTTGGGGCAGGGGGCTGAAAAACAGTTAGTGCAGGTACGGGCTACGGCCTCCCGAATTGGACCTACTGTGGTGCAGGCTTTGGTACCCATGCCTTCACCCGGCCGGATCCTCGATTGGTACGCCTTAGGTGATCATTATAGTACTAGCTCCACCACATCGTACATTTAGCCAAACTAACAATGGAGCCAACCCAAGGTGTGGTAATTGAGCCCAGGTATCTAAAGTACAGGGACAAAAGTTTCCGCACAGGGGCCGTTTTACACCAAAAATGCCCGTTTTCACACAACCAAAAACCACTCTTTACTTGACGGAAAAAAACTGTGCCTTTCACAGACGTCTTAGAATCGTAAGAATCATCATCTATAAAAATC
>Ga0307508_10006591_pt1 | contig 10903 bp, 24 predicted proteins | sample 9_EM_MG_FD_203089 | JGI IMG/M metagenome (GOLD analysis project Ga0307508, IMG submission 203089) | Populus trichocarpa ectomycorrhiza microbial communities from riparian zone in the Pacific Northwest, United States - 9_EM | ecosystem: Host-associated > Plants > Roots > Unclassified | place...
GAATGCCGAGGAAGGCGAGGCATATAATCTAGGAGGAAAAGAAGACAGTATCGGGTGCAACGAGGAAAGGAAACAGAATAGAACACATCTAGGGGTTTCTGGGGTACCATCGTGTGTGCGGGTACGAGGCAGGTGTTGGGGGCGGTGGTAGTCACATGGGAGGAAAGAAAAGGTATTCCCCCCTAGTAGTCCCTGCGACAACAGGGAATTTCTGTAACACAAGGTCACAGAAGAATTGTCAAGGATCCTGTAATTAGTTTGTCTTCTCCAAAGTGTCAGTATTGTTTTTCTCCATCGGACTGTCCCAGTATGGGAGCCAAAGTAATTCCAACCACTGTACTTCTGTCTTCTTAAATATTTTGTCCCAACCTTTTTTTGACTCTGCTTTTCACCAGCAAGTCACAGCATCAAGATTTTCACCATGAGTGTGAAGTCTCCATGTCTTGAATGCAAAGTTACTTATCTCCAAATTCTTTAATCAACGGAGATAGCAAAGATAATGGATAGTTGGTCCTGCAAAACCCATGACCTTCTGAGCCACAGGCAAGTTGTTCACTGCTACCACAATGACTAATTGTGACAACTGATCCTCTGAGTGCTCCATTGTCTTTGTGAACCAGGTATCATTCTTCCAAGTGGGTAGAAAGAAGTCGACAAGAGGGTGCAGAAAGTGGTTGATTTCATTTAGGAATGGTTCTTTTGGGCCTGGAATAATGCCCATAATGTACAGATTCTCCACTCTATATCAAAGACTTGGTGGAAGATTGAGCAGGGCCATGGTGATGGATCCAACTAACTTCTTTTTGCCAGCTAACTTGTTTCTGTGTGGGTTAAACCAGTCAACAGAGAGACTCCAACCCAGTCTTAGGTTGTGCCTTCTGAGTCTGTCCATGAATGGCTTCCCATCAGATCCTGTGATCTCAGTAATTCCAGTCCCATTCTTTATGTCCCAGAGCTAGAACTTATTGTTTAACCTAGTCCCACACTCCATTGCAACTTCCATGCCTGATCGGCTTAACAAACTCACCAAAAAGTTGTTATAGTCTTGGACAATGAATGGTCTTATCAGGATTGCTATTTGAGTACCCCCAGATTTCACAGTTTTGACAAGCAGCTGACTGCAAGGTTTGCTACTCCAGTACTTTGTGAAGGTGCACCACTTGGGATACACAGTCATTTTCTTCTTGACAATCGGCAGGTAAGTAGAAGAATCCCTAACACAAGTAGCATGTGTCTGTATCTTGGGCTCCAGATCAAATTTCTTGCATACAGAATGGATGTCACACAGCAAGTAGTCAGTTTCTGCCTCTACTTTGTGTGCAGTAGCTGGATTGTGGGGATGGCTATCAACCAGGGTATCAAGAGTAGTTTTAAGATGAGTTTTACAGTGGTTTTCAAAAGTCTGTGGAAAATGCAATCAAAAAAGTCACACCTTGGAAGCTACCCAGGCAGGACCCTGAACTCATCTTAGTGGACAAAGTGACCTGTCATGGTGCTTACTCTCCATTGCTCATGCTTATGTCAATCCATGTCAATGTCAACACAAATTCCACATCCAAACCTACTGATTGTTCATGTCCAGTTAGTGGTCAATAGTGAATGTATGCTCTATTAGTTTTTCAGGACTTTGGAGAACTGTTACGGTTGGTCCGGGTAGGGCCAAGTGTAGCCTCGGAGAAGATCTCGGTGATTTAGGTACCGACGGTAGTTGGTTTAGAGGTTCAAGGTCCCAAAGATAATCGGGTCAAGGGTTCAGAGAAAAGTGTCCACTTAGAAGTAGGACGATGACTTAAAGAAGTCCGGAGGTTTCAAGAAAGTGAAGTTAGGTATATTCCGAGGAGGTCTAACTTAGGGTACTAAGTACAGAGACGTTGGGTTTAAATACTAGAGACTATCGTGCACAGACCAAGGTAAGAAAAGGAAACTCAAGAACAAAATGAGAAAGAAGAGATGACTAATCATAAGGAAAGAAGAAGAACGTTTCAGAAGGTATAAATAGGGAGAAAGAAGGGAGATAGGGATCCGACACGGGAATATTCGGGAGTACAAGAAGAAAGGAGGATGAGAGAGTATCCATGATACGAATGAGCACTGTGAAGAAAGGAAAAGAAATGGAATGGTAAATGGAAGCGAATCGTAACATTATCCCCTTACTAGAATCGAAACACCGGTGAAGATATAGTTAAAGATCCGCGAATCCTCCCGTGGGAGAGCCGGTAATGTCCCCATAAGCAGTGTCATCCAGTGCATCATCCCCGAAGACGGAGGTAGGAGTGCTAGGAGGGGCGTTGCGTGCGTTGTTCCATTCCTCGGCAACGCTGTCAATGCGTTGTTGTGCAGAAGAGTTCCCTAAGGTGGTTAAAACTTCTTGGGGAAGTCGAAGAGAATTGGAGTGGGATGCTCGGGAGCTATGAGATTGGACAGAGGACTGGGAGGAGGACAACGGGATGATAGGTGGGGGGCTTCGTCTAAGATGGGGGCAGCATCCGTATCGATGGCCAGGAGCAAAGCGGAGGCATTTGGGGCACTGGTAGAGACGACAGTCTTTCTTCTGGTAACCCTCACGATGGCAGATAAAGCAGGTGTCGTTGAATCTCGGATGGGATGGGGAAAGAACCAGATCAGTTTGGTTCAAGAAGGCTTCCCTTCGGTCAGCTCTTTCTTGGGCCTCTTGGGTGTGTAGGTAGGCAACCCGTTCTTCATAAGAGGCAGGAACAGAGGGGGAGGGGACAGGTAGAGGTGTAGCAGTAGAGGGAGGTGGTGGTATAGCATTCTGGGGAGAAAGGGAGTCAAGACAAAGTTGACGATCAACGTTGATAAGGATGTCCAACGTTCCGAGCTGATTGAGGGCAGAGGTGAGACGGTTGTCTAAGTTGGTGGCTGTGTGGGAAGCGAGGGTGAGGGCGAGTTCAATGTTTTCCCTGGGGGCGTCCTGACTGGGGGTATGGAGGTAGCAGATGAAATGGTGGAGTTGTTGGAGGGAAAGATAGGCGTTCCTTAGGTCGTCGATGGGGGAATGAGTTTCTAGGGCGGCATCAAAGTGAAGATGGAGGCGAGAATCGGTGAGGAGGAGGGACAAGAGGATGTTGTTGTCTTCATTGAATTCTTGGAGGCGACGGGAGAAAGCGTTGGAGGAGGTAGACATGGTAGTTTATTTTTTTGGAGTGCAAAAGGATGGGGAGGAAAGGGAAGGGTGGAGTTTCTTATAGTCTATAAGGGCGGACTTGGCATATTTGAGATTCCGCTCAGGGACCCAGGAGTCTTCTTCGGCGGAGTATCCTTTCCATCAGATCAAGAAGAAGTGGTTAGTCGGGGTTCCACGGTGGCATAGAATCTTCTCGATTTCGTATTCTTCTTCTCCCTGAATAAGATCCGGAGGTGGCACAGGGAAGTTCTTTCCATGGATGAAGTTTTCTTTATAAGGAGATAGAAGGGAAGCATGGAACGTGTTGTGGATATGCCACGTTTTAGGGAGTCGGAGTTGATAGACGATGGGGGAGAGGACTTTAGTGATGGTGCATGGTCCTTCACGTTTTGGGGCGAATTTTGGATTAGCAATGGAGCATTTTAGGTTTCTGGCTTCGAGCCAAACTGTGTCTCCTTTGTTGAAGGGGGTGAAGCCTCGACGGGTGCAGGAGGCCATGACTTGTCATGCCAGTTCGTGAGAAGCTAGGGCTTCGTCTCGAGCTGCAGTGAGGGATTTAAGGCGGGTTTCTACTGTGGGAATAGAAGAGTTGGTAATGACAGAGGGGAGAGCATGAGTTTCATATCCCATCATGAGGTAGAAGGGGGATTGGCCAGTAACGGAATGCAGATGGTGATTATGGGTGAATTCGGCGTGGGGAATCTTTTTGGACCATGAGGAGGGGTTGGTGCCACAGAAGATGCGGAGGTAAGTTTCTACTTCTTGGTTGACAAGTTCGGTTTCTCCGTCGGTTTGAGGGTGGTAGGTGGTGGAAAGGGAGAGGTTATAGTTGAGAATTCTTCCAAGTTCTCTAGCGAATGCAGAGGCGAATTGTGGGCCATGGTCAGAGATAATCTTGTCGTAGAGTCCATAGCAGAGGAAGACTTTGTGGAAGAAGAGGGAGGCAATTCCCTCGGCGGTGACAGTTTTCTTAGTGGGGCAGAGAATTACCCCCTTAGTAAGGCCATGGTCTACCACAACCAGGAGAGAATTGAAGCCGGCGGAGGAGGGGAGGTCGGTGATAAGATCGCAAGAGATCTGTTGGAAAGGCCAAGAGGCCGAGGACTTAATTGGAGTGAGAGGTGGGACAGTGGGGTGCGTGTTGGATTTGTTTTGCTGGCAGATGCCGCAGCCTTCAACATACTTGCGGATGTAAGAAGTGAGGCCAGGCCATCAAAACTCAGTGGCAACTAGTTGCTGGGTTTTGAGGTATCCGGGGTGTCCAGCTGTTTCGTGGTCGTGGCATCGCTTAAGGATGGCATGGCAGATGGAGTCATCACCGGGGATGTAGACTCGGCCTTTGTAGGTGAGGATTCTGGCTTCATGTTGCCAATCGGAGAGGCGGGAGCAGAAGGTGAAGGGAATGGAACCATCCATGGACTGGAGGATTTGGAGAATGAGAGGATCGTCAGTAGAGGTGGATTGAATACAATCAGAGAGGGCGGTGTCGATGATGCGGACAAAAAGAGATGGAGGGAGTAGGGTGACTCCTTCATTGTCAAGGTCGGAAGAGGGAAGGAGGTCAGGACGGCAGGAGAGTGCGTCAGGTCCTGCGAGGAGTTTTCCGGGGACATGGATCATTTTTAGATCAAAATCTGAGAGATCCAAGAGCCAACAAGCTTGTCGGCGGTTTAGGGCTTGGGGTTGTCGGAAGTAGGTGAGGTTTTTGTGGTCGGTAAAGACTTGAACTGGAAACTGGGAGCTGTGGAGGTAGTGCCGCCAGGATTTGAGGGCATGGATGACTGTGAGGAGTTCTCGATCATAGATGTCGTAATTTCGTTCTGCTTGGGAGATCGACTGAGAGAGGTAGGAACAGGGGTGCCAATCTCCATTGGAGTCAGTTTGAAGGAGGATTCCTCCAGATGCATGCTTGGAGGTGTCAGTGGCGATGGCAAAAGGTGTGGAGAGGTCAGGGAGATGGAGAACTGGTTTCAACAGGAAAAGGGATTTGAGAGTGTCGAAAGAAGTTTGGCAAGCAGGGGTCCAGTTCCATTGGAGGTTTTTCTTGGTAAGGTCGATGAGGGGACGGGCGACGTTGGAGTAGTCTGGGATGAATCGACGGTAGAAGTTGGCAAAGCCAAGGAAGGAGCGTACGTCCTTAACCTTAGCTGGGGTTGGCCACTTGGCGATGCCATCGAGTTTGACTGGGTCCATGGCCAGTTGACCGGGTTTGACAATCATTCCGAGGTATTCTACCTCATCTGTGGCGAATTTGCATTTCTCAAGTTTGAGGTGCAAATCGAGTTCAGTCATGCGTTGGAGGACACGTTTGGTGCATTCCTCATGAGTAGCAGAGTCGGGGGAGAAGATAAGGAGGTCGTCCATGTAGATGACGAGCCATCCTTCTGCGATCATGTCTCGGAAGGAGTCGTTCATGAACCGTTGGAAGGTGGCGGGGGAGTTGGTTAGGCCAAAGAACATAACAGTGGGTTCGAAGAGGCCTTTATGGGTGATGAAGGCGGCTTTCCATTGGTGTCCGTTTTTGATGCGGACATTGTTGTAGCCCCACCGAATGTCAAACTTGGTAAATATTTTGGCATCTCTTAGTTTATCAACGAGGTCGGAGATCAGGGGAAGGGGGTAGGCGTCTCGAATGGTGTGTTCGTTGAGGTATCTGTAGTCTTGACATGGACAGAGTCCTCTGTCTTTCTTTTTGACAAAGAAGAAGGGAGTGGCTTGGGGGGAGTTAGAGGGGCAGATTTTTCCAGCGCGGAGGTTTTCGTCAAGGAAAGTTTCGGTGGCGAGGCGTTCGTCGGGGGAGAGAGGGTAGAGTTTTCCAACTTTGGGAGTGAAGGAGTCAGTGAGGTTGATTTCGTGATCATAGGGTCGAGAAGGGGGAACATGGTCTGTGGTTTCTTTAGTGAATACTGAAGAGAACTGGGAGTATTCGGGGGGAAGGATGGTTTTTTCTTTAGCAGCTTCTGCAGCTGCAGCGAGTTCAGTGGCGGCGGTGAGGCGAGCAATTACTGGAGATCCCATAGGGATAAAGCAGGAGCTGCATCGGATGATTCGGTGGAGAGGTCTGTTTTCGCAGGCTCTGTTGATGTAGGCGGACTCTTCCTCCCACTGGTTGAATTCAAAGAGGCGAGAGTCGGTGATGGCATCCACGTTAATGTGGCAAGGGGGGTGTGTGGGGGGTTGGAAGAAGGAGTTGTGTCATTTGTAGTCGACTTTGTGAGAGGCAAAGAGGAATTTGGATTCGTCGACGGATTCGTTGATAGAAAGGGTCTGGGCAGTCCAGTTAATTACTGGATTAGTGGCTCATAGCCAGGAGAGTCCAAGGATGACGTTGTCTTTGAGGGACATGACATGGAAGAGCATTTTCTGGGTGATCCCTTCAATACAGATAAAGAGGGTGCAGGAGTATCGGACGTCTCCCTTCTTATTGAGGAATCCATCGGCATTTCGGGAGCAGAAGGGTTCTTCTAGTTTGGTGATGGGGAGTTTATGTTTTCTTACGAAGTCGTGGTCGATGCAGGAGATATCTGCACCGCTATCGATGAGGGTGTAGGAGTCGACAGTTTTTAAGGTGTGCGAGGGTATGATGAGTTGCAAAGGGATTCTCATAGATTTGCTAGTCACTGGTACAGATATAGATGCACAAGTAGTTTCTGGGGGTGCTCGTGTCGACTGAGATTCCCCTTCTAAAAATCCAAAGAGAAGGAGATCCTTCTTACAGTTTCTTCGTCGTCATCATCCAGCTCAATCAGGGCAGGGGTTTCTTCTTCGACTCGCTGCACTCTCTTGGCAGCAGGTTTCTTTGATTCAGAGGGGAAGGTGGGGCAGGCATGGCTAAGGTGGCCAGATTTTCTGCAATGAAAGCAGAGTCCTTTTTCCTGGCATCGTTTGCGTTCTTCGGGGGTAAGTTTGGAAATTTTGATTGCATCAACATCCATTGCGTTGGGGTCACGAGATTTCGAGGGAGATGGGGAGAACGTTTGGTAAGAGTGAGAAGGTTTGATGTTCCTTCTGGCGATTTCGTCAGTGTGGTCCCATTGGGTTTGGAAGTGAATGGCTTTCTTGTACCAGTCACTGATGGTGGTAGGGATGGTATCCATGGACATAATGCGGCGCATGAGGGGGGGGGGAATTCCGGCAGAATAGTAGCCGATGAGAATGTTTTCATCGTCGATGGTAGACATAGCTACGTTGTTCTGAAAGAGGGAGGTGTATTCGGTGAGAGATGGAGAGTACTCATCTCATCGTCCATCTTTTCTGGGTTTCTTTATCATTCACTTGGTGGAGAGCCAAGCGATGGCATTGGATTTTATATCATGGTGTTCAAACACGGTTTTGAAATTGGCGATGAAAACTGTAAAAGTTCCCATGGCGATGGTGGTGCCTACGAGGGTGTTGTGCTGGAAAGTTGTTGCCCAGGTTAGGGCAGGTCCTTTGGTCATATAGGAGAGGGCGAAGACGATTTTCTTTGCGTCAGTGTTATATACTTCCTCATTTACTGCGAGGTAGAACATGACAGAGTTGAGCCATTGAGTGGCTTTCTCATAGGATCCGTCAAAGGCTTCGGGGGAGCTGATGCAGAGTTCAACCAGTTTGGGCGCAGAAGACATAGGGTTACGAGGAGGTCGGGGATTACAAGGGGAAATGGGTGGAAAGACAGGTGTTCACCTGGTTGGTATCGGCGATGGTGGAGTGGGGGGTCGAGGAAGTACTAAGGCAGCCGAAGCTTGATGGGCAAGGTCCTGGTCGAGTAGTTCCTCGTCTGGAGTGGAGAGAACGAGGTCGTCAATGGGGTTGGTTGCAGTGGGGGTCTGTTCTTTGGGGGTCGAGGAGTCAGAGGTTTCTTCCTGGTTGGATCGGAATCCAAACCAAGTGGGGTTTGGAGGGTTTCTTCAAGAAATGTTGGTGAACTATTACAGTGATAGTCGCGATATGAAGAAGTTAGACCTTTTGTTATGGTTGGTCTGGGTAGGGCCAAGCATAGCCTCAGAGAAGATCTCGGTGGTTCAGGTACTGACGGTAGTCGGTTCAGAGGTTCAAGGTCCTGAAGATAATCAGGTCAAGGGTTCAGAGAAAAGCGTCCACTTAGAAGTAGGACGACAACTTAAAGAAGTCCGGAGGTTTCAAGGAAGTGAAGTTAGGTATATTCCGAGGAGGTCTAACTTAGGGTACTAAGTACAGAGACATTGGGTTTAAATACTAGAGACTATCGTGCATGGACCAAGGTAAGAATAGGAAACTCAAGAACAAAACGAGAAAGAAGAGATAACTAATCATAAGGAAAGAAGAAGAACATTTCAGAAGGTACAAATAGGGAGAAAGAAGGGAGATAGGGATCCGACAGGGGAATATTCGGGAGTACAAGAAGAAAGGAGGACAAGAGAGTATCCGTGATACGAATGAGCATTGTGAAGAAAGGAAAAGAAAAGGAATGGTAAACGGAAGCGAATCGTAACAAGAACTTGGATGGCAATGAGACTTGAATATGACACCATGAAAATATGCAAGAAATTCCTAAGATGTTCAAGCAGCCTCTACCATCCTATATGGCTGATATTCCCTGGTAGTGGGCATGAGAAGATATATAATATCACTTCAAATGGCTATCGTTACATGAATGCTAGTATACAGTATAGTGTGGAATGGATACAGCTGGCAAGAATGCATGAAAGTAAGTGTAAGAACAGGATTGAATAGAAAGAATGACACGAAAACAGGCAGAAAAGAGTGAACAAGCATCAAGCAAGAAGGGAGGTGAACAGTGGAGGACGTATGAAATTGACTGGGAGGAAATGACATGTCAATGTGGATGGGCATGAGCACAAGCAATGGCCTGGGAGAGTAAGCACCATGACAGGTCACTCCGCCCACTAAGATGAGTTCAGGGTCCTACCCCGGTAGCTTCCAAGATATAACTTTTTTGATTGCATTTTCCATAGACTTTTGAAAACTGCTGTAAGAGTTCCAAGGTGATGTTACTCTAGGAATGGGTGAGATTCCCAAAGACATTCAGGATGATGACAATGAGCAAGGTTAGCAGAATGACTGGACTGGCATGTCAGAAGTTGAGGCAAAATTTAGTTTCTAGGAATACATGAGCAACTTCCATTCTTTTTGAGAGTGCCTCACCAGTCTCCACAATACTAGACACCACTTCCCTTGTTAACTTGTCCTCTGCCATTCTATCCACAATCACCTTTACAATGCTTCTTATGCATTAATGGAACAGCACTTTCTGTTGAAACTTGCTATGCATACCACACAACCAGATTTGCAATTTTATGCCCAAAAAATTTGCATAGAAGCTCAAATATATATAAAGATTACCTCATAAAATTTTCAGCCTGGATCAATACCAAAAAAAGAAAAGTTGTATAGCCCCTATTTGTCTGTACAAATCTGTATTAGTGGATATCTTTCTATAGTGTCTCTGGATGTCTATGCAGTTTTGTCAATACAAGAGTTGTTTTGCTGCTGTGGTGACAAGCACCTGTCCTACAGACTGTATATTTTCTCCCACTTCCCAGCAAAGGAGTTCATCAGCTTCATCTTCTTTGATATTGAGCTGAGTGACAATGTTCAGATGCTTTTCAAGCCACTTCAGCTGATCCCCCATGTCTACTTGGACCTCCTCCTGGACATCCACCATATTTAACCTCTCCACCATGTGATGTACAAGTTGAGCATGATGGTGCAGCTCGTGATCAATTGGGATTAGTACCACAAAGGCCTCATCCTTAGCTTCTATGTTTTGGAAGTCCATCCCACTAAATACATTATGCCATGCCTGTATTGGCCAGCAATTCTGCTGTTTCATGTGACCACAAAGAATTCTCCAGGGTCATCCTGAAGATTCCCCTAGTGAGCTCATCTAGCTGTTGGAGGTATAGTCATATTGATAAATTCAGCTTCATTTTGAACACTTACACTTTCCTCAGGTGAAGGCTCTTCTATCAAGGTCTGGGTAGTGATGGCTGGGCCAGGCCTGAGGCCCTCAAGCCCTGAGGCCAAGCCCTATATAGGCCGGGCCAAGCCGGGCCCACAATGTGGGCTTGAGAGAGCCTACGGCCTGGCCTCAGATTCCTCCAGGCCCAAGCTCCAGGCCTGAGCCCAGGCCTGTCTGGTATTCCCATGTGTACAAACCTTAAATATATCGGTCACTTACTTACTGCAGCACAAGCATGTGAGCATGCACACTCGCCCACCCTGTTGCCCTCACCCACCTGCCACCTTGCCCACCACCTTCATCCACCTCGCCACCTTGCCCACCACCCTCACTGGCAACTGCAGCACGAGTGTGTGAGCAGTGAGCACACACGCTTGCCTGCCCTGTTGCCCCCCTGCCGCCCTGCCCACCACCCCCACTAGTGACCACTGCACAAGCACATGAGCACGTGCACACATGCAGACAGTCATGTCTGTGCACACTTGCATGCTTGCCTGCTCAGTTGCCCTCACCCACCCTGCTGCTCCACCCACCACCCGCACCACGCTCTTGCCCTCACCATTACCATTACCATCACTCTCCCACCTCACTTGGAACAGTGCCAAGATATTGTTGGCATGCATTGGTGCTGTTGCTGTCCATCGCTGTCACCCTCCCTCCCTTGTCCTCATCCGCTCCCTCCCCCTCTCCCACCCACCCAGCTTGGAAGGGTGCCATCACCATCCATCACCCTTGCCCCCATCCTTGCCCCCACCCCCACACTGCGCCCTTGCCCTCACCATTGCCATTGTCGTCACCCTCCCACCTCACTTGTA
>Ga0307508_10006592_pt1 | contig 10899 bp, 6 predicted proteins | sample 9_EM_MG_FD_203089 | JGI IMG/M metagenome (GOLD analysis project Ga0307508, IMG submission 203089) | Populus trichocarpa ectomycorrhiza microbial communities from riparian zone in the Pacific Northwest, United States - 9_EM | ecosystem: Host-associated > Plants > Roots > Unclassified | place...
TTTAAAATTATCCCTGTCGATTTTTTTTTAATATTTAGTTGATTAAGAATTTAGCTTCGTAATTTTTTTTTAAAACACTGTCAATTGTTGCAGTGTTTTCCCATATGATTTTTTTGTGATTTTTTTTAAAATTATCTTTGTCAATTTTGTTTTTAAAATATTGAGTTGGTTAAGAATTATAATTACAATAAAGCTAAATCATATGGGGAAAGCGTTGTAGTTTTTCTAATAAAACACTATGGATTGCTATGGTATTTCTTTAAATGGTTTTTTATTTTATTTTATTTTATTGGGGAAAACACTGTAGTTTTCCTCACAAAACATTGTCAATTGCTACAACTTTTTTTCTTATGGGTTTTTTTCCTTCCAAAATTATATTTGTTGGTTTTTTTTTTAATATTAAGCTGGTAGAGAATTTAGCTTTGTAATTTTTTTTTTATTAACAGAAAAGCTAAATGATATAACGAAAGCACTATATCTTTCCTCACAAAACACTGTGGATTGCTACAAATCATTTTGTTCAGTCTCTAAGTTTTTAATCACCAACATAACCTTTTTTTTCCGTCGTGAAATATTTGCTCCATCATATTTTTAGTTTCTATTACTTATCTAGCGCTGATTCACAATTATAATACTATCAAGTGAGTTTATTTTATAAACCCGCGGCAGCACGCAGGCATATCTTCTGGTCTTTCATTATTCATTATAATACTATACCTATTACCTAAATGACATGGAAGCTAAGGTGGAAGTCCGCGTCCGATAGAAAAAAATTACTTGCTTCTATCTTTTTCCTTCGATGCAATGCGCCTATCTTTCTGTCACTGAAATTGTCTGGAGTAAATCAATCAAAGGGAACAAAAGCTCAAATTCATGAGACGGAAGAAAAGCAGTTCGAATCAACGGATAATTTATTCCCATTTCCCAGTGCCTTATATGAGACGCCAGGGAATCTCGCAGACCGTGTGCTTTCTAACACCACCGCTCAAAACCCATTTATTTCCCTTCCTTTTAATTACTAAAAAAATAATCCAAAAACTTTTTTTTTTCCATTGATCATAGATTGTATGGGCTTATCTACTAATTCAGGTCAATAATAGATTATGGGCCTGGGCATCGTAGGTAGATCTTGATATAATTAAAGGCCGGTTCAGTTATGAGTGCCCAGAGTGCGCGTTTTATTAGCTCGGAGCACAGGAAGTCTAGATGAGAGCGACAAATCTCGAAAAAAGATGCTGACATTTTAGGTCTGAAAAAGAAGACTGACGACACACCTCACTGTTAGGTTTCGTAGGTGGACAGCTCCTGTGATCTTGACCCTGGGCTATAAAGAGAGTGATATAGCCTATGGCCTTTGGCTAGCCACTAACGTGTACTTAACGACGAAAGTGTTTTGACCTTTATCACTCTCTTTAAGCTCTGTCTACTATTTTTTTCCCTCGAAAATAATTGAAGAGAAGTCACTTTTTTTCGTTTTGCAATGACATAAACATAATTTGCAGCCCAAAGGGGGAAAAAAGAATCGGTATTCCGTGGTGCGTGCCCCAGTCGAGCGTTTTCTTTCTTTTCTGTCTTACTTCGTCAAAGTCGAGTGTAATACTTTGTCTTGGAGTGCGTGGGCTTTTTAAAAATATGTTTGTTTTAAATAATATTAAATTAATATATATATATATATATTTATTTATTTATATAATTTTGATGTACTAGTTAAAAACAAATAATTCTTTACAAATTTTTAATATATTTTAAGTAAAAAATATAAACTACAATACCATTTAATTATGTTTTTTCTCTTTTGATATTTAGAACCCCACGACGGTGCAATATGGAAATTAAAACTTGGAAAAAAAAACAAGAAGTATAAGAAGTGGTATATTTATTGAGCATAATTCTGATACTCTATTTTTTAAAAGAAAATTGTTAGTGATGGCCTTATAAATACGCCGCCAACACCACCATGTTCCAATCTCCTGCAGCACGTTTCTTCAAATATTATCAGCTCAGATAGCAACAATTCCAGATGAACTCTTAACCTACGCAAGGACACGTTATTTGTGCAGAGACCTAGAATTCAAGAGATATTCCAAGGCATGATCAAGTGAGGAAATATTCCTCGGATATCACAAGATGATCACATGTAAAAAGCAAATCATCGATATCAGTTCTGAATAAATATAATATTAAAGTACAAAAAAAAAATCAAGGGATCAAAATAAAAAAAAAACAGAGAAAAAAGAAAAAGAAAAATCACAGCGATCCCTTTACATAATACAGTAATTCACTCTTTTCCTTCACACGTCACTGTTTGACCGTTGTATAGGTCATGTTTGTTTTACATTTTAAATTTTTTTAAAATTTTTAAATTAATATATATTTTATAAAAAACATTTTAAAAAATAATTTAAACCACACTCATTTACGACCAGAACAGACCAAACTCATGAATTTACTACCAAACTGGTTCACCACGAACAGACACCTATGATTTTACCAACGCAATAACACAAACCCCGAGGTTCCCAGTGACCCAGACCACTTATAGGATTCTTCGCCCCACTATTCCCCTCTCGGTTCTAGCGGGTACCGAGCATCCACATCTCCAAGTCCACTCCATTTTCATGGCTCAGTGTCTCTTTCTCGATGAAAACCTTGCCGGAGCCTAACTCCTTTCCATCGTAACTCACCCGAATCTGCCTTTTTATCAGACACACAGAAGTTCTGTTCAGGTATTTTACTTTTAGTATAATAACTTCCTTTCCTTTTACATACCTCTCTTTTTTTCTTTCATGTTTGTTGAGACAACCCTCTGCTCTGTCTTCCTTTCTGATATAAAACTGGTACTGACAAGGGGTTTTGACTGGTTCAAGCTTGAGTGTTTCTTAGATTTCTTTTCGGGGTTGAAAAAGAGGAGATTTTTTTTGAAACATTACTTTCTAGGGAATGATTGCTAGAATGATAAAAAGGTGGATTTCCCCTTCATTTTTCCAGTGAGAAAAAAAAACAAGAAGAAAAGGGGGCTGTAAGTATTGTTGCTTAACTACTTACCACAGAAGTCTCATACTCAACATCATGTACTAATTGCCGATTAATTTACCGTATCATGGATTTATAACCAGGAAAAGAGAGCGAAAGTCACTACTCACTAATGGGAGTGTAAATAATCACGTTTCTTTCTCTGTTTTTATTATTTTTTTCTTTTTTCCTTTTAATTTTCTAGTTCGTAGAACAAGAATCCTTGAGGTAAAAGCGAGAAACTATTGCATGGAGCTGGTTCATTCCACCAAACCAATCACTCTCTCTTGGTTTACCACTCCAAACAGTTATAAACCGTAGGCTCCATTGCATCAACTAGTTAAAACTGTGCTGGACCAACGAGCGAACTAGTCCTTGTAAAAATTTCTCAGGTGAAAGCATGTAGGCATTATTTTGATCACCCTGGCTTGAAATGATAGCACTAGACTTGGACTGAACTCTGTCATGGCTATATTAAATAATTGATGGTATGGCAATACCAAGGAAAAAAATTGGCACCAAAAACAATAATGATGCCATGGCACTGCTTGCCAATCTTACCATTTCTTTTCTTTTCTTTTCCGTTTTTTTTCCCCTCGTAAAGTGACAAGTGTAGAACTCCAACTCTCTCCAGTCTTGGTTTTGCAGAGGTGAGAACCATTAGACAAAATGCAGATGCTTATTGACCTATTTTGTGGGATTCGTCATTCCCCACTGGTTTAGCCAAGTGGAAAACGGGGGAGCTTGGGATGAGCTGTTGAAGCTCACATCTATAGTTTGAATCCTCATTTATGCAGCCTGGATTATTGCATTGTGGCTCAAAGGACTGTTCACTCACTTGGCTTTTACTGGTAAAAGCTTGTTGCATCAAATCTAAATTACTAGATAAAGAAAAGCTCCTTTGGTGGAATTTCATGTAGTTCATGAACATTAATTGGTTTCAAGTTCGAATTTATCTCATTTAATTTTATTTTTTTTAATGTATCTCCTTGAGTATATGATGATGCTGTCATTTTCTTTCTACTATCTCAGGGTTTGCTGAAGAGAATTAGCTTCTTCGCTGATTAACAATGAAGAGAAAGCGTTTACATCAGTCCAAGCATCCATTTAATGCACACCGTGTGTATTACCTCCTTAATTCCCTTACTCTCTCTCTTTTTTTATTTCTAATGTTATCCTTAACTTTACTTAGGAGCGAGCCCCAATACTGAGGAGCATAAGTTTTTGTTATTCTGAGCAAGGAGGTCCATGCTAAATATAGGTTCATGTATTATCATAAATTGTTGGCCTGTGGAAGTTATATAAGCATATATGTGTTTTTTGGATAGCCAAATTGTCAGAGCCACATAATGTTTGAGCTAAGATGGGACAATCATAAAAGACAAATTGATGGTGTGAACCATCAAATTCAGATTTTTTTAATCTTAAAATCATTTGTCCTTACTATTTATGCAGCGATGAAATCTGTGCGTTTGATCGTTAAGAATATTCCGATTTAAGTTGTTGAAGCCTGGATGGTTTCATTTTTCAAATGGCTATGGATTCCCGAAATATTTTTTTGCAATTGTATATGCATCACGTGTTGTGATAACTATCTTTTTAATATGGTTCTATTGATGCTTTATTCGCTTAGCTTTTGAGGCCTTATGCTGTGGCTCTTGGCAAAGCGTGGAGCTTATACAAATCAGGGATGGGGCTATGACTGTGCATTTTGTAGATAGCCATCATAGAATTGAGGAGAAGGGTCCTTTCTCAAACGTTCGAGTGAAGTCGAGGAAAGCTACTTCATCTGATTGCACATGCTTTCTGAGGCCTGGTATTGATGTTTGTGTGCTTTCATCTTCTGAGCGCGCGAAGAATACTGGGGAAGGAAATTCAGAACCTGTAAGTGACCTTTTCATGTTGCTGCATTACTGAAAGCTCTGTAACTATGAGAGGACTATAGATGGTGTACCTTTATCACAATCTTGCTTATTGAGTGTTTGCAACTGTTTGCATTTCTTTAGAACAGCACATGACTTAAACATGATTGAAAAAGTTCTTGTGGCTTAATAAATGCACATCATAATGCACAAAACATTGAATTGCTTCCTCTAATATCCCTGTCACCCACAGAATACATAATAATTTTCCTGCTTGAAAGAGCTTCTCGTTAAATTTTGCAGCAGTTAAATTTCAAAAGTTATGATGTTCATATTTAACGTTGTTTTTCACATGCTCTTTCTCATGTAGGTGTGGGTTGATGCTAAGATAAGTTCTATCAAGCGGAAACCTCATGTATCTCACTGCTCATGTCAATTTTTTGTTAACCTCTATGTTAACCAAGGCCCTCTTGGTTCAGAGAGAGCCAGACTTAGTAAAGAAACTGAAGCAGTAGGAATCAATGAAATTTCTGTTCTTCAGAAACTTGACAACGATCCATGTGAAGCAGACAACAATCAGCAAGAAGCTCAGTTCTATCGTTGGGAATTTTGTGAGGACTGTTCTTTAGTACAAAGAAGCAAACTCTTTTTGGGGAGGTTTTCAGCTGACCTTACATGGCTGCTTGTAGCATCAGTTCTGAAGCAAGTTGAATTTAATGTAAGGTCAGTCCAAAATAAAATTGTCTACCAAATTTTGGGTGGTGAGAATGAGCACTGTTCATTAAAATCTAATAATCACATAAATTGTGTAACTTTCAAAGTGAAAGACAGTATTTCAACCCCATTTGTGGTCCAATTGGTTCCCACTGATGCTTGTAGTGAAGCAGGCCATATTAGTGACACCAATGGGACCGAACAATCACCATGCTATGATGTTATGAGTTTGCGGCGGTCAAAGCGTCGAAATGTACAACCTGAACGCTTCCTTGCCTGTGATGCTCCTGCAGAGACAGAAATTGGCTGGGTAAGATCCCTGCCATACACACCACTGAAGTGGAAGGCGGAAGAAGAAGAAGAAGAAGAAATGCACTTACCACTGGCATACCTGTTTGGGACACATGCAGGTGCAAGTTGTGCAGAAGAGCAAACATGCAACGAAGTGGGAGTTAGTTCTCCTAAACTAGAACTCTTGGAAGGTATCCCTGTTTCCAGAACCAAGACTTACTTGAAGGAGATTAAATCAAATGTGGTTAACAGAAGAGATCACCAAACTGAGCCCGGGGAGGTTCGAGCAGGCATGGCTAAGAGAAGAGAATGCCAAAAGTCAACCATGGCTGACCGAATAGAACACCAAACTCGACTCGGGGATGCTGAATCAGGCATGGCCAACAGAAAAAAGCATGGAACTCAAATTAGGGAGGTTAAATCAGGCGTGGCTAACAGAAGAGAACACCAAGATCAACTTGCTATTGTTCCTGTGCATACTGAAGATGTTCTGGCAACCTTTGAACAATTTGATTCCCCTGTGAAGACTCCTGAACCTTATTCACAAGCGTTTATTGAATTTCCGATTAGTTATTACAGAAAAAAGAGTTCTCCTGCTGCGCACAGGAAGAATGATCGTGATGAAGATTTGATGTTCGGAAATGGATGGGGTGGAAAATTTTCTACTAAGAAAGTTCAAAGAGCAAGATACCGATCCACACATTTAAAGCAGGATAATTCTTGTGCGCCAATGACTTACAAGCGGACAGCCTTAAGTGCTGGTGCTTACAATAAACTCATAAGTTCTTATATGAAGAACATTGATGCCACAATCAAGTCAAAGGAGGTACCACGCATTATTGACCAGTGGGAAGAGTTTAAAGCAAAACATAGCTCAGATCAGAAGGAGAAAATGGAACCATCTTCGGTTAAGGATGATGGAGAAAGCTCAGAAACTGAAATGTTGTGGAGAGAGATGGAACTATGCCTGGCATCAGCATATATACTTGAAGATAATGAGGTAGAACTGTTAATTTGATTTGATTGTTTTTTGTACAGGTGCGTTATTTTTATATATTCATATCACTTATACCGTATTTTTTTCTTCATTACCGTTTCTGATTGGCTCAAGGATTTGCAGGCTCTACTTTCCACTCGGACTACACAGAAAAATTGCCAGCACGAATTCAAACTGGATGAAGAAATTGGGATATTATGCCAAATATGCGGCTTTGTGAAAACTGAAATAAAATATGTTTCAGCACCATTTGTAAGTCAAATTTTTAAACCCATGATGCCAATGTTTTCAATGTGGCTGCTGTACCTCGTTTATTAGCCCTCTGGATAGACGAGTGAGTATGAAGGGGAGGCACTTAGTAGTTATAATTAGGTATCCTACTGCTTGTGTAATGTATACTGAATTTCATCTCATTGCATTTTGGTTGGTCTTTGACCGTAGTCTCCTAGGTGGGGTAGTTTAATGGCAGGTTCCAACTTCTGTTGTTCAGTTTCAACAATTTTGTATGGGAGTATCTAATGCTATTGTTTCAAACAGAATCCTGATTATACTATGCGCGTTTACATTTCTCTAGATGGAACACACAGGCTGGACTGCAGAAAGTAAGCCACAGAATGAAGAGGATTTGGAGCTTAAACCTGATGAAGATGAGGGCTCGAGTCTTTTTGGCAATCATACTTCAGGTGAAGATGTGCCTGTATCAGAAGTGAATGACAATGTTTGGGACTTGATCCCTGAGCTCAGACCGAAATTACACATGCACCAGAAAAAGGCTTTTGAGTTTCTATGGAAGAACACTGCTGGATCCTTGGTACCGGCACATATGGAAAAAACATCTAAGAAGATAGGTGGTTGTGTTGTTTCTCATACTCCTGGAGCTGGAAAAACATTTCTCATCATTGCATTCCTTGTCAGCTACTTGAAGTTGTTTCCAGGAAAACGGCCTCTGGTCCTTGCTCCAAAGACAACTCTCTATACCTGGTACAAGGAATTTATCAAGTGGGAAATCCCTGTTCCAGTTCATCTTATCCATGGCACCAGATCTTCTAGAGTCTTCAAGCAGACTCCAGCAGCGCTTCGAGGATCAGGTCCAAGGCCCAGCCAGGATGTTGTGCATATTTTGGATTGCCTGGAGAAAATGCAAAAGTGGCATGCACAACCAAGTGTGCTTGTCATGGGCTATACCTCATTTCTGACATTGATGAGAGAAGACTCGAAGTACAACCACAGAAAATATATGGCTAAAGTGCTGCGAGAGAGTCCTGGAATGTTGATACTTGATGAAGGACACAACCCCAGGAGTACAAAATCAAGGTTGAGAAAGGTTTTGATGAAAGTGGAAACAGATCTGAGAATATTGCTTTCAGGTACTTTGTTTCAGAATAATTTTTGTGAATATTTCAACACCCTTACCCTGGCAAGACCAATGTTTATCAAAGAAGTTCTGAAGGCATTAGACCCGAAGTTTAAGAGGAAAAAGAAAGGGGCACAAAAAGCACGTCATTTGCTGGAATCTCGCGCCAGAAAATTCTTCATAGATAACATTGCAAGCAAAATTAATTCGGATGAGGCTGAAGAGAAAATGCAGGGTTTGAATATGCTGAGAAACATGACTAATGGGTTCATTGACGTGTATGAAGGCACAGCTTCTGACACCCTTCCTGGTATACAGATTTACACCATATTGATGAACCCAACAGATATTCAACATCAGATTTTGGTGAAACTCCATAAAATAATGGAAAAATGCCCTGGATACCCCCTGGAAGTAGAGCTTTTGATAACTCTTGCTTCAATACATCCTTCATTGGTCAATTCTTCTGTCTGTGTTAAAAAATTTTATAATCTGGAGGAACTGATGGAACTTGAGAAGTTAAGATTTGATTGTAAGAAAGGGTCCAAGGTGATGTTTGTGTTGAATCTTGTGTATCGTGTAGTCAAGAACGAGAAGGTTCTGATCTTTTGCCACAACATTGCACCCATTAAATTATTCCTTGAATTGTTTGAGAATATCTTTAGATGGCAGCAGGGTAAAGAAATTCTGGTTCTTACAGGGGAACTAGAGCTGTTTGAACGAGGAAGAGTGATGGATAAGTTTGAGGAATTGGGAGGGCCTTCAAGGGTTCTACTTGCATCAATTACAGCTTGTGCCGAGGGAATAAGTTTGACAGCAGCTTCACGGGTAATTCTTTTGGACTCGGAGTGGAATCCTTCCAAGACAAAGCAGGCCATTGCACGAGCTTTTCGGCCTGGCCAACAGAAGATGGTTTATGTGTATCAGCTTCTGGCAACAGGCACAGTTGAAGAGGACAAGTATCGTAGGACAGCATGGAAGGAATGGGTCTCACGCATGATATTTAGTGAGGAATTTGTGGAGGACCCTTCTCGTTGGCAAGCAGAAAAGATTGAGGACGATGTATTACGGGAGATAGTAGAGGAGGACCGGGTTAAGTCATTCCATATGATAATGAAGAACGAGAAGGCTTCAACAAGTTGATGGTAGACTACCTTCCTTAAAGAGTAAGAAATTTCCTGGTTTTGTTACAGTTTCCTATTGTTTTGTTTTTGTCTTTCTCTAGCTTAATCATTATATCTGTTTTTCATTTTATATTATCAGGGCGTCAATATTGCTTATGTTTCTCTGTGGTTCCAAAGGTTCAAGTAATCGCTGCAATGGAGCTAACGGCAAATATAATAACTTGCTGAACCATGTCTTTGCCATTCAGAATAAGCTCCATGTCCAAGTTGTTCAAGCAGTTTCTTTGTCAGCAGGATAATATATCCTAATGCTGTTTAGCTTAACGAACTGGTTTAGTTTTCTGTCATTTCATTTCCAATGCTGTTAGATTATCATTCAAAATCACATTCCTAATTGCATTGGGAAAACTTTGTTCAAACCTTATGCGTACATACATGTTAAGTCTTGACATGCTAGGTTAAAGAATCTGGTGCTTTGAAACCTGCCCGCAGACATCATGATAACTCAATTTAGCTTGAAATGCAAGTACCTGAATCATCTGATAAATTTCTCTGTTTTGATGCTTCATGGGATCATATTTTACATGGAACATGGTTTATTTTAATAATTGAGATGCTTCTTGTAGTCAATAATGATATTTATAGCTTGTTTTGCATCAATAATCTACTTGCATACTTGTCTTTTATGTTTTATCTTCTGATGCAAACCCATAAAGTTGTATCGATCATCACCTCTCTTTTTTTATGCATAGTTCCAATGATTACTTTCTTTGGATTATTTTTATTTTTATTTTATTTTTGTGAGTAGCACAGTATCAACTAATAAGAATCAATTTCATTCCTCTCCTGAAATAGTAACAGGAAGTTGAATCCACAATTTTTTTAGCTGCCTTTCGAGCCTGGCCTTACCTTTTGGGCTACATATAATTAACTGGATCGGGCTTTCCTGTCTTTTGAGATTATAATACAAGGGCATCCGGCCGACAGTAATCCTTTTGGTCTAAAAGAGGCCCACGTGCCTTTACAATTCAACGTCAGCCTTTTTTTTTCTGTGAGCTATAAGCGTATCGCTTGAACGGAGCTTCCTTCATCCAAAGGCACCGGACAAAGGCATGGCGGATACTTTAATTATGCGGTTATCCATTCCTTGTCCAGACCGGAAGTTTGACCGGAACTTGACCGTGAGTGGAGAAAGCTCCTGCTACCATTACTTGTGAACATGTTTGTGCTTAATTATATTCGTGGTCAAATTTCGACTCGTTGTTGAGATGCATATGCAAGGTGATTGTGGAAATTACCCACACTAGTTGAGAAAAAAAGGTGAGTGGCTAACATATATGAATATACCTCTAATTCAGTAGTTGGAGATGGTGTGCAGTCATGTTCGTAAGCTTTTGCGTATATATAGAATTTCATCCAAAAAAAACTCACAGCGTCCTCCGGGCGCATGGTTCCCCGACATTATACAGACAGACAAGGAACGAATGAAATGGTAAGTTGCAATATTAAAATGAGAAACCGAGGTGGTCTCGGCATAACAATGTG
>Ga0307508_10006593_pt1 | contig 10899 bp, 9 predicted proteins | sample 9_EM_MG_FD_203089 | JGI IMG/M metagenome (GOLD analysis project Ga0307508, IMG submission 203089) | Populus trichocarpa ectomycorrhiza microbial communities from riparian zone in the Pacific Northwest, United States - 9_EM | ecosystem: Host-associated > Plants > Roots > Unclassified | place...
CCGAACCATCAGCGACTTCCGCAAGCGGCATTTGAAGGCTCTCGGCGCCCTGTTCCTGCAGGTTTTGAAGCTGTGCGAGACGGCAGGGCTGGTCAAACTCGGCCACGTCGCGCTGGATGGCACGAAGATCAAAGCGAATGCGTCGAAACATAAGGCGATGAGCTATGAGCGCATGAAGAAACGCGAGGCGGAATTGAAAACCGAGGTCGCTCGCATGCTGGCGGCCGCCGAGGCGGCGGATGCCCAGGAGGACGAGACTTTCGGCAAAGACAAGCGCGGCGACGAACTGCCGGATTGGGCCGGCGACAAGCAGAAGCGGCTGGCGAAGATCCAGCAGGCGATGGCGGCGCTGGAGGCGGACGCCAAGCTGGCGGCGGAGGAAGAGCGTCGCATTGAGGCCGAAAATGAACAGCAGCGCCAAGCCGAAGGCCGCAAGAAGCCGGGCAAACCTGCGGCACCGCCGTCGGATGAACCCAATCCCAAGTCGCAACGCAACTTCACCGATTCGGAAAGCCGCATCATGAAGTCGAAGGATGGCTTCGTGCAGGCCTATAACGCGCAGGCCGCCGTCGACGCAGGGGCCCAGATCATTGTCGCGCACGAACTGACGCAGTGCGGCAACGATCAGGGCCAGCTGGTGCCCCTGATCGAGGCCATCGAGAACAATCTCGGCCGCAAGCCGCAGCAGGCCTCGGCGGATTCCGGCTACTGCAGCGAATCCAATCTCGAAGCGCTCGAAGCACACGGCATCGACGGCTATGTCGCGCCCGGACGCGCCAAGCACCCGACCGCCGCGAACGGGAAAATTGGCGGACCGCTGACCCAACAGATGCGAAACAAGATCGACGACGGCGGCTTCGAAACACCCTACCGATTGCGAAAGCAAGTGGTGGAACCGGTGTTCGGACAGATCAAACAGGCACGTGGCTTCCGCCAATTCCTGTTGCGGGGCGTCGAGAAAGTGCGCGCCGAGTGGGCAATGATCTGCACCGCCCACAACCTCCTGAAGCTGTTCACCCTCGCAATCGCCGCTTGAGCCGGCTACCCTGCAACAAATGTCCGTCACAAAACCTATCTGGACGGGCTCCTAGGGACGGCGCTCTTTTTCGTCACGCAGGGTGTTGGAAGCAACATGTGGACGATGATTGCGAACGCCGTACGGTTGCTTGTCAGCGCCGCAGGCGCGCTGATCGCCATTTATTGGCTGGATCTCGGTCAGGTCGGTTTCTATGTCGCCGTCGCCGGCGGATTCTGTGCGTACGCAGTGCTGGCGACAGCCGCAACCCTGCGGGTGAAAGAGCCCGCGGCGAACCCACGATGAAACACTTGATTGGACCACACAAAAGGAACTCCTCCCATGCATCGATGGTGCCCGCGACGGTTGGATTGGTTGCCGCGTTGTTTCCGGAAGTGTGGCTAGATGGTGCTGCCGCTTGCTCAGCCTGCCATGACCCTAGGATAGGTACAGCGATGGGTTTGGATTGTTGGTTCTGTAGCCGCCGCCTTGACGTGCTCGCCTCGTGTACGATGAGTCAAATGCTTCCGAGGTCATGAAAACGGGGGTACTCCACCGTCTAGGCGACGTCGCTGCGATTTCGAAGTACATTTTGGAGTCCGAAACTCAACAGTAGACCGAGAGCGGTTAACGCACTCACAAGCAAAAATGAGGCACCGGGCAATGACGCAACGTTGAACAACAATCCTCCGGCGGCCGAACCGGCAGCCACGCCTAGGCTCGCTGCGGCGGTTTGCATGCCAAGTTCCGCCCCCCGTGCCTTACCAGCGTGGCTCGATATCCAATAGGTCAGGATTGGAGAGAGAATACCAGCGCTCGACGCGACCGCTGCGACGACCGCGAGCATCAGCGTGAAGTTGGGAGTGCGGGGAACAAGGAACAATCCCACGGCCAGGACGGCAAGAGCCGGTGCAATAAACCAGCGGGTGGTACTGGGTTTGATCCATGGTCCGAATACGATAGCTTGCACGACGAACATCACCAAGCTGCATTCTGTGAACATCAGAGCGATCTGGTATTGCGTGAGACCAAGCTCCTGCTTTCCGCGAAGCGCCAATCCACCTCGAACACGCCCACTCCCGCAGAGACGATGAGGACCAGCAAGAGGAGCCTCGCAACGAGCCACGCGCGGATACCCGAGTTGCGTTGGTCGCGTGCGGTAGTGAGATCAGAACGTTCCTTATTCGGGATCGTCACCGCCGCGGCCGCCGCGGCCAGAAGCGCCAAGACCGCGGTTCCCGCCAAGGGGATGGCTAGTGCGCCGATTGCGCCGTCGACAGCAAACAGGCCGGCAGCGCCTCGGGCGATGGCTACGCCCAGAGTGGGTCCGAGCAGAAATCCACTGATTCCCGCTAAGCTGACGAAGGTGAGACGGCGCGCTCGTACCTCTTCGTTCGCTGCGAGATCCCCTATGGTGGCCAGTGCACCCGGCGTAACGGCAGCGGCAAACATGCCGCTTAAGAATCGCTCGGCGTATACCGCTGGCAGGCTCTCGATGAATGAGAAGATCAACATGGTGGCGCTAAAGCCGACTAGCCCGATCAGAAGGACAGCGCGTCGTCCAAACCGGTCAGACAGGTGTCCCCACGCCGGAGCGAAGAGGAACAGCGACAACGTGTAGAGGCCAGTCAGCAGCCCGGTTGAGCGTGAAACTTGCGTCGCGTCGGCACCTGAGCCGAGCAGTCGTTCGATGAGAAACGGAAGCAGCGGCAGCAGCACACCGTAACCCATCGATACCGTGAACACAGACAACATCAACACCGCCATCGTGCTCGTCGGTACGCCCGACGCTGGACGGCTAATCATGATGCCGCCAGCGCAGGTCCGACCACGACAGTTGAAGCGGTCATATTTTGGCGCCGGATGCCGGTGAGCTTGGTCCGCTTCAACATCAGAGCATTGATGGCGACCAGCGCGGAACTGCCGGACATCGCAAGAGCGGCGATGCTTGGCCCAAGGAGAAATGGATACAGCACGCCGGCGGCAAGCGGAAAGGCAATCACATTGTAGCCGACCGCCCACCATAAGTTTTGATGCATTTTTCTGAGCGTCGCGTGGGACAGTTCGATGGCGCCGACCACATCAAAGGGGTCGCTCTTCATTAGCACAATGTCGGCACTCTCCATCGCGACATCGGTGCCGGCACCGATTGCGAAGCCAACATCGTCCTGCGTCAAAGCCGGAGCGTCGTTCACGCCGTCGCCGACCATGCCGACCCTCTTGCCTTGCGACTGAAGTTCCTTGACCTTGCCTGCCTTGTCGCCCGGCAACACGTTGGCAAACACTCTGTCTATCCCAAGACTCTTCGCGATCCGCTCGGCCGTGCCCTGATTGTCTCCGGTCAGCGTGGCGACCTCGACGCCGCGCGCACGCAAAGCTTTGATTGCCTCCACCGCCGTCGGTCTCACCGCATCGGCGATGGCGATTAGGCCCACGAGCGTGCCGCCCACTGCGAGGTGAACCACCGTTCGCCCGGCGCCCTGCAATTCCTCGGATTTTGCGCCGAGCTCGCCGAGATCGATCTTATTCTCAGTCATCAGCACCTTATTGCCGAGCAGTGCCACATTGCCGTCGATCTCGGCTTGCGCACCCTTCCCCTCGACGTTCTTGAATCCCGTCGCTTTTGGCACCTTCACGTTGGCGGCCCGACGCAGGATCGCCTGAGCCAATGGATGGTCCGAGCCTGCTTCGACCGAGGCGGCCGCCGACAGCAACTGATCCTCGGAGGCACCGGCAGCTATTGCCAAATCAACCACCTCAGGGTGGCCCATCGTCAGCGTGCCCGTCTTATCGAAGATGACGACATTCAGCTTGGTCGCATCCTCCAGCGCCGACGCATTCTTGAACAGAATGCCGTTCATGGCGCCAAGGCCGGTTCCAACCATGATCGCCATCGGCGTTGCCAGCCCAAGGGCATCGGGGCACGCGATCACGAAAACGGTAATCGTGAGGCTGAGTGCGAACAGGAGCGTCTGGCCGATCCACCAATACCAAACGACGAACGTAAGCAGGCCCACAGCGACCGCCGCCAGGACCAGCCATTGCGAGGCACGATCCGCGAGGAGTTGCGACGGCGCCTTGGAATTCTGCGCTTCCTGGACGAGCTTGACGATCTGGGCGAGCGCCGTATCAGCGCCGACCTTGGTCGCGCGATACTGAAACGCACCACTCTTGTTGATGGTCGCGCCGATCACGGCATCGCCGGCCTTTTTGGCCACCGGCATCGACTCACCCGTGAGCATGGATTCATCGACCCGCGACGATCCTTCCAGCACGGTTCCGTCAACCGGGATCTTGTTGCCTGGCCTGATCACGACCGTATCGCCGGAAATGATCTCCGCGGTCGGCACTTCCAGTTCCTTGCCATCCCGCAGCACCGTTGCCTTGGGCGGCGCCAGATCCATGAGCGCGCGGATGGCCTCGGATGCCCCTGCCCTTGCGCGCATTTCGAGCCAGTGTCCGAGCAGGATGAAGACCAGCAGGATTGCAGAAGCTTCGTAGAACTGCTGGCCGCCATAGAAGAACGTGGGGCCAACGCTGAAGAGATAGCCGGTGCCCACACTCAGGACGACCAGCACCGCCATGTTCGCAACACCGCTGCGGAGCGCACGGTAAGCCGCAACGACGAAGGGCCAGACCGGGTAGAGGATGGCGGCGCTCGCCAGAACGAACAGGACAAGGTCTAGCCGCAGACCGAATGGTGGCGGGATCTGAATGAAATCCATGCCCATCGGCGAAAAAAGGAAAATGGGCAGGCTGAAGGCGAGCGCGATCCAGAAGCGGTTGCGCATGTCGCGGACCATGCCCTGCATGTCCATGCCGCCGCCGTGGCCCATTTCATGCGCCATGGCATCGCTCTTTTCCCCGCCGTGCACCTTGTGGTCGGCCATCGCGTCAGCCGCCATCCTGCCTGGATGCGCCATATCGCCGTGATCTCTATGCGTTTGGGAATTCGGCGTCGTCGGCCTTTCGCAAATGTGCCTGGGCAGCGCTTCGCCGGCACAATGAAAGCCACAGTCTCTAATTGCTTCCTGTATTGCAGCTGGGCTGGTCCTCTCCGGATCGAACATAACGGTCGTAGAGCCTGAGACCGGATTAACCGACACGCGACCGACACCCGTAACATGCTTTAGCTGCCGCTCGATTCCATGTGCGCCAAGGACCGAGAACAGATCGCCGACTTCGAGCGTAATCTTCGTCATGGATGCCCGCTCCTATCGATCACTTCGCAAGTTCGCTGGCTTCGAGATTTAGCTGCTTGTTCTCGTCGGCGTGGTGAAGGCCAGCGCGGAGCCGTTCTGCCACCTTACGGGCGTCCTGTTCGCCTTGTTCAAGCGGCTGGACGTCGGCCCGGCCGGTATGCTGGCCCAACATCGGACAAGCGGTTTTGCCGTGCCGCATCGGGTAAAGCTGCGAGAGCAACCTCGGTAAGCCGGTCACGTCTTTGCGTCCCACAGCCAGTTTCTGATTTCCGGCATGTCTTCACCATGCTTGCGGATGTAATGCTTATGTTCGATGAGCTTGTCCTGAAGCTGCTGCTTCAAATAGGCCCCCTTGGTACTCAGCTGCGGCAGGCGATCGATGGTGTCGATCACGAGGTGGAAGCGATCCAGATCGTTAAGCACCGTCATATCGAAGGCGGTGGTGATCGTGCCCTCTTCTTTGTAGCCGCGGACGTGCAAATTGTCGTGGTTGGTGCGGCGGTAGGTTAGCCGGTGAATCAACCATGGGTATCCGTGGAACGCAAAGATGATCGGCTTATCTTTGGTGAAGAGCGAATCGAAATCCGTGTCGCTCATCCCATGAGGGTGCTCGGCTTGGGGCTGCAGCTTCATAAGGTCAACGACGTTGACCACCCGAATTTTCAGGTCGGGCAGATGCTCGCGCATGATGGAGACAGCGGCAAGCGTCTCCAGCGTGGGCACGTCGCCGGCGCAAGCCATTACGAGGTCTGGCTCGGAGCCTTGGTCATTGCTGGCCCATTGCCAGATGCCGATGCCTTCTGCGCAATGCACGGCGGCGGCGTCCAAAGTCAGCCATTGTGGCGCAGGATGTTTGCCCGCGATCACGACGTTGACGTAGTGGCGGCTGCGCAGACAGTGGTCCATCACCGACAGCAGGCAGTTCGCGTCGGGCGGGAGATAAACCCGCACGATCTCGGCCTTCTTGTTCACGACGTGATCGATGAAACCGGGATCCTGGTGTGTGAAGCCGTTGTGATCCTGGCGCCAAACATGCGAAGCTAGGAGGTAGTTCAATGAGGCGATCTTCCGCCGCCACGGCAGGTGTGACGTGACCTTCAGCCACTTCGCATGCTGGTTGAACATCGAATCGACGATGTGGATGAACGCCTCGTAGCAATTAAATAGTCCGTGCCGCCCGGTCAGCAGGTAGCCCTCGAGCCAACCCTCGCACTGGTGCTCGCTGAGCATTTCCATGACGCGCCCGGCAGGCGCGAGAAATTCGTCGTTCGGCACGGTCGTGGCGTCCCATTGACGTTTGGTTACTTCAAAGACAGCTTCCAGACCGTTAGAAAGCGTCTCGTCTGGCCCGAATATCCGGAAATTCAGTTGCTCACCGTTCAGCTTCGTCACGTCGCGCAGGAATCGTCCGAGTACGTGCGTGTCGCCGACGCCGCGCACTCCCGGCAAGGGCACGTCGACCGCGTAGTCGCGGAAATCCGGCATTCGAAGGTCGCGGAGCAGAATGCCACCGTTGGCGTGGGGATTCGCGCCCATCCGTCGTTCGCCCTTGGGCGCAAGTGCAGCCAATTCCGGTTTCAGTCGGCCCTGCTGATCGAAGAGTTCCTCAGGCCGATAGCTCCTTAGCCAGTCCTCCAACAGCTTGAGGTGTTCGGGATGGGTGGCCGGGTCGGAGAGCGGCACCTGATGCGAACGGAAAGTGCCTTCGACCTGCAGGCCATCGACCACCTTCGGCCCGGTCCAACCCTTGGGCGAATTGAGGACGATCATCGGCCAGCGCGGACGCATCATGTTGCCGTGGACGCGGGCGTCCTGCTGGATTTGTTTGATCTGCTCCACCGCTGTGTCGAGGGCGGCGGCCATCGCCTCATGCATGAGCGCGGGTTCGTGTCCCTCGACGAAGTAAGGTGTCCACCCGTAGCCGCGAAGCAATTGCTCCAGTTCCTCGCGCGTGATGCGGGCAAGGATCGTCGGGTTAGAAATCTTGTAGCCGTTGAGATGCAGGATCGGCAGCACCGCGCCGTCGGTTGCCGGATTGAGAAACTTGTTCGAGTGCCACGCGGTTGCCAGCGGTCCGGTTTCAGCCTCACCGTCGCCGACGACGCAGGCGACGACGAGATCGGGATTGTCAAATACCGCCCCGAACGAATGGCTGAGCGAATAGCCCAGTTCGCCGCCCTCGTGGATCGAGCCCGGGCACTCCGGCGATGCGTGGCTGGGAATTCCTCCGGGAAACGAAAACTGAATGAAGAGTTTCCGAAGCCCGGCCTCATCCTGGCTGATGTCGGGATAGATCTCGCTATAGGTACCCTCGAGGAAGGTATTGCTCACGACGGCCGGCCCGCCATGCCCGGGGCCGGAGACGTAAATCATGTCGAGGTCGTATTTCTTGATGACGCGATTCAAGTGCACATAGGTGAAATTCTGTCCAGGGGTCGTGCCCCAGTGTCCCAGCAGCATGTGTTTGAGATCCGCGAGCGTCAGCGGTCGCTTCAGCAGCGGATTGTCATAGAGATAGATCTGTCCGACCGAGAGGTAGTTGGCCGCTCGCCAATAGGCATCCAGTTCTTGCAGCAATTCCGGACTAAGTGTCCTTGAGTTTTCTTTGGTCTTCATGGTTCGACTTCCCTCTGTGCGTCAAGCCAAGGGCGCGTATGACTGACCTTGCACTTATAATTTCGCACGTGCGAACGGCGCATCGTGACTTAGATAGCCTAGGCGGAGTCCGTGACGGATTTCTGCTCGAACCTCCATAGCGGCAACCGGCTGTCACACGTCTGCATACATAGGCTCTTTCAGTCTCGCCGATCAGAATTCTAAGAGCTTCGCCTGTGGCAGATCCTTCAGCCCATCTGCCGGCAAGCGCGTTGGTACGTCGAGTCTCGCCACACCAATCCGGTTGTCTGCCATCCCATAGTAGACGTCGAACCGATCGGGTGACCCGAGATCGTCACGCTGATCGATGCCGGTGGGGAATACGACGTTGGCGATTATCCCCTCGCGTTCCTGTGGCAATTCTGGCGTCAGCACCGGCTCCCGCGAACGATAGCGAATGACGTGAGGAAGTTCCGCGGAAAGCACCAGCACGCCCGCCGAGTAGCACAGCTTGCGTGGGGACCCAGGAGACGCCGAATGTTCGCTGACGCCGTGATAGATGGTCAGCCAACCATGCCGAGTCAGGATGGGTGGAGTACCGCCGCCGATCTTGAGCTGTTCCCAGGCTGCCACCGGGGCGGCCAGGCGGCGATGTGAGCCGAAATGACAGAGGTGAAAGGGTTCACAGTCTGCCATGGCCGTCGAGCAATAGGAAATCCAGATGCTTTCGCCATGGATATCCACCAAGCCGGACGCGGAATGGCGCGACGCCTCCTCCGGACGAGTTCCGGGAAACAGCGGCCGCTGCAGGATGGCCATTGAGAGCTGTCCCGATGGGTCCGGTATGGCGACAGGGAAGACGCTGGCGTCCTTGTTGTCCACGCCTTCGAACTCAATGCCGTCATACGGCCGGAAGGTGGCCAACCCCAGGCGTTGCCAGCGGAACAAGTCTTCGGATATTGCGAGTGCGATCCGCGGACCGTTCCGCGAATGTGCGGTGTAAGTCATGACGTAACGTTGGAGCGGCTCGACAAATGTGATGCGCGGATCTTCACAGCCGCCGCTACCGTCCGGCCGCAGCTCGTAATCCGCTTCAGGCTCAAGTGCGATACCGAGTCGCTCAACCCCGACCGGATCACCGGTCTCATTGAACAAGACTCGCGCTATGCCGATGCGGGAGTGGTTGCCCCGCGCGACCAGCCGCGGGAAAAGGTAAAGCTGACCATCCGGCCCACGCGCAGCGGCCGGGTTCAGGACGCCTTCGGCCTCCAGAGGATTACCCGGCTCCGGTTCCATCAACAGTCCAAGACGCCGCAACTGGAAGTTACTCATCCCGCCGACTCACTAATTCCGGGAAACCGGGCACGTCAAGCAATGCGAGATTCGCGATGCGTGCATCGACCGCGGCTCCCCTGGAATTTGTGCGATTTGATCCACGAGGGCCTTCGGCGCGCGCTTCACCAGCGCGAAAACATCCGCGGAGCTGTATCGCTCGTGGTAGCTCGTTTCCTCGAGGGAGCGATGCGAGCCGACCGCGAGCAGCACAACGACTTCCTTCTCGACGACTTCGAGGTCGACGTTATTTAGGGCATGAACCTGTATCTCGCCGGAGACGTAGGTCTTGATCAGAGCCGTGGCTACGAAGACGGGCTGGGTCATGGCAGTCAATCGGCGAGTAGCCACCCTCGCGCCCTTGCCCAGCTAACCATGGCGATACCCTCCGGTGGATTCCCTGCCGAAGATCCGGCCGAGCTTCGGAAAAAATCCCGGTACCTCGGCAGCATATGCGTCGTACGCATCACTAAATGCTGCCCTCGCGTCATGCTCCTCGGTCCGGGCCAGCTTGACGTACATTACGACCAGCACCGGAAACATCGCGAGCGTGATGCCGACGACCAGCAGGAGCATGAGGAACGTATTGCGGGCGCTGAACTCGATGATGCGGGCGATCATTGGTTAGGCTGTACGTCACTGGATCGAATCATGTCGTGAAGGCCCTCTATCATCTGCTTCACCGCAAACGGCTTCTGGAAGAACCGACTCTTTGCGGGTCTGTCGTGCTCAGACAGTTCCACTCTTCCCGACACCAGAATGATCTTGATGGCCGGCCATCGGTCGTGGACGGTTCGAGCAAGCTCTAAGCCGTCCATGCTGCCGGGCATCTGGATGTCGGTGAAAACTAGCGCTATGTCCGAACGGCTTTCCAGTATGGCAATCGCTTCGTCCGCATTCGCTGCTTCGACCGTCATAAACCCGGCGTCGGCGACGACGTTCGCCGTACACGTTCGCAATATCTCATCGTCTTCCACTACTGAAGGGAGTTGGGGCAAAGACACGACCACATGATGCTTTCGTGGATGAGCCAGCCATTAACCGCGCCGTGCTCTCGATTTGGCCGCGGCCGCTGTCTTGGCAAGCCCGGATCAGTTCACTTCCCGCTTCAAAATGAGCGAGACATTTTGGCCGCCAAAACCGAACGAATTTGACATTCCCGTTGCGACTCGCGCATCTCTTGTCTTGTTAGGCACGACATCGAAATGGAATTGCCGGATCCGGAATATCGTAATTAATCGTAGGTGGAATGCGCTGGTGCTCGAGCGTGAGGAAGGTGAAAACAGCTTCAATAATGCCCGCAGCGGAGAGGGTGTGTCCGATCATCGACTTGTTTGACGAGACCGGAATTTTGCGGACATGATCGCCAAACACGGCGGCGGCGCCGAGATATTCCATCTTGTCATTCTCTGGCGTACTCGTTCCGTGAGCATTGATATAGTCGATCTGATCGAAGGTCATGCTTGCATCGGCGAGAGCGTTGCGGATGCAATCGGCGATCGGAATCCCATCTGGTTTGGGACGAGTACGATGGAAAGTGTCCGCCAATTCGCCGCAGCCGGCGATTACGCCCAAGATTTTCGCGCCGCGCGATCGCGCGGCGTCCAGGCTCTCCAGCACGAGCGCGCCAGCACCTTCAGCCATCACGAAGCCTTGGCGGTTCTTAGAAAAGGGCTTCGATGCGCTACGCGGGTCGTCGTTGCGAGTAGATAGTGCCGACAGGAGAGAGAATCGCGCCACAGCCTCGGCGTTGAC
>Ga0307508_10006594_pt1 | contig 10898 bp, 5 predicted proteins | sample 9_EM_MG_FD_203089 | JGI IMG/M metagenome (GOLD analysis project Ga0307508, IMG submission 203089) | Populus trichocarpa ectomycorrhiza microbial communities from riparian zone in the Pacific Northwest, United States - 9_EM | ecosystem: Host-associated > Plants > Roots > Unclassified | place...
GCGGCGACGACCGCATCCAGCTCGCCATCGCCCTCGGTGAACTCGGCCGCGCCTACCGCGCGATGGGCGACTTCAACCGGGGCCGGGTCTTCGTCCGCAAGGCGTGGCACGTGGCCAAGACCTGCGGTGCCGAGCCGCTGTGCCGGGAGCTGATGCCCCGGCAGGCGGACACCGGCGAACTGGCCCCGGCACCCGCCCAGCCCGGTGGGGACGCCGAACCGCAGCGCGACGTGGAGGCCCTGACCGAGGCGGAGGTGCGGATCGCGGTGCTGGCCGCGCACGGCAACACCAACCGGGAGATCGCCTCCAAGCTGTTCGTCACCGTCAGCACGGTGGAGCAGCACCTGACCCGCATCTACCGCAAGCTGAACGTCAAGCGCCGCCGCGACCTGCCCGCCAAGCTCTCCGACAGCAGCCTGACCGGGACCCTTTGAGGGCCGTCAGGTCGAGGGCCGTCAGGACAGCAGTCCGCGCTCCATGGCGGTCATCACCGCGGCCGTGCGGTCGGAGACGCCGAGCTTCTTGAACGACCGCAGCAGATGCGTCTTGACCGTGGCCTCGGCCACGAACAGCTTGCCGCCGATCTCGGCGTTGGTCAGCCCCTGGCCGACCAGCCGCAGCACCTCGCGCTCCCGGCCGGAGAGCGGCGACGGCTCGGCCACCCGGCTGCGGAAGAGCTTGCCCGCGAGGGACGGGGTGAGCACCGTCTCGCCGCGCGCGGCGGTCTGTACGGCGCCGATCAGCTCCTGACGTGAACTGCCCTTCAGCAGATAGCCCGCGGCGCCCGCTTCCACCGCGCGCAGGATGTCGGAGTCGTCCTCGTACGTGGTCACGATGACGACCTTGCAGCCGGGCGCCTGCCGCAGGATCTGCGTGGTGGCCTCGACCCCGTCCATCCCGCCCATGCGCAGATCCAGCAGGATGATGTCCGGCCGCAGCTCCATCGCCCGGACCACCGCCTCCTCACCGGAACCGGCCTGCCCGACGACGGTGATGCCATCGGCGGACTCCAGCATGGCGCTCAAGCCCTCCCGCACCACGGGGTGGTCGTCGGCCAGCAAGACCCTGATAAGCCCGCTAGGCCCGCTCGGCCCGCCCGGCGCTTCGTCAGCCATGCACTGCCTCCCCGGCCAGCGCTGCCGCCGGCACGTTCACCTCGACGGTGGTGCCCCGCCCGGGGCTGCTGGTGATGGACGCCATTCCGTCGATCTCCTCCATCCGGGCCTGCATCCCGCGCAGCCCGTACCCTTCCTGCGTGCCGTCCGGGGTGAAGCCCTCGCCGTCGTCGCGGATCAGCAGCCGGACGCCGTTCTCGTCGAAGACCAGGACCACGTCCACCGTACGGGCCCGCTTGGCGTGTTTGCGGACGTTCGCGATCGCCTCCTGCACCGAGCGCAGCAGGACGACGCTGACCGCCATCGGCAGGGGCTGTTCGTCGCCCCTGACCGAGCACCGCACGTCCAGGCCGGTCTCGGCGATCAGCCCGTCCGCCTGCCGCCGCACCGCCTGCGCCAGTGAGCCGCCGCGCAGCGCGGGCGGGGTGAGGGCCGCCACGAAGTCCCGGGCCTCGGCGAGGGACTCCTTGGCCACCCGCCCGGCCAGCGACAGATGGTTCACCGCCTGGTCCGGTGCGCCGCGCACCTCCGACTCGGCCGCCTGCACCAGGCTGATGATGCTGGTCAGCCCCTGCGCCAGGGTGTCGTGGATCTCCCGCGCCAGCCGCTCGCGCTCGGCGGAGATGCCCGCCTCGTGGGAGAGCCGGGCCTCCCGCTCCCGGCTGCGCCGCAACTCCTCGATGAGCAGCCCGCGCTCCTTGCTCTGCCGCACCACCCGCTTGATCCACATGCCCAGCAGCAACGACAGCGCGATGCTCAGCAGGGAGATGGGCACCACCTCCCAGACGCTCAGGCCCAGTTCCTCACCGATGACCGCCACCACCAGCACGGGGCAGAGATTGGCCACCGTGGCCAGTGCGACCGCCGGTCCCATCGGCAGGCTCATGATCAGCATCGGAATGACCGCGAACAGCGCGAAGGCGCCGATCAGGCTGAACGCCGTGGTGGCGCAGAACAGCGCCACCAGACCCAGCGCGAAGACCAGGTTCCGCGGCCCGTAGCTCGCCTCGATCATCAGCGACCGGCCGACCGCCGCGTACCAGGGCACGGTCAGGGTCAGCGCGGCGATCGGGAGGGAGTGGTCGACCTGGGAGCCGTCCGAGAGGAGGAGCAGAACGGCGGTGACGACGTAGGTGACGGCGAAGAAGCCGTCCCAGAGGCCGAACCAGCGGGTGCCGGACTCGGGACCGTAATACGCGCCGGTCGGCGAGTCGTCCCCCGGGGAGTGATTGCGCACGGGCTCAGTACTACCACGGGTGTCCCCCGTGTCCACCGGTCGGTTGACAGCCGGAACCCACCGTTCAGTCGTCGCGCGCCGCATGGCCCGCTTCTAGCGTTGATCCCGGTGGGACAGCCAGCTGTCACACCACGAAGCACATCGCCCTATCGGCTTGGAGAACGTCGTAATATGCCACAGCTGAGCCAGTTCATGGCCGCGCTGATCGCCAGCGGCACGATTCTGACCATCGTCCTGGCGACCGACCTCGGCCGCCGCCGCATCACCACTATGCGGATGGCGCGTTCGATCATCGCCGTGGCCGTGGTCATCGCGATCTTCGTCCACTCCTTCCCGACCAAGGGCGACAACGACCTGTCCCTGCAGCTCGTGGGCGTCGGTATCGGTGTCATCTGCGGTCTGATCGCCGGAGCGCTGCTGCCCGCCTACCGGGACGCCGCCTCGGGCGCGTTGTACACCATCGGCGGCATCGGCTACGCCGTGGTGTGGGTCATCCTCTCCAGTGGGCGCATCATCTTCGTCTACGGCGCCGAGCACTGGTTCCCCATGGGCCTGATCAAGTTCTCCATCGAGTACGGGATCACCGGTCAGGACACCTACTCCAACGCCTTCATCTTCATGGCGCTGGCCATGGTGCTGACGCGTACGGCCGTCCTGCTGGCCAAGATGCGCAAGCTGAGGGCCCAGGAGGCCGGGAGCGGCCAGCTGCCCCGGCAGGCCCCGGACGGCCAGCAGACGGCGGACGGCCAGCAGGTCGCGGACGGTCAGCAGGCCGCGGACAAGGCGTCGGCCGAAGCCTGATTTCATAGTCCGCCAACCCCGCCGGGCCCGCACCCGGCACCCCATCCGAAGCAAGAGCAGGGTGAAACAGTGGAACGCCATGACAACCTGAGGCTCCGGCCGCCTCGTCACCGGGTCGACCGCCGTGCGATCGGCTGGTGGACGCTGCAGTCGGCACTGTTCGCCCTGCCCCTGCCCCTCACCTTCGGAATCCTGTGGGCCACCATCCCCCCGACGCGTGAGTTCTTCATGTGGGCCACGCTGATCTCGTGCGTCCCCGGGCTGCTCTACATGGCCGTCATGCCCGCCTGGCGCTACCGGGTGCACCGCTGGGAGACCACCGACGAGGCCGTGTACGCGGCCTCCGGATGGCTGTGGCAGCAGTGGCGGGTCGTCCCGCTGTCCCGCGTCCAGACGGTGGACACCCTGCGCGGTCCGCTGCAGCAGATGTTCGGGCTCTCCGGCGTCACCGTGGCCACCGCCTCCTCCTCGGGCGCGGTGAAGATCAAGGGCATCGACCACCAGGTCGCCCAGGACCTGGTCGAGTACCTGGCCGCACGCGTCGAGTCGGTGCCGGAGGACGCCACATGACACCCGATACCAGTGTGTCGCCCCCCGCGGTCGACCAGGACTGGGGGAGGCTGAACAGCCGGCTGCTCCTGGTCAACCTGTCCATCCTCGGCGCACCGCTGGCCATGTTCCTCGCCAGCCTCGCGGTCACCGGAGGCAAGACCAACCTCCAGATCATCATCACCCTCGCCTCGCTGTTCGTGACCTTCCTGGTCATCAGCGGCATCGGGCTGATGCGGCTGTTCACCACCCGCTACCGGCTCACCGAGGACCGCTTCGAGCTGCGCAAGGGCCTGCTCTTCCGCAGCGAGCGCTCGATCCCGGTCGGCCGCATCCGCGGCGTCGACCTCACCGCCAACCCGGTCCACCGGGTCTTCGGACTCACCACGCTGCGGATCGACAGCGGGGAGCAGAGCGACGCCGTCGCGCGCAAGCTCGCCCTCGACGGCATCACCAAGGCCGAGGCCCTGGAACTGCGCCGCCGGATCATCGCCCTGCGCGACGCGGGCCGTTCTCCCGCGGTGGCCGACAACGACGGTGTGCTCTGCCGACTGGACTGGTCCTGGCTGCGCTACGGCCCGCTCACCATCTGGGGTGTCGGCGGTGTCTTCATCGCCGCGGGCAGTGTGTACCGCACCCTGAACGAGATGCACGTCAACCCGCTCGAACTCGGCATCGTCAAGGACATCGAGCACCGGTTCGGCTCCGTTCCGCTCTGGTACGGAATCCTGGTGTCCGTCCTCGTCATCGTCGCCCTCGGCATGGTCGGCTCCACCGCCACGTTCATCGAGAACTGGGCGGGCTACGAACTGCGCCGCGAAGAGGGCGGCGCGCTCCGTATCCGCCGCGGGCTGCTGGCCACCCGCTCCGTGACCATCGCGGAACGAAATCTGCGCGGCCTCGAACTCGTCGAGCCCATCCCGCTGCGCTGGGCCAGGGGCGCCAAGCTCAACGCCGTCGCCAGCGGCCTGGGCGGCGAGGACGAGAACCGCAGCCGTCGCGCCCTGACCTCTCCCGTCCCGCGCGCCGAGGCCGTGCGGGTCGCCGCCGAGGCGCTGCCGGTGGACGAGCCCGGCCTGATCGAGCGCGAGGGCCTCCTCCGGCACCCCAGGGCGGCCCTGCGCCGCCGTATCAACCGCGCCCTCATCTGGTCGGTCCTGATCGCGGCGGTCCCGGTGGGGCTGGGGCTGTGGCTCAGCACCGGGCTCGTCATCGGCGGTGTGATCACCGGTGTGGCGCTGGTGCCGATCCTGGTGGCGTTCGCCTTCAACGCCTACCGCACGCTCGGCCATGGGCTCCGCGGCCGCTATCTGGTCACCTCCGCCGGGACGTTCGCCCACCGCACCGTCGTCCTCCAGCGCGAGGCGATCATCGGCTGGAAGATCTCCCGCACGCCCTTCCAGCGCCGGGCGGGGCTGCTCACCGTCGGCGCCACCACCTCGGCCGGTGAGGGCGTCTACCACGTGTACGACCTGACCGAAGGGCAGGGGATCGCCCTCGCCGAGACCACGGTGCCCGGGCTGCTCGCCCCATTCATCGAGCGGGCCCCGGACCGCGGCTGACCACCCATTGACCAACTGGCGATCCCCCGAGAGGTGGAGGGGCGGACCGAAAGGCCGCCCCTCCACCTCTGAACACTTTCCCTAACTCCTTGTCGTCACTGGAATTCTCATGCATTCTGGTGAGCTAAGCGCGGCCATTACGGGACGGTCGGCGAATACGGGACCCCAAAGGAACAATAGGGGTCCATAGGGGGTTTGAAGGGGTATCCTGCCGTCCTGCCCTGTGTAAGGCTGACCTACGGTCTAGGTGTATGTCTTGCGAGGTAATGGGGCGCGTGATGGTGAGTGAGTCCGTGGATTTGACGCCCGAGCACACGGAAATAGCGGTCGCCGGTCCCGACGGAACCTCCCCCTGGCGCGATCAACTCGCCGCCCTCCCCGAAGCCGAGCGTGCCGAAGCCCTCACCGCATGGGTCGGCGAGGTCGTCGCACAGGCCCTCAAGGACAAGGCGCCGGACGTCCTCGACCCCGAGCGCCCCTTCCTCGACCTGGGCTTCGACTCCCTCGCCACCGTCGACCTGCACGCCCGGCTGACCGCCGCCACCGGACTGCGGCTGCCGGTCACCCTCGCCTTCGACCACCCCACCCCGGCCGACCTCGCCCACCGTCTGCGGACCGAACTGCTCGGTGCCGACGATGTCTCCGACGCCCCCTCGGACGACTCCGATACGCTCCCGATCGCCGCCGACGAGCCCATCGCCATTGTCGGAATGAGCTGCCGATTCCCCGGTTCGGCCGGTTCCCCCGAAGAGCTCTGGGAAATCGTCGCGGGCGGAAAAGACGTCATCTCCGAATTTCCGGTGAGCCGGGGCTGGGATCTCGACGGGCTTTACGACCCCGACCCGGACAAGGCGGGCAGCAGCTATACCCGCGAAGGCGGATTCCTGCACGACGCCGATGAGTTCGATCCGGCGTTCTTCGGTATTTCGCCGCGCGAGGCCCTCGCGATGGACCCGCAGCAGCGGCTGCTGCTGGAGACCTCCTGGGAGGTCTTCGAACGGGCCGGGATCGACCCGCAGTCGCTGCGGGGCCGCCGGGCCGGTGTGTTCGTCGGCGCCGAGACCCAGGACTACGGCCCCCGGCTGCACGAGGCCGAGCAGGGCTTCGAGGGCTACCTGGTCACCGGCAACGCCGCGAGCGTCGCCTCCGGCCGTATCGCCTACACCTTCGGCTTCGAAGGCCCCACCGTCACCGTCGACACCGCGTGCTCCTCCTCCCTGGTGGCGCTCCACCTGGCCGTCCAGGCGCTGCGCACGGGCGAGTGCACGATGGCGCTCGCCGGTGGTGCGGCGGTCATGGCCAACCCCGGCTCGTTCATCGCCTTCAGCCGTCAGCGCGGCCTCGCCGCCGACGGCCGCTGCAAGCCGTTCGCCGCCGCCGCCGACGGCACCGCCTGGGGCGAGGGCGTCGGCATGCTGCTCGTCGAGCGGCTGTCCGACGCGCAGCGCAACGGCCACCGGGTGCTGGCCGTGGTGCGGGGTACGGCCATCAACCAGGACGGCGCCAGCAACGGGCTCACCGCCCCCAGCGGCCCCGCCCAGCAGCGCGTCATCCGCCAGGCCCTCGCCAACGCCGGACTGTCGGCCGCCGAGGTCGACGCGGTCGAGGCCCACGGCACCGGGACGACCCTCGGCGACCCCATCGAGGCGCAGGCGCTGCTGGCCACCTACGGCCAGGAGCGCGCGGCCGACCAGCCGCTGTGGCTCGGCTCGCTCAAGTCCAACATCGGCCACACCCAGTCCGCGGCCGGTGTCGGCGGCATCATCAAGATGGTCATGGCGATGCGCCACGGGGTGCTGCCGCACAGCCTGCACATCGACGAGCCGACCCCGCACGTCGACTGGACCGCCGGTGACATCGAGCTGCTGACCGAGGCACGGCCCTGGCCGGAGAACGACCGTCCGCGCCGTGCCGGTATCTCCTCCTTCGGCATGAGCGGCACCAACGCCCACGCCATCGTCGAACAACCGCCCGCCGCCGATGAGCTGAGCGCTGAGGGCCCCGCCCCCGCCGCCGACGAGCAGAGTGTCGAGGGTCCCGCCCCCGCCGTCCTGCCCTGGGTCCTGTCGGCCAAGACCACCGACGCCCTCCGCGCCCAGGCCGAACGGCTGCACGCGCTGCTGGAGGCCCACCCCGGGCTCGCCCTCACCGACATCGGCCACTCGCTGGCCACCACCCGCGCCACCTTCGACCAGCGCGCCGTGCTCCTCGCCGACGGCCGCGACGGCCGCGACGGCGCACTCGCCGCGCTGCGCACCCTCGCCGAGGGCGGCGACGCCCCGTCCGTCGTCCAGGGCGCCCCCGCCGCCGGAAAGCTCGCGCTGCTGTTCACCGGACAGGGCAGCCAGCGCCTCGGCATGGGCCGCGAGCTGTACGACACCTACCCCGTCTTCGCCGAAGCCCTCGACGACGCCTGCTGGTACCTCGAAGAGCAGCTGGAACACCCGCTGCTCGACGTGCTCTTCGCCGAGGAGGGATCGCCCGAGGCGGCCCTCCTCGACCGCACCGACTACACCCAGCCCGCCCTGTTCGCCGTCGAGGTCGCGCTCTACCGCCTCGTCGAGTCCTGGGGGCTGCGCCCCGACCTGCTCGCCGGACACTCGGTCGGCGAGATCGCGGCGGCCCATGTGGCCGGGGTGTTCTCCCTGGAGGACGCCGCCGCGCTCGTGGCGGCGCGTGGCCGTCTGATGCAGGAGCTTCCGGCCGGTGGCGCGATGGTCGCGGTGCAAGCCTCCGAGGAGGAGGTGGCGCCGCTGCTCGGCGAGCGGGTCTCGATCGCCGCCGTGAACGGGCCCACCTCCGTCGTCGTCTCCGGCGACGAGGACGCTGTCGCCGAGGTCGCGACGGCGTTCGAGGCGCGGGGACGGAAGACCAAGCGGCTCACCGTCAGCCACGCGTTCCACTCGCCGCTCATGGACGACATGCTCGCCGAGTTCCGGCGCGTCGCCCAGGTGCTGGAGTACGCACCGCCGCGCATCACCGTGGTCTCCACCGTCACCGGGCAGGTCGCCACCGCCGAGGAGCTGTGCTCGCCCGAGTACTGGGTACGCCACGTCCGCGACGCGGTGCGCTTCCTCGACGGCGTCCGCACCCTCGCCGACAAGGGCGCCACCACCTTCCTGGAGCTCGGCCCCGACGCCGTGCTCACCGCCATGGCGCAGGACTGCCTGACCGACGGCGACGCCGACGGCGACAACGCTCGGTACGCGCCCGTGCTGCGCGCCTCCCGCCCGGAGGCCGAGACGCTCACGGCGGCCGTGGCGCTGGCGTACGTACGGGGCAAGAAGGTCGACTGGGCCACCCCGTACGCCGGTACCGGCGCGACGACGGTCGACCTGCCGACGTACGCCTTCCAGCGGCAGAGCTACTGGCTCAACGCCCCTGTCGCCACGGCGGCCGCCGCCGCTTCGGGTGGTGTGGTCGATGGGCGGTTCTGGGATGTGGTGGAGCGTGGCGATGTGGCCGCGCTGGCCGCGGAGCTGGAGGTGGACCCGGGGCTGTCGTTGGGTGAGGTGCTGCCCGCGTTGTCGTCGTGGCGGCGGCAGGAGGCCGTGCGCTCGACGGTGGACGGCTGGCGTTACGGGGTGTCGTGGCGGCCGGTGCGGGATCGGTCGGCCGGGGTGTCCGGTGGCTGCTGGGTAGTGGTGGTTCCGGCTGGTGAGGCCGGGGGCGAGTGGTCCGCGGGTGTGATGCGGATGCTGGCTGGGCGTGGCGTCGAGGTGCGTCAGGTCGAGCTGGGCGCCGGGGACGACGACCGGGACGCGGTGGCCGAGCGGCTGCGGGCCTCGGTCGGCGATGTGGCGGTGACGGGTGTGGTGTCGCTGCTGGCCCTTGGGGGCGCTGACGGGCTGCTGGGTACCGCTGTTCTGACGCAGGCGCTGGGCGATGCGGGTGTGGGCGCGCCGTTGTGGGTGGCCACGCGGGGTGCGGTGTCGGTGGGGCGTTCGGACGCCTCCGTTGTTCCGGGTCAGGCGCAGCTGTGGGGTCTGGGCAGGGTGGCGGCGTTGGAGTCGCCGGAGCGTTGGGGTGGTCTGGTCGATCTGCCGGAGTCGGTGGATGAGCGTGCGCTGGCGCGGTTGGCGGGTGTGCTGGCCGGGGTCGGTGGCGAGGATCAGGTCGCGTTGCGGGCGTCGGGTGTGTTCGGGCGCCGGCTGGTGCGGGTATCGGCGTCTGCGTCGGCGAGTGGCTCGTGGCGGCCGGGCGCAGGTTCCGTGCTGGTCACGGGGGGTACGGGTGCGCTGGGTGCGCGGGTGGCCCGGTGGCTGGTGGCGGGTGGTGCCGAGCATGTGGTGTTGACCAGCCGTCGTGGGCTGGAGGCTCCGGGTGCGGTGGAGCTGCGGGATGAACTGGTGGAGTCGGGTGCGCGGGTGACGGTTGCCGCGTGTGATGTGGCGGACCGGGACGCGCTGGCGGAGCTGCTGGCCGGGCTTCCGGACCTGACCGGCGTCATCCACACGGCCGGTGTCCTGGACGACGGCGTACTGGACTCGCTCACCCCCGAGCGGTTCGCTTCGGTGCTCCGCGTGAAGGCCGACGCCGCGCGCCACTTGGACGAACTGACGCGTGACCTGGACCTTTCGGCGTTCGTCCTCTTCTCCTCGATCACCGGATCGGTGGGTGCCGCCGGGCAGGGCAACTACGCGGCGGCCAACGCCTACCTGGACGCGCTCGCCGAGCGGCGGCGTGCCGAGGGCCTGGTGGGGACGTCCATCGCGTGGGGGCCGTGGGCCGACGGGGGCATGGCGGCGGACGATGCGCTGGAGCGGCGTATGCGTCGCGAGGGCTTGCCGCCGATGGCGCCGGAGCTGGCGCTGGCCGCTCTTCAGCAGGCGCTCGACGTCGATGACACGTGCGTGACGGTCGCGGACGTCGACTGGGACCGCTTCGTCGGCACGCTCACCGCCGTACGGCCGAGCCCGCTGATCGCCGACCTGCCGGAGGTCGCCGCACCGCCGCGGGCCGTGGCCGGGCCGAATGCCGGGCGTGTGATCACCGACGCCGACGCCGCCTCTCCGCTGGGGGAGCGGCTCCGCGGTCTGCCGCGTGCCGAACAGGATGGCGCGCTGCTGGAGTTGGTCCGTACGCACGTCGCGGCCGTGCTGGGGCACGACGGGGCCGACGCGGTCGAGGCGGGGCGCGCCTTCAAGGAGCTGGGTTTCGACTCGCTCGCCGCCGTCGAACTCCGCAACCGGCTCGGCGCCGCCACCGATCTGCGGCTGCCCGCCACGCTCATCTACGACTACCCGTCGTCGGCCGCGCTGGCCGAGTACCTGCGGACGGAGCTGGTCGGCGCCGCCCGGATCGCCACGGCCGAGTCCGGCGATGTGGCCGTGGCCGTCGATGACGATCCGATCGCGATTGTGGCGATGAGCTGCCGTTTCCCGGGTGGGGTGGGTTCGCCCGAGGAGTTGTGGGAGCTGTTGACGGCGGGTGGGGACGCGATCGCGGAGTTCCCGTCCGACCGTGGCTGGGATCTGGCCGGGCTGTACGACCCGGACCCTGCCCGGCAGGGGACGTCGTACACGCGTGAGGGCGGCTTCCTGTACGACGTGGCCGACTTCGACGCGGCGTTCTTCGGGATTTCGCCGCGTGAGGCTCTTGCGATGGACCCGCAGCAGCGGTTGCTGTTGGAGA
>Ga0307508_10006595_pt1 | contig 10898 bp, 6 predicted proteins | sample 9_EM_MG_FD_203089 | JGI IMG/M metagenome (GOLD analysis project Ga0307508, IMG submission 203089) | Populus trichocarpa ectomycorrhiza microbial communities from riparian zone in the Pacific Northwest, United States - 9_EM | ecosystem: Host-associated > Plants > Roots > Unclassified | place...
AAAAAATTATCAAATATGGGAATAAGCCATATATTTAAAAACAAATTTGTAGATCATTGACTCTCAAAATAAAATAAGTATTTGATCAGAGTGTTCTTATAAAACAAATATAAATTATTATTATTATTTACTATCAACATGATAGAAAAATATTTATTATCACCATCATCATTATCAAATTAAAAAGAAAAAAATTATCAAATATGGGAATATGCCATATATTTAAAAACAAATTTGTAGATCATTGACTCTCAAAATAAAATAAGTATTTGATCAGAGTGTTGTAGCTTATGCTTTTTAATATTTTTTTAAAATATATTTTACTTAAAAAAATATTAAATTGATAATTTTTAATGTTTTTTAATAATTTTAATATACTAATAAAAAAATAAAAAAAATAAAAAATTTTATTTTCAAGTAAAAATTACTTTTAAAAACACTAATACAACAACACCAAAACCAAGTGTTAAAAGGAGTATATGATCTGGGCTCAGGCTTGTAAGAACTTTAACCGAAGCAGTCGAACCCTACTCAAGAGAAACCCAGCCCATAAACTACGATATTTAATATTTGGACCTTTTTCATAAATGCCAAATTACAAATTTGGAAAGGCCCGCCACTTGACTATTGGATGGTGGCACATACCTGTCGAACGTGGAAAGTTTTAGGACCTAGATACTGTTATGTAATCTTCGCAGATACAGTTCTGTCCAAGTTCAGAAGTGAAAGAAAGGAGAGGAGAGAAAAAGGCCATACAAGTTCTTGAGTCAAAGGGAAGCCATCATCATGGCTATGGCTATGAATGTTAGTCCATGTTTTTGTGTTGCAAGTAATAGGAGATCAGGTAATAGAGTGAGAGCTGTTGCCTCTGAGGATCTTGTTTTTTCGAAGATAAAGGATGATAAGGTGAAGTTAGGTGGGTCTGATTTGGAGGTTACAAGGCTTGGAATTGGTGCTTGGTCTTGGGGTGATACCAGCTACTGGAACAACTTTGAATGGGATGGTACGTACGTATATGCTTCTGCTGCAAAATTTTAAATCACCGATCAATTCTTTTTATAGAAGATGATATGGTAGAATTAATCATGACTAATTTTGGATTATGCTTTTGTTGTTGTTGTTCTTCTTCTTTTTTTATGAATTGCTTTATTCAGTTTTGTATCCTCACATGTTTTTTTTTCTTAAAATTTTTTTATGCATATTGGTTTTGCATTAGACTCCAATTCTGATGTGCAATACAATAATATATGTTGTCGCTGAGAATTGCCATGTTCATTTTACTAAGAAATTATGCAGGTTTTATGCTGGATTTTGTTAATGAAATGATTGCATTTGTTATTGCTCATTGAACTTATGGATACATTCAGAACTCCCATCTGTTTACATTTGCTGATTTCCCCAACTTCAGTACCATCCTCATTTTGACATCTTAGTTCTTACAGATAATGCTTGTTGAATTTTATGGCCTCCCGTTTTATTTATTTGCTCCACAAGTGCTCTACATGTTTGTCTTTGTAACTAAATGCTCTCTGAATTTCTTCTCCATGAAATATGTTAAACGTTTCCTCTGCTTTGCAATGCGGCAGATAGGAAAATGAAGGCTGCTAAAGCAGCTTTTGACACAAGTGTTGATTGCGGTATAACTTTCTTTGACACTGCTGAAGTTTATGGATCTAGGGTGAGAAGTGGATATTATTTTCAATTTCTTCTCACTAAACAGCAATGGGAAACTTACAGACATCAGTGTGTATTTGGCAGTTCTCATTTGGAGCCATAAATTCCGAAACTCTTCTAGGAAGGTACATTATTAAAATTGAGCTATGATGTCCATCTGCTATAAGATCAGTATCAATGATTTTCAGCTTAGTTTATCTTATCATCTGAACTTCATTGGTTGCTTAAAGATTTATCAAGGAAAGGAAAGTAAAAGATCCTGAAGTGGAGGTAGCTGTTGCAACCAAATATGCAGCATTGCCATGGAGGCTGGGACGTCAGAGTGTTCTAACTGCCCTTAAGGATTCCCTCAATCGCCTTGGACTTTCTTCGGTAGAGCTATATCAACTCCATTGGTAGGCACTTTACCAGGCTATGTGATTTCATTGTGCAACTTTTTTGACAAAACAATGCCACTCATAAAGTTTTTGTGCTGGTTTCCAGGCCTGGAATATGGGGAAATGAAGGTAGCTCATCTGTTACACCATTGTTTCATTGAGCACTTGACTGCATTTAGCTAATCACACTCGAATTCAACTCAACTAGGCCTCATTCTTGACTGCATATAGCTAGTATAACTGAATTTTATGGAACTCGATCGCATTCTGTTTCAGAAGAAACTTAGTTCAATGGAAGTTAAATTTCAGGATACATTGATGGTCTTGGGGATGCTGTTGAGCAGGGTCTTGTGAAGGCTGTTGGTGTTTCAAATTACAGTGGTAAGTTCCTAATTCCATCAGTTTGAACTGCGAAAAGGAATTTTAGAGTTTGATAGGTTTGACTATATACTATTGTCTTTTTTTCCCTCCACCCTCTCCTCATAACTACTTTTGCAAAAAGTATTGAAGGCACTTACTATACAGCCCATCTTTAATTGAACATCATGGCCTGCAGTCTTAGATTACTCCTCCTTAACTTGTATAAGATGAGATTTTAATTCCTTAATTCAGCGAGCCGACTTCGTGATGCTTACGAGAAGCTTAAGAAAAGAGGTATTCCACTGGCTTCAAATCAAGTGAATTACAGCCTCATATACAGGGCACCTGAGGAGAATGGTGTGAAGGCAGCCTGTGATGAACTTGGGGTCACTTTGATTGCATATTCTCCTATTGCTCAAGGTGAGGTTCTTATAGCTGTTTCATGCTCTATAATTTTCGTTTGGGTGCTATATATACAATTGTGAGAATTTTCGGGGCATCTGGCCAGGACTAAAAAGTTGCAGGTTCAAGACCTAAGAAAAGTCAAAATACATGGTGGGCATAAAAGGCTCAAAGGTGACATTATCTCTGTTATATTTGTTTTCACTGAGAGGTAATAAACCTTTGGAATCTACGCAGGCGTTCTTACAGGAAAGTATACACCAGAAAATCCACCAACTGGTCCTCGAGGCCAGATTTACACTCCCGAGTTTCTAACAAAGGTAGAGACTTAAAGTTAAAAATATATATATCATCATTAAACCCTACCCTATGGCTGAAGCTCCTTGCGTTCTGCAGCTCCAACCTCTGTTGAACAGAATCAAAGAAATGGGAGAGAACTACAGTAAAACTAACACACAGGTCCACCCTTGTTCTTTTAATCTTTTGACCGGTTCCTTTTTCTTTCGATCTTGTTCAGTAGAAGCTACTTGATTCTTGTTTAGTCATAACTGATCAATGCTTAAATTTTTAAGTAAGGTTTCGGTCTTTACAGGTGGTATTGAACTGGCTAGTAGCCCAGGAGAATGTCATTCCGATCCCAGGGGCGAAGAATGCTCAACAGGCTGAGGAATTCGCTGGTGCACTTGGTTGGAGACTTACCAGTGAAGAGATCGATGAGCTGCGCTCCTTGGCGATGGAGATAAAACCTGTAACCGGTTTCCCCGTTGAAAAGTTGTAAATTTGCACAAGTATAAGGAAAAGTAAAATCAGATCATATACAACAAGTTACAATAATGAAGAAATAGACTTTTCTGGTGCTAGTACTATAATTTTCAAAATAAATGAGCTGATGGTCCCTGCTGATTACCCTGGAGACGAGGGTACTCGTCCATTTTGGTGTCTAGTACTTTTTTAAAATATTTTTTATTTAAAAATATATTAAAATAATATTTATTTTTTTATTTTTTAAATTTTATTTTTGATATCAATATAAAAATATACAAAAATAATTAATTTAAAATAAAAAAAATGTGACCGCAAAAACAAAGGATTCCGACGGCAGAATTGACAATTGCAAGCAAGAGGTATTTGTGCCAAGGCTTCCAGTTGGCACATTCTTTCTGGGCTACTCGTAAATGTTAATTTCAGGCACCATAAAATTTTCTATTTCTATATGGTATTCTATTAGAGATTCTTGCTAGTCGTGGGATTCGAATTTCAAGTTGTCTGTTCTTGCTATTAAAATTATTACTACATCAAAATATAACATTTAATGATAATTAAATTAAACAATAATTAAAATTATATTAAAATTAAATATACTTACAATGCTAGCAAATACATCCTCTGATCGATATCGATCTTGCAACTGCAAAATAAAAGTGTTAACAGGTTCGATAAGCAGGTACTACATGAATATCATAGGCATGCTCTTCATGCTCATAGCAATACTCACCCTGATTATTGTTTAAATGTGGACGCTCAATATAAACAGACGATATATCATCTCGAGTGCATGACATCCTGTGTAATAATACTCGTGTTTGATGTGAAATTATAATGCTTAAAATATATTATAATAAATCATAACATTATCTAATAAGTTTTATATAAGTATTGCCGATTATGATTTGTTTTTCTTGACATACATGGCATCATTGATTTATGTTATCATATATTTAGGGGTAAAATTAAGGTGTTTATATATAAAATGAACTTATAACCCCAGTTAAAATGGTATCTATAACTTTAAAACATCTCCCAGAATACAGGAACACCTTCCAATTGTTGAGAAAATGCTTCTAAGGGATCTGCTGTGGATATCAGCTGTGCGTTCCTTTCTCTGATTTCCATGTGTGATGTCCTTTTCATGGTGTTCGGGCGTTGTTCTTCATGCCTTGATTTGTCACCGATTTTCTTATTGATCATTGATGGCTGGTCCCCAAATTCTGTCCTCGTCTTTGGTTACTGACCTTGTAGGCAGTAGCTGCAATCTCCTAGCTTTTGGGTCCTAAACTGTACATCCTGTCATGCCAGAGGGAAGGAGGAAAAAAAACAAAAAAAACGGGTGGTGATGGGGGGTCGTGTTTCATATTTTTTGTACCATTGCAGAAGAGTCAATTTTATTTTTATTCCCACTCATAATTTTGTTTATTTATTTCGTATTTTTATATAAATGTCCTAAGATTCTTTTTTTTTTTGGTTGTGATAAGGATTAGCAAGAAATATATATGGTTGTTTTAAGGTAAAAATTTGTCAAGTCATTTTTTACACATCAAAGAAATAAATTTCTTTTTATTTAAATTTTAAGTAAGTCATCCACATTCATATTTTCATGCATTTACAAGAATTATTTTATTATAGGTTCTTAAAAATTGAATTTATGAAAAATAACATGACTAGTGAGTTCACTCACCAAACATGCTAAGCCTTTACGGGTGAAATTAGTAAAGTGGTTAAGATAATCGTTGATGTGATGTTTTTAGGTTTTCTTTACTTGTTTGATGATAAGGGTTTTTTTTTTTTTTTGCAAAATAGTATAGTTTGAAGATATTATTGTTCATAAACACAATATTTCAATATTGTCAAGATTCAAAAAAAGATATTTGATACATGTCGCGTTTCTAAACTGCGATAAATAATGTTGCGGTTATGATTAATGAAATGTCGTGTTTTAAAACCTCAATATTATTGAAATGTCATGGTTCGCAACTATTTTAAGAAACAGCTGGACATTTGATAAAACAGCTGAAAATTTAAAGTTGTTTTACCATTACATTTTTCCATATCGAACTTTACCACCAACGTTACTTTTTGTGCAATTGTGAAAGTCAACTACCAATCATGTAAGCTTTGATACTAGTTTATTGTGGAAATAAACTTAAAATCTCAAATTAATTGGCAAATAGAAAAATATAAAAGGGCAAGTACAATCAATTGTACAGAGCACATACAAAATTTATATAGTTTGGTAACTTAGACCTACTTCACAAGTAAGATGACTAGAGAAATATACTATGAGAAAATATAAGATTACAAAGTGTCCCATGTAATTGCTTTTTTACCTAAATTTTCAAACTCAAAACTTTTTTTTTCTTCTCTCTAGCCATCAAAGTGTAAAGAATAAAAGCACTTATAAATAAACTTTACCCTAAAATATGACAACTTTAGGTTTTTATATGAATTAATTAAGTGCATATGTATTTTTTTTATTTGGACACATAATTAATACAAATCCAACAAGTTATGTATTAAGTATTTCAACAAATAAATATCTTTTATTGTTTTTATTTGAGTATATTTTCAATATATACTTAGAATTCACGCTAGGAGTTAATTTCATTCACTTATGCATAATTTTTAATATGCATGTTAGAAATGTATTTTAATTTTTTATACAAGTTTATATATTTGCTTAGTAAGTATGATAATTTTTTATTATAATCACAAGTTTATCATGATTTTATATATTGTATAAATATAAATTGAACATATATGATGATTTGTCTAATATCAATCTAGTAATATTTTGGACAACAATTTGTTTCTTTCTTCCTCTAAGCTAAAGGAGCAAGGTATATGGAACGTGAGAGAAAGGTTAGTCCCAAGTTTAAGGGCTCGTTTGGGAACGCGGCTGCGGCTGCGTTCCCAAAAAATTTGAATTTTTTTTTGTTTATTAAAATTTAATATGATTTATATGTTTTGGATCGTTTTGATGTGCTGATGTCAAAAATAATTTTTAAAAAATAAAAAAACATCATTGACATGTATTTTGACATGAAAAGTTATTTGAAAAGCACCCGCAATCATACTGCCAAACACGCTCTAAGAACACAAGGAGAGAGAGAGAGAGAGAGACTAATAGCATCTGCAGATAAGGTACCCTCCTTCAAAATCCAGCACCAGCCAATCAAACCATTTGGAACGATTTCCTGATGCCAAATGTACAAAATATATATATATATATATATATATTATTTAAAATAAAGAAAAAAATAAAATAATTTTAATTTTTTTTTTAAATACTTATAAAATAAAAAAATAATTATTTATCGGGATGTCTGAATTTTTTATTTTTTAAAAATTATTTTTGATATTAATATATAAAATAAATCTAAAAATAAAAAAATAATTTAAAATAGATTTTTTTAAAATTTATAAGAAATATAATTTCAACCCGTGTTCTAACCCTAAAATAAACAAAGTATTTAAGACCATGTTTAAATTACGATGTTCTCCTCCGCGAAATTATTAGCCAGGCCAAGAAAATATCAAAAAAGTACAGTCACGTCATGTAGTTTTCGCTTGTCTTCTACCGAGCTTGCTTTCAAGTAACGACGGACATCTGCAAGACTTTGTATCTACCAAACTAGTGCTAGTACTTACCTGGTCTGAAATTTTCAATACTAATTAACTTCAAGTTCTAGAGTCTTGAATATTGGAGAAAACCCACAATTATGGCTACGGCTATGAATGTGACCAGTGCATGTTTCTATCTTGAAAGTAATAGGAGATCAGTTCATGGTGTGAGGGTTGTTGCTTCTAAGAATTTTTCCGTTTCAAAAACAGAGGAAGACAAGGTGAAGTTGGGTGCGTCTGATTTGAAGGTGTCAAGGCTTGGACTTGGTGCTTGGTCTTGGGGTGACACCGGCTACTGGAACAACTCCGAGTGGGATGGTAATTATTATGAATCAAGATTTTAGATCAAACTAGATGAAATAAGAAATTCAGTCTGGTACTTAAAAATCTAAGTATTTTATTGGCTTGTAGACAGAATTACAGTACTTTTTTTGAGATAATTACTGATTACTATATCTAATAACAAATTCTGTCCTTGTAGAAACAATTATGGAAGTATTGTGCTGGTTTTTGTTAGCAAATTGATGGCATTGTGTTCAATCAAGCTATAGAAACATATAGAAATTCTTTGTTTTCATTTATTTGCCGATTTCAAACTGATGATCCCGGTTTGGTATCTTATACATGACGCCTACTTTTATTTATAACTTCACAAAATCAATTTTGTTCTCCTTTTCTTTCCTCTTGCTGAACAATGTTAAGAGTTCTCTTCCGCTTTGCAACAATGGCAGATGCGAAAACGAAGGCTGCCAAGTCGGCTTTTGATGTCAGTATTGATGGAGGTATAACTTTGTTTGATACGGCTGAAGTTTATGGCTCTTGGGTGAGGCGTCCATGTTATTCAGTTTTACTGTTTCTCCCTGGACTGATAAAAAAAAAACTTGTGGATCTGAAAATGTTATCGTTATTGTACTTGCAGCTCTTAAATGGTGCTGTAAACTCTGAAACTATTCTAGGAAGGTACACTGCTGAGTTCTAATTATAAACTTTCATTGCAAATGGTGTTCAGCTTATTGTTTTTATGATCCGACTTAAATGGTTTGTTGTAGTTTCATCAAGGAAAGGAAACAAAAAGATCCTGAAGTGGAGGTAGCTGTTGCGACCAAGTTTGCAGCTTTGCCTTGGAGGCTGGGACGTCAGAGTGTTGTAAAGGCGCTTAAGGATTCCCTCTCTCGCCTTGGACTTTCTTCGGTAGAACTCTACCAGCTACACTGGTATGCAGTTTTCAACCTGGTTATTTGTTAAAATTTGAGTCTGCAGCTCTTTGGCAAGACATGTTGCTGATCAAGTTTTTTGTGCTGGTCTTCAGGCCTGGAATATGGGGAAATGAAGGTGGCTCATTTGTTGCACCATTGTTCATTGAGCAACTGACTGCATTTATCTAACCCTGTTCCTGAGTGCATATAGATACAGTAGAATTGAATTCTTATAGAACTCAATCTTAATTATTTGGACTCGGAAGAAGCTTAGCTCAATGAAATCAATTCGTTTTCAGGGTATATTGACGGTCTTGGAGATGCTGTTGAGCAGGGGCTAGTGAAGGCTGTAGGTGTTTCAAACTACGATGGTAATTTTCTAATTCCAGCAGTTCAAACTACAAAAAAGATAACGACACACAACATGCAGTTAATTTCTAATTGAACATGACATGGAAGAATTTTGGGTTTTTCCTCTTTTAACTTTTAGATGTGATGAGATATTTTTAATTCCTAAATTCAGAGAGCAAACTCCGTAATGCTTACAAGAAGCTCAAGGAAAGAGGTGTTCCACTGGCTGCAAACCAAGTAAATTACAGCCTTATATACAGGCAGCCTGAGGAAAACGGTGTCAAGGCTGCCTGTGACGAACTTGGGGTCACTTTGATTGCCTATTCCCCTATGGCTCAAGGTGAGCTAGCTTCGTTTGGTGCTTGTTTCATGCTCTATGGTTTTCACTTCGGTGCCCCATATCTCATACAGTTGAAAATATCTATTTGGCCTTCCAAGTTCTAGTCAATGGAGCAATGAAGCCACTTAAATCTCAGTTTTCTTAGAAAATATTGTATCTAACCACCGTTGTTTATTGTTTTTAGTGAGGAGCGATAAGATATCTTTTTGGGATTTATGCAGGTGTTCTTACAGGAAAGTACACACCAGAAAATCCTCCGTCTGGTCCTCGAGGCAAGATTTACACTCCCAAGTTTCTAACAAAGGTAGGAATTAAGAACTTAAAATTTATAAAATTTACTATGATCATCAAATCCCCATCTATAAAGCTGAAGCATTCTTGCGTTCTGCAGCTTCAACCTCTGCTAAAAAGAATCAAAGAAGTAGGACAGAGCTACAGTAAAACTAACACGCAGGTTCATCCTGGTTCTCTAATTCTTTTTCTGAGCTTTTTTCTGAAGAAGCAGGACCACCTCCAAATTAGAACGCTTTAATTTAAGCGAGGTTTTGATCTGTATAGGTAATCTTGAACTGGCTGCTTGCACAAGAAAATGTCCTTCCAATCCCAGGGGCCAAAAATGCCCAACAGGCCGAGGAATTTGCCGGTGCGCTTGGTTGGAGACTCACTAGTGAAGAGATCAATGAGCTGCGCTCCTTGGCACAGGATATAATTCCTCTAGGTTTTGCTCAAACAATAGGGAAATAAGATCACGTCTCAGAAGTTACCCAGTTAGCTGTAATAGTAGACTTCTTTGTCACGGTTGTCATCTGCATTTTGTAAACTTCAGGATAAACTTAAGTGCATGTTCAAATCCATGATTAATCCAGCAATATGTTTGAAGCAATAAATATATGGCACTGCTACAGATAATGATTAGCCATGGAGTCCATTTTAAAGAAAGAGAAATTAACAGCGATCAAGCAAAAATGATTTTATTGTTTTCTAGGTAGGCATGTCAAATTGCACCTAGGTGCAGGCATGAGAGTAATTAACAGCTAGAGTTCAGAGAGATATTGCATTAGGAGAATTAGACAAGGTAATCATGGAATAAACCTAGGGGCAATTTGAAATTCGACAAAAGGCCATGGGGTACAATTAATACTAGACAAAGATAAAATCAAAGCAACAAGTATATTTGAGAGCATAGTTGTGGTTATTTTTCAAAGTATTTTTCATGTTAAAATGCATCAAAATAATATTTTTTTTATTTTTTAAAAATTATTTTTGAGATAAACGCATCAAAACGATCCAAAACATACAAAAAAAAATTAACATTTTGAAAACACGTTCTAATCGAGTTTCTACTATGAAATAATTAGATATTCATGTTTCTTTTGGGATTCAAGTATTTATTACCTATTTATTATTTAATATAAAATAAAATAGTAAGATATATATTAGATCGAAGTGTATGTGTATATTAAATGATGAAATCATAAATGTTACGCACACGTGTATTATGTAAATATTTGTATATATTGTATTGTATTAAATAATATAAATGCTCTTTATATATAAGTATTTAAAAAATATTTTATTTTATTTTTAATTAATTTTGATAATATTCATATCATATCTCATTATAAAATATAACTTTTCAAAAAATATATTCATTCAAATCAAATCAGTTAATTCATCAAGTTGAAATTAAATAATAATTCCTGTGTATGATTGTAGTTTCATTTGACACCAGTTTTGATTTTAAATTAACCTCCGGGCATGTTTGTAAGTGTAGTTGTGGTTGCTTTTCAAAATATTTTT
>Ga0307508_10006596_pt1 | contig 10898 bp, 12 predicted proteins | sample 9_EM_MG_FD_203089 | JGI IMG/M metagenome (GOLD analysis project Ga0307508, IMG submission 203089) | Populus trichocarpa ectomycorrhiza microbial communities from riparian zone in the Pacific Northwest, United States - 9_EM | ecosystem: Host-associated > Plants > Roots > Unclassified | place...
CAGGTCGACGATCACGGGCCGCTCGACGGTCAGCGAGGCGACCCAGGCGATCAGCTCGCGGTGGTGGTCGTGCAGGACTTCGGCGTCGAGGTCGAGCATCTCGACGAAGTGGGAATGTGCCATGCCGAAGACGGTAACGACTTCTTGCGCGTACGGCATAGCATCTTGCCTATGAAGCAAGACGGCGAGCTGGACGCCCTCGTCCGGCAACGCATTCGGGGCCTGCGGGTCGCGCGGGGCTGGTCGCTGGACGAGTTGGCGGCGCGCTGCTACCTGAGCCCGTCCACGCTGAGCCGGATCGAGACCGGTCACCGGCGGATCGCCCTCGACCAGCTCACCCCGATCGCCCGCGCGCTGGGCACCACGCTCGATCAGCTGGTGGAGTCGGGCACCGACGACGACGTGGTGATCCGCCCGCACCGCGACGAGGCGCGTGGCATCACCACCTGGCTGTTGTCGCGCGAGGGCGCGCCGCACGGCGTGACGGTCGGCAAGCTGCGGGTGACCCGGCCGGTGCCCACCCAGCTGGGCGTGCACCCGGGCCGGGACTGGTTCACCGTGCTCTCCGGCACGCTGGTGCTGCGGCTCGGCGATCGGACGATTCTGGTCCAGGCCGGCGAGGCGGCCGAGTTCTCGACGATGGTGCCGCATGCCTTCGGGGTGCAGGACGGCGCGGCGGAGGTCCTGTTCATCCTCGATCACGACGGCAAACGTTCCCACCTCGGCCCGTCGGAGCCGAGGACCGGCGACGCCTGAGGCACGCACAAGCCACAGACCGGCCGCAACCGGCGGCTCGCGCAAAAGCCCGAAGGCCGGCAGCGGGGGACAAAGCGCGCCTCGGCGCCGTGTCCATCCGTCAAGCTGGCGCATTCCGCGGTGTTCGGGCGACCTCGACCGGGGTCGTCCGAACACCCAGCGTGGATCTTCGGCCTGACCTGCGCCGATTCCGGACAGGTTAGGGCTGCGACATCCCCTCGTTGTGCAAGGGTTCCGGGCATCCGCAGGCGTCCGGTTGGTCACTCGGCACGACGCAGTGACGCTGGGGCCTCGAGCAACCTCGGAGGACAAGTGGCGAATATCGAAACTTCGCTGAAGGAAGCAATGACGATCGAGGGAGCCCTCGGCGCGGCGCTCGTCGACTACACGAGCGGGCTCACTCTCGGCGTGCTGGGCGGCGGCCCGACCCTGGACATGACCGTCGCCGCGGCCGGCAACACCGACGTGGTCCGGGCCAAGGCGCGGACGCTGGAGATGCTCGGCCTGAAGGACGGCATCGAGGACATCCTCATCACCCTCGACTCGCAGTACCACCTGATCCGCCTGCTGAAGGACCGGCGTGGCGGCGATGCGCTCTTCCTCTACCTGGCCCTCGCCAGGAGCAGGGCCAACCTCGGCCTGGCCCGCCACCAGCTTCGCAAGATCGAAGCCGAGCTCGAGGTCTGAGGTGGCCGACCGGAGCCCAGACGTGCGGATCGCCACCCCGGACCCTTACCAAGCCGTACGCGGTGAATTAGCGGCGCTGCGGCACCAGGTGGCCGGGGTGCGGGGCTGCGTCGTCGCCGGAGTCGACGGGCTGCTGATCCTGCACGACATGGTGTCCGGCGCCGAGCCGCACGACGTCGCCGCCCTCGCCGCGGCCGCACACGGCGTCAGCCGCACGTGCGGCGTGGTCCTCAAACACGGCGACTTCCGCGAGGTGACGATCCGCAACAACGGCGGCTACCTGGCGATCTACGCGGTCGACGACATGGCCCTGCTGGCCGTGATCGGCGACGGCGGGTTGAACATCGCCCGCCTGCACCTCGAGGTCCGCTCGTCCATCGGCCGCATCGCCACGCTGATGGAGGCCGCGACCGTCCGGCATCCGGGCCCGTTCGGCTGACCTGCCCCCGGCCGGCCGACGGATCCCTCCGGCCGGCGGGCCGCTCCGGCCAGCGGCCCGCTCCGGCCAGCGAGGAGGGCGGGAGGACCGAACTGGTCCTCCCGTCCTCTCACGCCGCGGCCAGCGCCTCCGTCGGCGCGAGCCTGGCGGCGCGGATCGCCGGATACAACCCGGCCACCGCCCCGATCACCACCGTCGCCGCGACGCCCCCGGCCAGGGCCCACCACGGCACCACCGTCGGCCAGCGCTGCGTGCCGGCGTAGAACAGCGTCACCAGGAAGCCGAGCAGCACCCCACCGAGGCCGCCGAGCAGGGACAGCAGCAGCGATTCCGAGACGAACTGGGTGCGGATCTGGCCTCGGGTGGCGCCCAGCGAGCGTCGCAAGCCGATCTCCGCACGCCTTTCCAGCACGGAGATCACCATCGTGTTCGCCACACCGATCCCGCCGACGAGCAGGGCGACCGCGCCGAGGCCGACCAGCAGGGCGGTGAACGTCCGGTTGGCGGCCCGGTGCGCGGTGAGCGCGTCGGACGGTCGGGAGACGTTGACCTCGTTCGGGTTCTGCGGGTCGGCGGTCGGCGCGAGCACGGCCCGCACGGCCTCGACCTTCGACTCGACCGACCGCGTGTAGACGGTCGTCGGGTGTCCGTCGAAGCCCAGGTAACGCGCGGCCGCGGGCCAGCCGATCAGGGCCGCCGAGTCGAGCTCCGGCGCAAGCGGCACGGGTTTCAGCACGCCGATCACGCTGAACCAGCGGCCGCCGAGGTAGACCGAGGGGACGTCGCCGAGCCGCTCGGCAGCGGTCGCGCCCAGCACCACCGCCGGATATTCGGCCGTGGCCGCGTTCAGCCAGGTTCCGTCGGCGAGCGCGGCGCCCACCGTACGCAAGAGGTCGAGCTGGGCCGCGAGGACCTGGAGCCCGCCCGACTGCCCCGTCGGGATCTTGTCGGTCCGGTAGACCTTGGCCTCGGAGATCGCGCCGGTGGCCGTGGCCGACGTGACCGGGCCGATTCGCTTGATCATCTTGACCGAGTCGTCCGGCAGCGTCGCCTTCTTGCCGAACATCGTGTTGCCCGGCGCGACCGTGAGCAGGTTGGTGCCGAGCGCGGCGAGTTGCCGGTCGAGGTCCGCCCGGCTGGACGCCGAGATCCCGACGACCGCGGTCATCGCCGCGATGCCGATCGCGATGCCGAGCGCCGACAGCACGGCCCGCAACGGTCGTGCCCGCAGGCCGGAACCGCCGAGCCGCAGCAGGTCCGACGGCCGCAACCGGGCCGCGGACAGCGAGCCCCTGGCCCGCACGGGGTCGGTGGGACGCGACACCTAGACCACCTGCCCGTCGAACATCGGCACCTGCCGCGACATCGCGTCGGCGATCTCGCGATCGTGCGTGATCACCAGGACCGTCGTGCCGGCCGCGTTGAGATCGCGGAGCAGGTCGACCACCCCGGCGCCGGCCACCGAGTCGAGGTTTCCGGTGGGTTCGTCGGCGAGCAGCACGGCCGGGTCCCCGGCCACCGCCCGGGCGATGGCGACTCGCTGCCGCTCGCCGCCGGAGAGCTGGCTCGGCCGGTGCCGGAGCCGCCCGCCGAGACCGACCCGGACCAGCGCGGCCTCGGCGCGCCGCTCACGCTCCTTCTTCGGTACGCCGGCGTAGAGCAGCCCGTCGGCGACGTTGGCCACCGCGTCGCGGCCCGGCGCCAGGTGGAAGTGCTGGAACACGAAGCCGATGCGGCGGGCCCGCAGCGCCGACAGTTGACGGTCGGACAGCGTCGCTACGTCGTACCCGTCGATCCTCACCGTGCCCTGCGACGGGCGGTCGAGCGTGCCGATCAGGTGCAGCATCGTCGACTTGCCCGACCCGGACGGGCCCACGATCGCGACCAACTCGCCGTACTCGACGGCCAGGTCGACCGAGCGCACGGCGGTCACCCCGCCGGGATAGGACTTGGTGACGCCACAAAGCTCGATCACGGCGCTCATGCTGTGCCTGCCTTTCGCATGCGCTTCTGGCCCTCGCCTGCGAGGCCGTCGTTCGGCGCGGCTGGGTGCCGCTCGGTGCAGGCGCTCATGCCGCAATCCCGACCTTCGTGCCGGCTGCCAGGCCGTCCCCCGATACCTCGACCTGGCCGTCGGCGAAAAGGCCGGTCTCCACGGCCACGATGCGTGTGGTGGCGCCGTCCACGACCTGCACGCCGTAGCCGCCCTCGGCGAGCGCGAGCAGGGCCGCGACCGGAACCGTGAGCACGTTCGGCCGCTGCGAGGCGACGAACGAGGCGGTCACGGCGGAGGCGTCCATGGCCTTCAGCGCGCCGGCGAAACCGATCGTGACGACGATCTTGTTCTGCGCGTCCTGCTGGTCGGTCGCCGGGATGACGACCGTCTCCACATCGATGATCTTCCCGTTGGCGACCGAACCGTCTGGCATGTCGACCTTCACCGAGGCGCCCATCCGGGCCAGCCGCTGAGAGTCCACATCCAGCTGTACGGTCGCCACCCGGGTGATGCCGGTGACAGCCAGGATCTGCGAGCCGGGCTGCACCACGGCGCCGGCCTGGACCGTACGCGAGTCGACCCGGACCGGGCCCGTCGCGTACACGATCTGTCCGGTGTCGACGGTGCCCGTCCTGGTGAGCCCGAGGTCGTGCTGCCATCTCCTGACCGCGGAGGCGGTCGAGGACGAGTACTTGCTGTCGACGGTGAAACCGCGATAACCCAACGCCCACAGGTTCTTCTCGAACTGCGTCACGTCGGCGCCGGTCACGCCCGGCGCCAGAGTCCGGTACGCGGGCAGCGACCCGTACAGCAAGGTGATGGGCTTGTTGTCGATCTGGTAGATCGACTTTCCGCGGGTAACCGTGAATCCGGCCGCCGGCAGCGTGGTCACCGTGCCCGCCGCGCGCGCCGAGACGGTCGTCTTGTCGCCATGCCCCAGCGTGCCGTCGTGGTCCTCCCGGTCGACCAGCGTCTGTTTGGTGATCTCGGCCGTCCCGGACGGCAAGGCGGTGTGGGACCCGTCATCGCTCTGCGCCGCGGGCAGCCGAAGCACGGTGACCGCCGCAGCGACCGCGCCCACCGAGAGCACCCCGGCGATCACACCGGTCGCGCGCCGCCGGCTCACCCCTGGCCTCCCGTGTTCGTTCCGAGCTTCTGCCCGCCGCCGCCGGTCGTCGAGGTGCCGCGTTTGGCCCCCGGTGGCTGGTACTTCGAGCAGGCGGCGTCGGCTTTGTCGAAGGTGGGATCGCCGGGGCCGGTGCCCAGTTTGGACTTGTCGAGCGAGATGCTGCCGTCCGCGCCGGGGTCGGGGAAGTTGGGCACGCCGTTCTCCCGCATGCACTTCGCCAACTGCCGCATCTGTTCGAGCGCCTGGGGATCCACCTTTCCCTGGGCGGGGCCGGCGGGCGCGTACTGCTTGCAGGCCTCGCTCGCCGCGTCGAACTTCTTCTGGTCCGTGCCGTTCGGCACGGAGACCGCCATCCGGCCGCTGGAATCCGGGTCCGGGAACCAGGCCAGGCCGTGCTGGCGCATGCACTGCGAGAACTTGAGCGCCCTGTCCTTGTCCGGGGTCGCGGGGGCGGTCGGGCTGCTCGGCGCCTTCGGCCCGCCGGATATGGCCGTGGCCACGCCGGCGTCGTTGTCCGTGCTCCGCGCACAGCTCGCCGACGCCAGGGTCAGCATCAGACCGAGCGCGAGCACCATCCGGGGTCGCATCGTCATCTCCCTCACGGCGGCCGGGCGGCCGCCTCGAGGACGAAGTAGAGCGGGCCGAGGGTTTCCCCGCCGTCACGACGAAACGTGACGCCCACGTGACGCCGGGAACGGTCACCATGGACAGATGCGCATCCTGGTTGTCGAGGACGAACCGTTGCTCGCCGACGCCGTCGCGCAGGGCCTGCGGCACGCCGCGCACGCCGTCGACGTCGTCTACGACGGCGCCGCCGCCCTGGAACGGATCGACGTCAACGACTACGACGTGGTCGTGCTCGACCGTGACCTGCCCGGGGTGCACGGCGACGACGTCTGCCAGGCGCTCGTCGAGGGCGGCGGCGAGGCCCGGGTGCTGATGCTGACGGCGGCGGCCGGCGTGGACGACCGGGTCACCGGGCTGTCCCTCGGCGCCGACGACTACCTGCCCAAGCCGTTCGCCTTCCGCGAACTCGCCGCTCGGGTGACGGCGCTCGGCCGGCGATCCCGCCCGGCCGCGCCTCCGGTGCTGCGCCGGGCGGGGATCAGCCTCGATCCGCACCGGCGCGAGGTGCACCGCGACGGACGGTACGTGCCGTTGTCGCGCAAGGAGTTCGCGGTCCTCGCCGAGCTGCTGCGCGCCGACGGGACGGCCGTGTCGGCCGAGACGCTGCTGGAGAAGGCGTGGGACGAGAACGCGGATCCGTTCACCCACGCCGTACGCATGACGATCCTGAAGTTGCGCCGCAAGCTGGGTAACCCGCCGGTGGTGCTCACCGAGCCGGGAGTGGGGTACCGGATTCCATGAAGCTGACCGTCCGTGGCCGCCTGACCCTCGTGTACGGCGGCCTGTTCGTGCTCGCCGGCATGGTTCTGCTGGGAGTCACCTACGTCCTGGTCTCGCAACAGACGCCGATCAGCGCGGCGGTCTCGGGCGTGAGCGGGCCCGGTGGCGCCGGCGCCCCGACGGCCGGCGGCGCGAGCGTGACCCTCCAGCAGATCGTCGCCGGCGCCCGCAACGATGCCCTGCACACGATGCTCACCCAGGGCGCGATCGCGCTACTCGTGGTGAGCGGCGCGACGATCGCGCTGGGCTGGCTGATCGCCGGGCGGATGCTGCAGCCCCTGCACCGGATCACCGAGACGGCACGGCGGATCGCCGACGCGCCGGCCGCCGACCGTGGCCTGCACGAACGGATCGCGCTGGACGGCCCGCGCGACGAGATCAAGGAGCTGGCCGACACCTTCGACGTCATGCTCGCCCGGCTGGACCACTCGTTCGACGGGCAGCGGAGGTTCATCGCGAGCGCCTCGCACGAGCTGCGCACGCCGCTCACCCTCAACCGGACCCTGCTCGAGGTCGCGCTGACGCCGGAGGACGCCTCCGAACAGGTACGCCAGCTGGGCGGCACGCTGCTGGCGATCAACGAGCGGCACGGGCGCCTGATCGACGGCCTGCTGCTGCTCGCCCAGTCCGAACGCGAGCTGACCGACGGATCCTATGTGGACCTGGCCGATATCGTCGACCACGTCGCGGTGGCCGACACGGTCAAGATGATCACCGAGCCCGGCGAGGCTGCCGTCATCGGCGACCCGGTCCTGCTGGAACGCCTCGTGGAGAACCTGGTGGAGAACGGGGTCCGGCACAACGTCGCGCAGGGTGGCTGGGTGCGGGTCCGCACCGGCACGACCGGGGACGGCCGCGCGTGGCTGGAGGTGAGCAACTCCGGACCGGTCGTCCCGCGATACGAGGTCCCCGCCCTCTTCGAGCCCTTCCGCCGGTACGGCACGGAGCGGCTGCACGGTCCCGGCGCCGGCCTGGGACTGTCGATCGTGCGGACGGTGGCCCGGGCGCACGGCGGCGAGGTCCGCGCCACGGCCCGAGACGAGGGCGGCCTGGTCGTCACCGTGACCCTGCCGCGCGCGATCTGACCACCCGCCCGAGGGCGGACGGCCGAGGGGCGTCGGCTCAGGGCTCGGCGGGCTCGGGCGCGGGGTGGGCGGACTCCGGTCGCGCCCGGCCGGGCGGCGGGGAGCCGGCGGCGGGCGGTTCGCTGGACCTGCCCACGCCGGTCACCGCCGTGCGGCGGGACAGCCCGATCACGCCCACGGTGATGGCGACGGCGGCGACAGCGATCGCGACCAGGCCCACGGCGCCGAAGCGGAAGGCCTCCTCGAAGACGACGACGCCCGCGATGGCGGCCACGACCGGGTTCGCGACGCTGACCGTGGCCAGCGGAACGGCCAGGCCGGCGCCCCGATAGGAGAGCTGGCCCAGCACGTAGCCGGCGACCGACAGCAAGACGACCATGCCCGTCACGAAGAGCGACACCGACTCGGGACCGCCCGAGGTGAACGCCGCCAGCACCGACTTGGAGAACACCGAGGAGATGCCGAACGCCACGCCGGCCGCGGCCGCCAGCAGCACCGCGCGCGTCCGAGGGCCGGCGAACCGGGCCGCGCCGGCCAGCACGACGACCGCCCCGACGGTGACCGCGGAGAGGTAGCGCGCGTCGGTCGCGGAAATCAGCGCCGGGTCGTCCGACTGCACGGAGAGCGACATGATCAGGGCGAGCGCCGCCACGGTCAGCGCCGCATCGGCCCAGGACGCCGCGCTGATCCGCACGTGGTAGCGCCACGCCGAGATCGGTAGCGCGAACAGCAGCGTGAGCGTGCCGAGCGCCTGGACGACGGCGACCGTGCCGAAGTTCAGCGCCAGCACGTGCAGTCCGACGCCGCCGCTGGTGAGCAGCAACGCGACCGCCCACCGAGAGAGGCCGCGGTTCCCATGCTCGGCGAGCCGCTCCTGCGCGACCGCCGCGGCCGCGTAGCTCGCCGCGGACAGCATCGACAGGCCGACCGCCCACCCCAGCGAAGCCATCGCCACCCCCTCCACGAGCTTGCCTCACGTCTCGCCGGTCAGCCTCTCGAAGATGCGCGAATGGGACATCGTCTCCATGTTGTAATCTCAGCCGTCCTCACTTGCCGGGGTGCGACACCCTGGAAACTCGCTTCCCGGGGGCGGGCGGCGGCTGCCACGATCGGTGCGTGCTTAACGCGGTGGGAGTGCGGATCAGCTGGCCGGAGCTGCCGCGGGCGGTGCGCGCCCAGGTCGAGGAGATCATCGGGGGCGGGCCGGTCGTCGAGGCCCGATCGCAGGCCGGTGGCTTCTCGCCGGGCACGGCCGACCGGGTGCGTACCGCCTCGGGCCGCCGCGCCTTCGTCAAGGCGGTCAGCCCGGCGATCAACGCCCGGTCCGCGGAGCTGGCCCGGCAGGAAACGCTGATCACCGCGGCTCTCCCGGAGCACGCGCCCACGCCGCGGATGCTGGGCGGCTTTGACGACGGCGACTGGGTCGTCCTGGTTCTCGAGGACATCGACGGCGTTCACCCGCGTACTCCCTGGGTGGACAGTGAGATCGACGCGGCCGTGACCGGCCTCCGGGAGCTCGCGGCGGCGCTCACGCCGGCGCCGTTGACCGGCGTGCCGTACGCGGCCGACCACCTCGCCGATGACTTCGCGGGGTGGGACAAGGTCGCCGCCGATCCACCGGCCGATCTCGACCCGTGGGCGGCCGGCCACCTGCCGGAGTTGCGCTCCGCCGCGGCGCGCGGTCTCGCCGCCCTCCGGACCGGCGCCACCCTGGTGCACTGCGACATCCGCGCCGACAACATCCTGGTCGGCGCGGACGGACGCATGATCTTCGTGGACTGGCCGTGGGGGTGCGTCGGGCCCGACTGGCTCGACCAGGTGTTGCTCGCGATCAACGTGCTGGTGCACGGCGGCGACCCCGAGCGGGTGCTGGCCGGGACCGACCCGCGGACCGCGACCGACGTCATCGCCGCGATAGCCGGCTTCTTCCACCACATCCACCGGCTGCCCCCGCCGCCGGGCATCCCGACCGTGCGGGCGTTCCAGAAATCCCAGGCCGACGGCCTGCTCCCCTGGCTGCGCGATCGCGGCGTGACCTGAACGGCCGGCCCGGCGACACGGCCATCGCACCAGATGGGAGCTCCAGCACACCGCCCGGGCCCGGGCAATCCGGGGCATTAGGCTGGGTGATCGGGCTTCGGCGCGGTGGCCCGGAACGGCATTCCTCACACGGAACGGAACATGATGATCGACCAGGCCAAGGTGCGAGTCCTTCTGTTGGAGAGCATTCACCCCGACGCGGTGTCCCGGCTCGAGTCGGCGGGCTACCAGGTCGAGTCCGTCCGCAACGCCCTCGACGAGGCCGAGCTGGCCGAGCGCGTGCCGGGCGTGCACCTGCTCGGCATCCGCTCCAAGACCAAGGTGACCGCCAAGGTCCTCGAGGCGGCGGACAGCCTGGTCGCGGTGGGCGCCTTCTGCATCGGCACCGACCAGATCGACCTGCACGCCGCTTCGGCGGCCGGCGTCGCGGTGTTCAACGCGCCGTTCTCTAACACGCGCTCCGTCGTCGAGCTGGCCATCGCCGAGATCATCTCGATGACCCGCCGGCTCACTGAGAAGAACGCGCTGATGCACGACGGCGTCTGGGACAAGTCGGCGGACGGCGCGCACGAGATCCGCGGTCGCCGGCTGGGCATCGTCGGCTACGGCAACATCGGCACCCAGCTCTCCGTGCTGGCCGAGAACCTGGGCCTGCACGTCAGCTTCTTCGACACCGCCGACAAGCTCGCCCTCAGCAACGCGCACCGGTGCGCCAGCATGGAGGAGCTGCTCGAGTCGAGCGACATCGTCACGCTGCACGTCGACGGCCGGCCTGGCAACGCGGGCTTCTTCGGCGCCGAGCAGTTCGCGCTGATGCGCCCGGGTTCGCTCTTCCTCAACCTGTCCCGCGGCATCGTCGTCGACCACGCGGCCCTGCGCGGCGCCCTCGAGAGCGGCCACCTGGCCGGCGCCGCGGTCGACGTCTTCCCGAGCGAGCCCAAGGGCCGCGGCGACGAGTTCGTCTCCGAGCTGCGCGGCCTGCCCAACGTGATCCTCACCCCGCACATCGGCGGCTCCACCGAGGAGGCCCAGTCCGACATCGGCGACTTCGTGGCCAACAAGTTGGCGAACTTCGTCGAGGAGGGCAACACGACGCTGAGCGTCAACCTGCCCGGCGTCGCCCTGCCCGAGCAGGCCGGCATGAGCCGCGTCGTCCACGTGCACATCAACACCCCGGGCGTGCTGGCACAGGTCAACAGCATCCTCGCCGACCACAAGGTGAACGTCGAGGGGCAACTGCTCAGCACCCGCGGCGAGTACGGCTACCTGATCACCGACATCAGCGGCGGCTACAGCGACGAGGTGCTCGACCGGCTGCGCGCGATGGAGCAGACCGTGCGTCTGCGCGTCCTGTCATGA
>Ga0307508_10006597_pt1 | contig 10896 bp, 7 predicted proteins | sample 9_EM_MG_FD_203089 | JGI IMG/M metagenome (GOLD analysis project Ga0307508, IMG submission 203089) | Populus trichocarpa ectomycorrhiza microbial communities from riparian zone in the Pacific Northwest, United States - 9_EM | ecosystem: Host-associated > Plants > Roots > Unclassified | place...
GGGCGACGGGCTTCGCGCGCGACTTCGACCGGAATTTCGGCCTCGACGTGCTGAAAGCCGGTGGCAATGACCGTCACCTTGATGGTGTCGGACATCGACTCGTCGATGCTGGCGCCGAAGATGATGTTGGCATCTTCGTGCGCTTGCTCTTGCACCAGCGACGCCGCTTCCTGAATCTCGCGCATCTTCATGTCGGGGCCGCCGACCACGTTGATCAAGACGCCGGTGGCGCCTTCGACCGAGATGTTGTCGAGCAAGGGCGAGCAGATCGCCTGCTCGGCTGCAAAACGCGCGCGGCCTTCACCCTTCGCGCAACCGGTCCCCATGAGCGCGCGGCCCATGCCGGCCATCACGGTGCGCACGTCAGCGAAGTCCACGTTGACGATGCCATCGAGCATGATCAGGTCGCTGATGCCCTTGACGGCCTGGAACAGCACCTCGTCGGCCTTGCGGAAGGCTTCGACGAAGGTCATGTCGGCGTCGGCGAGGCTCATCAGCTTCTCGTTCGGAATCGTGATCAGCGTGTCGACGTGCTCGCTCAGGGCGATGAGTCCCTGTTCGGCGCGACGTGAGCGCTGGCGCCCTTCGAAAGCGAACGGCTTGGTCACGACGCCGACCGTGAGGGCGCCGGCTTCACGAGCCAGCTGCGCGATCACGGGAGCGGCTCCGGTACCGGTGCCGCCGCCCATACCGGCGGTGACGAACACCATGTCCGCGCCTTGCACGACGTCTTTCAGACGCTGTACGTCTTCCAGCGCCGCCTTCCGGCCGCGCTCGGGGTCCGCGCCGGCACCGAGGCCGCGCGTGACGTTGGCGCCGATCGAGATCTTCTCTGCCGCCGAGTTACTGCCGAGCGCTTGAGCGTCGGTGTTCACCGTGATGAACTCCACGCCCTCCAGCCCGAAATGGATCATCGTGTTGATGGCGTTCCCACCGGAACCGCCGACGCCGATGACTTTGATGCGCGCGTTGTAGGCGCGTGCTTCCTCTGCAAATTCGATTGAGAAACTCATGGATCCCTTGCCTCCCGGGCCCGTCCGGCTCACACGCTTGCGTTTTCGGGGCTGCCTTCCCTAGCCATCGCTGGCTGCGCTCGCTTGCGGGTCGTCCGTTTTTTGGGGTTCGTCGCGTGTTCGTGTTGGGTAGGTGTCGTGTCGTTTAAGTCAAGTCGCGTAGTGGAGTGGGCGTCGCGCTTCAGAAAGCCGCGCGAAACCAGCTCCAAAATCCATTTTTGCCGCCTTGCGCCGCTATTTCGGCGTCGTCTTGCTGGCTTTGCACGCGGCCCGGCTGGACCGGAGCTTGCTGATGCGCGCGGTCAGCCAGCTGCTGCGCGCCGTAGCGGAGCAGGCCGACGCCGGTCGCGTATTGCGGCCCCTGCACCAGTTGCACGATGCCTTTGACGCCGACGGGAAACCCGAGCCTGACCGGCATGCCCAAGATCTCTTCGGCGCACTCGACCATGCCCTCCATGAGCGCGGCACCTCCGGTGAGCACGCAGCCGGAGCTGACCTGCTCGAGCAGGCCCGTCTCTTCGATGCGGCGGCGAGCTTCGCTGAAGATCTCTTCGACGCGCGGCTCAATGATGTCGCTCAGCAGGCGGCGAGCCACGCGGCGCGGCGAATGACCACCCACGCCCGGAACCTCGATCTCTTCTTCGTCGGAGATCATGCGGCCGAGCGCGCAGCCGTAGTTGCGCTTGAGCCGCTCGGCTTCGGCCATCGGCGTGCGCAGGCCGGCTGCGACGTCGCTCGTGATGTTGTTGCCGCCGGCCGGAATCACGCTGGTGTGCGCGATGCCGCCGTCGGCGTAGAGCAGCAGGTCGGTCGTACCGCCACCGATGTCGATGACCGCGACCCCAATCTCTTTTTCGTCTTCGGAAAGCACGGCGTCGGCGCTGGCAAGCGGCTCGAGCACCACGTCAGCCACCGACAGCCCGCAGCGCTCGACGCAGCGAATCACGTTTTGGACGCAAGACGTGGCAGCAGTGACCAGATTGACCCGCACCTGCAGGCGCACGCCGCTCATGCCCACGGGATCACGAATGCCGTCTTGCGCGTCGACCACGTACTCGCGCGGCAGCGCGTGCAAAATCATGCGGTCGGCGTCGACCGGAATCGCGCGCGCGCCTTCCAGCACGCGGTCGAGATCGGTGCGCGTCACCTCGCGGCCCGAGATGGCGCAGACGCCGTCCGACACCTGGCTGCGGATGTGGCTACCGGCGATGCCGGCGTACACCGTCTTGATTTCGACGCCGGCCATGGTCTGCGCGGCTTCGATGGCCTCGCGCACGCTGCGCATCGTCCACTCGATGTTGGAGACGACGCCTTTGCGCAGGCCGCGGCAAGGTACGTTGCCGACGCCGAGGATCGTGATGCCGTCGGCATCGACCTCGCCGACCACGGCCGAGACCTTGGTGGTGCCCAGGTCCAGGCCGACGACGATTTCGCTTTGGGTGACCGGGGTTCTCATGGCTGCTGCTTGCTCGGGTCAGAGGCCGGAAAGACCGTCTGAAGGCTGAGGGCGACGCTGCCATGCTGGGTTTTGGCTGGCCAAGTTTCAGCGCACGAAATCAAGGAGTTGGATGTCGTTTGGTGGGTCATGGACTTACCCGTCATTTCATCCGAACCACCACCCGCTCGGGGTGCGCCTGGTTGTCGAGGAACACGATGCCCGGCGAACGGCCCTTCCGGCGCATTTCGCCCACCACCTGCTCGCCCATCAGTAGCTTGCGGCGGTAGCCGTCTTTCCCGAGCTCGAAGGTGATGCCTTCTTTGCCCGCGGTCAGCACCACGTCCCCGGAATCGGCCAGATGGACCTCCTGGGCGGGCTGAGTCTTGCTGAGCGGCACCCGGCCGTATTGCTCCAGCACCTCGAGCCCCTCGCGCACGCGCTCGATCTCGCGCGGCCGGTCCCGGGAAAGCCCGTCGACCGAAACGCCCGTGATCAGCGGAAAGTCGGCCGGATCGCCGGCTGCTAGCTGCTTGAAGGGCTCGCCGTCGGCCGTCACCAGGTACAGGTGGTCCGCGAAGACGGCCAGGGCCGCAGGCTCGCGCTCCTTGATTTCGATGCGCAGCGAGCGGGGCAAGTCGCGCGTGACGCGCGCCTCGGAAATCCACGGGTTTTGGAGCAATTTCTGCTCGGCCACGGCGGTATCGAGGGCGAAGACATTCGAGCCCAACACCACCCCGGCTTGGTCCCGCGCCTGCTCGGGCGACACGCGCTTGCCCCCCGTCAGGTTCACTTCTTGAATCGAAAAGCGGGGGCTCGTGGTCGCGTAGTGCCGGACGCTATAGGCGACCGAGACGGAGGTGCCGATGACCAGGGCAAGGCCCAAGGCCAGGCGCAGCGCAGCAGCCACTTTGGCCCAGGCGCCCGATGCGGGCGTGAGCGAGCCGGCCGAAGATCCGACCGAGGCGGGCACGTCGTCTGCCCCATCTTCGAACGAAAACGATTCTTCGGGGGCGCGCAGGGCGCCGTGCTGGGCGGCGCGGGGCTTGGCGCTCATGGCTTGGCCCTTGCGGCGCGCGCGCGGATGTCCGCGGCGACCGGAGCGAGCACTTTATTCACGTCACCGGCACCCAAGGCGATCACCACATCGCCCGGCTTGGCCAGGCGGGCCAACTCCGCCGCCAGCTCGGCGCGGTCGCGGACGTAACGAACAGCGCCGTGGCCGTGGGCGGCGATGGCTTGGGCCAGCCGCTCGGAGCTAATGCCGGGAATGGCTTTTTCGCCGGCCGCGTAGATATCGCAGACCAGGACGACGTCGGCTTTGTTGAACGAGCGCGTGAAATCGTCCCACAGGCTCTCGGTGCGGGTGTAGCGATGCGGCTGAAAGGCCACCAAAATGCGCTTGTCGTAGGCGTTGCGAGCCGCAGAGAGCGTGGCTTCGATTTCGGCCGGATGGTGGCCGTAGTCGTCGACCAGTATGACGCCTTCCGGCTCGTCGATGATCGAGAAGCGGCGCGCCACGCCGTGGAAGGTCTGCAGGGCGTCTTTCATCACGTCGAGCGGCACTTCGAGCTCGTCGGCCACCGCGATCGCCGCCAGGGTGTTGAGCACGTTGTGCTGGCCCGGCATCCGGACCGTGAACTCGCCCAGCGGCTCGCCGCGCCGGTAGGCCACGAAGCTCGTGGAAAGGCCGCGAAAGTTGATGTTCCGAGCCGAGTAGTGCGCCTGTGACGACAACCCATAGGTTACGTGCCGGCGGTGGATGCGCGGCAAGAGGTCCTGCACGTGCGGGTGGTCGAGGCACAGCACGGAAAGCCCGTAAAACGGCACCTTTTCGAGGAAGGCCAGGAAGGCGTCTTTGACGGCCTCGTGCGTCTTGTAGAAATCGAGATGCTCGGCGTCGATGTTGGTGACGACCGCGATCGTCGGCGTGAGGCGCAGGAACGAGCCGTCGCTCTCGTCGGCCTCGGCAACCAGCAAGTCTCCGGCACCGAGGCGCGCGTTCGAGCTGAGCGAAGCCATGCGACCGCCGACGACCACCGTCGGGTCGAAGCCGGAGGCGCGCAAGATGGTCGCAACGAGTGAGGTCGTGGTCGTCTTGCCGTGCGAGCCGGCGATGGCGATGCCGTACTTGACGCGCATCAGCTCGGCCAGCATTTCGGCCCGCGCGATGGCTGGAATGCCGCGCACTCGCGCTTCGACCAGCTCCGGATTGTCGGGGCTAACGGCGCTGGTGTAGACGACCACGTCCGCGCCCTGCACGTTTTGGGCGCGGTGCCCGACGTCGATGCGCACGCCCAAGCGCTGCAAATTGCGGGTATTTTCGCCTTCGCGCAGGTCCGAGCCCGACACGTCGAACTCCAGCGTGCGCAGGATTTCGGCCAGGCCGCTCATGCCGATGCCGCCGACACCGATGAAGTGAACGTGCCTGACGCGACCGCGGAACATCAGGCTACCTCGGTGAGCTTGACGAAGCCGTCATGAGCTTGGGCTGTCAGTTTTGAGTTGTCAGTCGTCAGCGGCGAAGAGACTCCGGCAAGCTGGAGCAGATCTTGGGCGATGTCGCGGGCAGCCGAGGGGCGGCCGAGGCGGCGGGCGGCGGCGGCCATGGCGACGAGGCGTTCGGGTTGGTCCATCAGGGCGCGCAGCTCGGTGGCGAGTCGGACCGGCGTGGCGTCGGCGCTGGGGACCCAGAGTGCGGCGCCTTCGCGGGTGATCGAGTCGGCGTTCAGTTTCTGGTGATCGCCGGCGAACGGATAGGGCACGAGCAAACTGGGCCGACCGACGGCGCAGATTTCGCTCACGGCGCCCGCCCCAGCGCGACCGATCACGATGTCGGCCGCTGCCAGTGCCGCCGGCATATCGTCGATGAAGGGCGCGATCTGGGCACGGTCGCCGAAACCGAGCTCGGCGTACAGGGCGCGAGCCGCTTCTTCGTGGGCACGGCCGCACTGGTGCACGACGCGAACTGTGTCGCCAAGATGCGAAAGCGCTCGCGGCACTGCTTCGTTCAACGACTTGGCCCCCTGACTGCCGCCGAGCACCAGCACGCTCAGGCCGCCTCTGGGCGCTGCGTACGCCACCGGCGAGAAGCCATCGCGGATCGGCACGCCTGTGTGCACCGTGATCGCTGGTTTGAAGTAGCGCCGGCTCTCCGGAAACGCGATGTACGCGCGCTGCACGAACGGCGCGATCAAGCGGTTGGCCAGCCCGGCCTCAGCGTTGGGCTCCATCAGCGCCAGGGGCACGCCCAGCGTGCGTGCAGCGAGCGCGACCGGCCCTGCAGCGTAGCCGCCGATGGAGAACACTGCTTGCGGAGCGACGCGCGCCACGATCTCGCGCGCGTCCGGGATCGAGCCGGCGGCACGTCCGATGCCGCGCAGGGCGCCCGACAGGCCGCCACCGCGGATGGGCAGCACCTTCACCAGCTCGAGCTCGTAGCCGCGCTCGGGCACGAGCCTGGTTTCCATGCCTTTGTCGGTGCCGACGAACACCAGGCGAGCGCTGGGCAAGAGCGCGCGCACGGCGTCGGCGACGGCCAGCATCGGGAAGACGTGGCCGCCCGTGCCGCCACCTGCGAACAGCAGCGTTGTCATGACAGTGCCTCAGCGCTGCGCTTGCGACCCCTGCCGACCTGCTCCGGTGCGAAGCCGGCTTCACTGACCAACATGGCGCTGGCCTCGGCCGGCAAGCTGTCGCCGGACAGGCGCACGTTGCCGGCGCTCTCACTACGCCGCGAGATACTGAGCAAGATGCCCATTGCAGCCGCGCACACCAGGAGCGACGAGCCGCCATAGCTGACGAACGGCAGGGTCAAGCCTTTGGTCGGAAAAATCGACATGGCGACGGCGAGATTGATCAGCGCCTGCGCGCCGAACAGCACCGAGATGCCGATGGCGATGTACTGGCCGTATTCGTCCTCGGCCGACAGCGCGATGCGCACGCCGCGCGCTACGATCACCAAAAACACCGTGCACAGCCCCAAAATCCCCAAAAATCCCAGCTCTTCGCCGATGATGGCGGCGATGAAATCGGTGTGAGCTTCTGGCAGGTACAAGACCTGAAGACCCTTGCCCACGCCCATGCCCGCGGTCTGCCCGGAGCCGAAGCTCATCACCGCTTGAAATGGCTGATAGGCCAAATCTTGCCGGTGCTCGGCCATGTTGAACCAGGCCAGCATGCGTTCCCAGCGATAGGCCGTGAAGCGCACCGCCCAAACCGCGAACAGCGCGCCCAGCATGCCGGCACCGAGCAAGTAGCCGAGCCTGGCGCCCGCCACGAACAAGAGCGTGAAGGTCAAAAACAGCAGCACCGAAGCGCCACCGAAATCCGGCTGCTTCAAGCACAGCAGCATCAGAAAACCGGCCATGATCAGGTGCGGCAGCATGCCGATGGAGAAGCTCTTGACCTGGTCGCGCTTCTTCTCGAGCGAGTAGGCGAGCCACAGCACGAGCGCGACTTTCGCCGCCTCCGACGGCTGAATATGAATCGGCCCAATCGCCAACCAGCGCGCCGCGCCGCCGCCGCTGTGCCCGAAGCCGATCACGCTCAGCACCATGAGCACCGTCACGCCGCCCAGGATCGGGTAGGTGAAGCGGCGATAGTGATGATAGTCGATGTGCGATAGCAGCATCATCAACCCGAACGAAGCGGCTGCGTACAGCGCTTGGCGTTTGAGAAAGTATTGCGGGTCGCGAAACACCACCGTGGCTTCGATGACGCTGGCGCTGTAGACCATGACCACGCCGAAGCCGAGCAGGGCGATCACGACCGCTGCCAGCGTGACGTCCATGGCGCCACGCTCACGAGCGCGCACCTTGCCCATGTTGCCAAACAGGCTCATGACAGTTCCTTCTTCAGCGCTAGGGTGGCGTCGGCGAAACGGTCGCCGCGATCGGCATAGCTCTTGAACATGTCGAAGCTCGAGCAAGCCGGGCTGAGCAGCACGGCGTCGCCCGGCCGCGCGAGGTCGAAGGCTTTCTTGACAGCGCTCGGCATGTCGCTCGCGCGCACCACGGGCAACGCCGTGACGGGTAGCTCGGGGTACGAGCCAGCGATCGCGGCGGCAATCTTGTCAGCGGCTTCGCCGAGCAGCACCAACGCGCGGCCCTTTTTGCGCAGGGCGTCGACCAGCGGCTCGTAGGAGCCGAGCTTGTCGCGGCCGCCTGCGATCAAGACACCGCGTGCCTCGCTCAAGCCCAAGAGCGCCGTGACGGCGGCGCCGACGTTGGTGCCCTTGGAGTCGTCGTAGAAGCGCACGCCGCGCAGCTCGGTGACGAGCGCCATGCGGTGCGCCAGCGGCTTGAAATCCACCAGCGCGTCTTGAATGGCCAGCGCCGGAACACCGATGGCGCGAGCCGCCGCGATGGCGAAGGCGGCGTTGGTGTGGTTGTGTCGGCCGTGCAGGCGCGTGCGGCCGAGCTCGAAGCGCTGCTCGGTGGTCTGCTCGACGATGGTCTGTGCGAACACCGCGTAGTCGGCGCCGGCGCCGCCGATCTCGAGGACCCGGCCTTTGCCGCGCTCGGCCTGGCGCCGGCACTCGTAGTCACCCTCGGGGATGAGCGCGAGATCGCCGTCCGTCTGGCTAACGAAGGCGTTGCCTTTGGCGTCGGCGTAGTCCTGAAACGTGGCGTAACGATCCAGATGATCTTCGGTGATGTTGAGCAAGATGCTCACGCGCGGCTTGAGCCCGGGGGCGCGCTCGAGCTGGAAGCTCGAAACCTCGAGCACCACCACGTCGACGCTCTGGCCGACGGCCTCGGAGGCCGGCGTGCCCAGGTTGCCACCGACGAACACCTTCAGCCCCGCCTCTTTGAGCAGCTCTCCGAGCAGCGAGGTGGTCGTGCTCTTACCGTTGGTGCCACCAACCAGGAGCAGCGGAACATCGAGCTGGCTCGCGGCCAGCGCCAGCTCGCCGATCACTTGCACACCGGCCGCTTCCGCCTCGGCGAGCGCCGGAAAGGTCGGCACGCCTGGCGAGACGACGACCAGATCCGCTTGCGCGAAACCGGCGCCGTCGTGACCGCCGAGCGCAAGCTTTGCAGGCAGGCCCGCCACCTCGGGCGACAGCTTCTCGGCGGGAGCGCTGTCGGTCGCGGTCACGCTCGCGCCCAGCCGTGCGCACAGGCGCGCAGCGGCGATCCCGCTCTTGCCGAGACCGACGACGACCACGTTTTTGCCGAAAATCTGCAGCATCTTAGCGGAGCTTGAGCGAGGAGAGTGCAACGAGCGCCAGCAAGAACGAGATGATCCAGAAGCGCACGATGATGCGCGGCTCCGGCCAACCCTTCTTCTCGTAGTGGTGGTGGATGGGCGCCATCAGGAACACGCGCTTGCCGAACAGCTTGAAGCTGACGACCTGCGTGATGACGCTGGCGGCTTCGACCGTGAAGATGCCGCCGAGCACGATGCTCAAGAGCTCGGTCTTGGTCAGTACCGCCAGCATGCCCAAGCCTCCCCCCAACGCCAGCGAACCGACGTCGCCCATGAACACTTGGGCCGGGTAGGTGTTGTACCAAAGAAAGCCGGTACCGGCGCCGATGGTGGCGGCCGCGAAGATCGACAGCTCCGTCATCTCCGGAATACCGGCGATGTCGAGGTATTGCGCGAGCGGGCGACCGAACAGCACCGAGCCGGCGACGTACGCCCAGATCAAGTAGGTGCCGGCGCTCATCATCACCGGGCCGATCGCCAGGCCGTCGAGGCCGTCGGTCAGGTTCACGGCGTTGCTCATGACCACGACGAACAGCACCGCGAAGCACACGTACAGCCAGATGGGCAGCGACACCGGGTGCTTGCCGAAGGCCAAGAACGGAATCGCCAAGCGATCGCGCATCTCGAGCCAGCCCGTGGGCAGGTCGCTGCCGAGGAACAAGTAGGCCATCACGAAGCCGCCGATCGTGAATTGACCGAGCAGTTTGTAGCGGCCGGGCAAGCCGCGCGTATTTTTGCCCATCAGCTTCATGCGGTCGTCGATGAACCCGACCGCGCCGTAGCCGGCGGTGACGATCGCCGTCGAGAGCACGAACACGTTGTGCACGTCGGCCCACAGCACCGTCGGCACCAGCACGCTGAGCAGGATCAGCGCGCCACCCATGGTGGGCGTGCCCTTCTTGGCCAGGTGCGACTCGGGCCCCTCTTCGCGAATGATTTGACTGATTTGCTTGCCGCGTAGCTTCTGGATGAACCAGGGCGCCACGAAGAAGGAGATCATCATGGCCGTGATGGTGGCCATGATCGCGCGAAATGGCGTGTAACGAAGCACGTTCAACCACGAAAGCCACGGCACGTGACGCAGCGGGTAGAGCAGCTCGAACATCATGCTGCACGTCCCTTCGTTGCGACCAGCCGCTCGACGACCGTTTCGGCGCGCACGCCGCGCGAGGCCTTCACGAGCACGACAGCCGGAGCCAAAAGGCGCGTGAGCAGCAGCTCAGCGGCGGCGTCGGCGTCGGCCACGAACTCGGCCTGGACGCCGCACGCCCGAGCAGCCTCGCACAGCAACCGGGCGTCGCCTGCAACTGCGATCAAGAGCTCGGGCGCTTGGGCTGCCGCAGCCTCGCCGATCTTGCGATGCAGGCCTTCGGACAGCACACCGAGCTCGCGCATTTCGCCCAGCACCAGCACCAGCGCGACTTTTCGTTGATCAGCTAGCTGGCGCGCGGTTTTCAGCGAGCTCTCCACGGATTCGGGGTTGGCGTTGTAGGTGTCGTCGAGCAGCAAGATGCCGCCCGTTAGCTCGACTGGGCAAAGCCGACCAGCTTCGCTGGCGACGGTGGAGGCGAAGGCGGCGTTCAGCAGCGCCGCGGAGATTTCACGACCAAGCAAGGTTTCGACAGCGGTAAGCGCAGCGCACGCGGCGTAAGCGCCCGCGTCGCCGAGCGTGGTCGTGCGAAACTGCGTGCTGACTTCCTGCCCGTTCAGGCGGCGTCCCACTTCGAGATCGACGCCTGCCGCGGAGAGGCCGAGCACCCGAAACCGGTAGTCGGCACCGCCGCGCTGTCCGTAGCTCACGCGGCGGCTGCCGGCCTTCGTGAGCTGGCGAGCCACGCGCTCGTCGTCGTGGTTGCCAACCGCGACCGCGCCGCTTCTGAGATTGGCAAACAGCGCGCCCTCTTCGGCTTCGACGCCGTCGAGATCGCCGAGCCCTTCGGTGTGCTCGTAGCCGATCAGCGTGAGCACGCCGACATCGGGCGCGGCCATACGCGTCAAGGCTTCGACCTCACCCGGGCGATTCGTACCGAGCTCCACCACCGCGATGCGCTCGTGCTCGCCGAGCGACAGCAGCACCAGGGGCACGCCGATCAGGTTGTTGAAGTTGCCCCGCACGTAATGCACGGCGCCAGGCTCCGCCGCATCGAGCAAAGCCGAAAGCGCTGCGCGCGTCGTGGTCTTGCCGGCCGAGCCCGCCACCGCCACGACCTTGCCGCCCCAAGTCTGGCGCCGCAG
>Ga0307508_10006599_pt1 | contig 10895 bp, 18 predicted proteins | sample 9_EM_MG_FD_203089 | JGI IMG/M metagenome (GOLD analysis project Ga0307508, IMG submission 203089) | Populus trichocarpa ectomycorrhiza microbial communities from riparian zone in the Pacific Northwest, United States - 9_EM | ecosystem: Host-associated > Plants > Roots > Unclassified | place...
GCGGTTGTGTTCGGTCGTTTGGCTGTTTGCCGTGAATTTTATCGCATGAAGCTGAATGAGATTCCCATAAGCATGGGAGGCTCAGAGACGGTCCTACCAATCCGAAAGTGTCGTGCTGGAAAGCCGCGGAAAAATATATGTGCGCCGGAGCAAACAGATTTTCGCGCCGGACCCAAACATTGTGCCCCGGACCCCTGCATTTCGCCCCGGACCCCACGTATCTCCCCAGCCACTCAACCTATCGCTACAAAAATTATATTTCTGAGTACGCCCTGAACTCGCGATCACCCCTGTGCACCCAGCTTGCCTCAATTTTGCTTCACTCGCACAATATTGGCATCTGTTTACCTGGATCTCGTAACACCCCAGCGAGCAGCTTTTTCTCTTGCTCCGTGGCAGAAATACCACATTGTTATACTCTATGACAACCTGTCTACACTACGCATCATCCTGATTTGCGCTATACCCGTTTGTTTGGAAGTTTCAAGGCCCCCGGTGCGGCACAAGATCGCCCCGGAGCAAAACACATCGAGGCAATAACTCAATTTCCTACTACACAACCTAAGAGGAATGGAAGCCAAAGTATTTACAGTAGTACTCGGCTGCTCATATGCCCTATTCTGTTGCTTAATGTCATCTTAGAAGATATCGGTGTGTGTCACAACGACAAAAATGACACCTAATATCAATCAATATTTCAAGGTCTGTCTACATATATATAACTATGTCCCACCACCCGGAGGGGGTGTGTCAAAAAGAAGGTCGTGTTCCTTGTCTTCTCGGTCATACCAAAATTTGACAACCTGCTCCGGCGTTGGTTCCCTATCACCCTCATACTGCTCCTCAGGGTACAAGAGGATGCCGAGACTACTAGTCGACCTTGCCATTTCAAGCGCTGCAGCAAATGTTGGCTGATGGACATTTCCGAGCCGCAAAGCTTCATCTTCTTGTATGAGATGAAGAAGCAAAGCGGGAATGAGAACCCACTGGGCGAAGTTCAGCCGTGTAAGTCCTCCAATGACCTCCGAGCCACTTGTTCGATCCTGCATTCCAATGTGTTTGACATCGGCTGTAGTTTGCCGTCTCGGTCTGGGCCTCGGACGAGTTGACGCTGGTGTCTCTGCAGGGGTATTGCTGGCCGCTGACCCCGCGGTTCTCCTTGTGAGGCCCATGCTAGGGAATTCAGATGCCAACCAGTCATTCATGATATTCAGGCCCAGTTCACCGTAGCTAAATGATAATCATGATGATCCGTTGCATTACAATCAAGATGGAATTAAGTTGGCAACTTACTAGCCTACTGGTGCGAATTCGATTTGAACCTCTGCGGCAGGTGTGAGGGAAAACTGTGCCGTCCGCGCTCCTTCAATGCGGGCGCTGTTCCTCGTTGTCCTTGTACTACGTCTGGTGCTTGTCTTGGCATATCGCTTCGGCTTGGGATCTAGAATATCGCGAATACAAGCGGTGAAAGGATATGAATCGGGATTCTCTAGGATCTGTTCGATGATTGGCTTGAGTAATTGGATTCTTGCCGGCAGGGCCACAAAGTCTACTGCCAGTGGCCGGCCGAGCTTTGTAATTTCTTGGTGTAGCTCGCAAAATCGGAAGGAAACTTGAATATTCTCCTTCTTAGCCGTCGAGTCAATGAGCCATACCCCATCGGCAGTTTGGGACACCGATTCAGGCCGGAAAATCAGCGACCTGATTAGTATGTTACGCATCGCCTCAGTCCAATGCTCAAATATTTGTTGACAATATGGGCATGTGAACTGCTCCACTACAAACCGAACAATGTTAATATTAGGCCAGAAAGGAGGGGAATTTTGCCGTGTACTCACGAATACCGTGGGTCTTTGCCAGAGCAATCTGCTCAGCAGCAAATGTTAAATCCTCATCTCTTCGCACTGCTTGATCCTCCGCAAGAGCGTTGAGAGAGTCTGCCTGAATGGCATCCAATAGAGAATCGTCAAGGCTAAGGTCTCCGTGCTGGGCGACAAACAATTCCGTCATTTCGAGCTCGAGCTCCGTGGCCTCAGCATCAATATCTGTAGCAGCGTCGCATCGAGGGATGGATGAGTCGGCCAGCTCTTGGTCAATTTTCACAACTTCGGTATAAAGATTGATATCCGAATTTCCCCTGCTGGAATTGTCTCCACTACCAAATTTTATGTCCGAATCCAATGCCTGGGGTTGCTGGTCGGAGGGGCCATCTGGGTTCGGCAAGGGCAATGCACTGAACGTGTCGGCATCATCGGAGTAGGCGAACTGATAGGTACGACGGCTTGGCTGATCATCCCGGCTCTCTTCAAGGATTTTGGGATAGCTGCTGCCTAACGTCACCAATGGCCATATGGACTCCAGATCTGGGTTGTCAGAGAGCTTGAATTGGAAGAGCGCTTCCAGAATCTCAGCCCTACCGCGGTATATTGACTCCTGGGCTGCAGCGCCGGCTTCCAGGACATACACCGCATCTCGTGATGGCGCCGCACCGCAACCAAACGCAGCATCCATATCAGATGGGATGTCAGCCTGCACGAAACCACGGCGCTTTAATCCATCGTGGGATAAGATGAAGTCCAACCCGGGCAGTCTTGAAATTGCCGAGAAATGGTCTGGCGTCGGCTTAAGGACACGCCCGACAAGGTGATACCGATAGGATGAATAAGGTATATCGAGCCAAAGAGGGAAACGCCAGTTGTCAAAAATCATAGTTTCATCGTCACGGACTTCGACTACTAGGAGCCGAGGCGGACGCAAAATTAGACCCTCTGCGGTACGGATTCCACCACATGCTTCACACGTTGACTCGGGATAAAGTTGGGGTGTCACACCAAACACCTTGCTGATGGCAGACTGAATGCAACCGCCGTGCTCACGATGCTGCTCCGGCGTAAGCCGCAACGGGGTCATCAAATGAAGCGAAAGTGTTCGATGAAGGCTTGGGCCGTTATGCTGGAATTTGCAGGAATACGTTGTCGCCGTAAGAGCCGACCAATATGAGCTTGATAATCTCGATGTATAATCGCCGAACTTCAGCTTTCGAGCAAACATGGTATCCAAGAATGCCTGACACACTCAATGTATAAGGAGATCCATCATAGAATGTAGGTGAAACTTACGAATGGTTGTGCGACGTAGTCTGCCTTGTAAATGACCTCATTGGCCATGAACGTCCTGAATGAGTTACGGGACTCGTCTAACCTATGTTGCATGCGCGAGGCTGTCGTCTTGTGGGTATTAAGCACAAACTCTTCGACCATCCCGACATGTTTGTTGATGTGGGAGCGGATGTGGGCAAAGAGCGTGCCATCAGCCTCGGTCAATGCCAAAGGCGCCCAGGCATCATGGTCAAATATAGCGACGGCAGAGAGTATGTGAATCATCGCGTCAAGCCAACAACTGTTGTTATCCCAAGAAGTGCCGGGGATCAGCATAGATTTAGACAACCGAGACCAGCTTCGGCTTCGGCCCTGACTTCGTGGCCATGGCGGTGATACACTACCACCTTTTGGTGGCCGGTAATCCGCACTGTGGTGGATAATGTCCAGGGCGATTTGACGGCGAGCGTGAGGGACACTTGCTGAAGTCAGTTTCTTGCCTGAAGTGATTGCAATGTTTCGCAAGTTCACAATTGCAAAGACTCCACAGTCAACCAAATTTGTCTGCTGTGGGCTCTACATTCACAGCACCAGATTAGAGCTGATGTCCCAGAAGCGCAGGAGAACACTGACAAGATTCGGTGTAGCATCGAAGGTCCAATCCTTCCATCGCGGTGGGGGTTGAGATTCCGCCTGCGCAAGCTGTTTCAAAGTAGATTTGATCGCCTTTGCCACGAAAATATGTCAATAACATGTCCCGATGATACATCCAGTGAGAATGCGTGCATACCTCGAAACAGCTGCTTTGGTTTTCTGCTGAGAACAAGGAGTCAAAATATTGGACCACCTTCGCTCCTAAGTCTATTCGGATTACGGCCCAGTGATTTCGCAAGTCCGGCGGTGCGCAAAGAGGAAGGTGAACAGGAAATGCCAGCACAGCGCCATGCTGAAAGGCGCTTCCGCCGTCGTGCTGCCGGTAGACAGCTCAGTAAGGATGCTGGTGTAGGTAAGTTGGTAATTTACCTTTTTCAGTCCACGCAAATGTTGTGCAGTATTTAATAGAAAGAAACTATTCAGTACGAACAGTTTTCTCTCACCAACGCTTCTATGGCCAAGGATAGCGATATACGCGTTAATGATCTCATCGTTAAGCCATTCTCCGGGCCTTAGTCTTGCAAAGTCAATGTATTTGTGCTCCGGATGATGGCCGAGGCTTAGAACTAGATCCACCTGTGCTCACCCAGGAATTAGTATTATAAAGAACCACGGATTAATTGCTTTGTTTAATGGCGAAGACTTACCTCATGTTCTACCGATGAATCACTGAGAGGTTCATACAGTAAATCACCGGTGACAGTAGGCGGTGGCGATACCCTCAGACTGGATGAATTACTATGATTACTATGGCCGTTCTGAGTCATATGCTATCAGCACTCCATTCAATGCAAGCGACTTGAAAGAGAGGTTGAATTGGACCACATACCTCGGTACCGGTGCTCCAATGCACAGTTTTTTTGGGAGCAGGAGTGTGAGAGACGTGCGGCTTCAAAATGCCATCGTTGCCAGGCAGAACACTATTCCCGAGTTTTTTGAGAGCTTCGGATATCAATGAGTAAATCTGGTCCTCGGAGAACGAGAGTGTGCGGGCGGCTAGCTGCTTGATTATTTGAACTCGCGTGGCGGATAGGGTTGATGTGTCAGGCACTTGTGCTATCCGCTGTTTTGCAGATGATTGGGTGCATTTGCCAACCAGACGCCGCATTTCATTTAGCATGTAAATGCCGGAGGTAGTATCCAACTTATGGCGAGTCGCCGACGGCATCTGTTATAACATGAGTACAAATTAGCCTTACAGACACGACGTCAATAAAACTTATCCCCACATTTACGGACACAAACTCCCAGTTCTCTCGTCGTCCGAGTGAGAGAAGAGAGCTTGCCAAGACGCTTACAAGATTGGCCTCATAAGTCTTGGCTTGCCGCACGAGAAATTTCCAAATTATCTAGGGAATGAGGATCAGCAATCTTGTAATGTCAAAGCGATATAATTGTAACAGAACCTCATTCCATGAACTAATATCGCCATCAGTGGATGAACCGTAGTACGTTACAATGCGATTATCAAGGTCAATCATCCCAAGCGCCCAGTGACGCTGCATGTCTTTAGCCTCCGCCAGTGCTTGCGTCTCATAGACAGCCATCGAAGATTCGGAGAGATCCCTGACTAACACGCTCATTTGGGAACAAAGCTGAAGGAAGTAAGGTGAATCAGTGGGGTCTGGAAGTGGTTCATCAATCGGTAGGATAATCTTCCGCAGGCGAGATGACACTCCATTCTGTAAGCGTCAAAGGTAAATGCTGGCCAAAACAATTGCGATTGCTACGCTAACCTGGCTGGCAATGTTCGATATATTGATCAGCTGGGAATCGATCCACCAGCACTCGTTACGTCCACTGAAGGACAGGAATGTTGCCACATAAGTGGGCCAGACCATGATGTCTGTGCGAGCTGACCCACGGACGACGGGCATAAGAATTTCATCTGCATACTTATCCACAATCGCGGAGGGGACCCGATAGCTTGGATGAATGAAAGCAAAGGGCGTCTGGCAGGAATTTAACGAGTAGTCATATGGCGACATGAGCCAATGTTCGATCTAGTGTCAATATCAACATTAGCCTTTCATTCCTGTATCTCATGGATATTCTAAACCTACCTGACCGTCCAGCAGTGACTTTGCGCTGGTCACAATCGCATCTATCACAACAACATGAGGAGATACGGTATGAGCAATTGCTACTTGACACTTAGCGAGAACTTATACCTTGCTTCTTCATTCGTTTGCTTTCAGATGGCACCTCATCGAGATCAGAGCCTTTCCGCTTGCGAATAGGCGCAGCAAGGTGAGGAGTCTCCGGAGACCCGTCTGAAGGGACTGGCGTTTCCGGAGCAGATGATGTTTGTTGTTGCGCAGATGTCGTCACACGGGCTGCGGTTCCTCGGAGATCCCTTATAGGGACAGGCTTCTTCGGTCTTCCACTTGGTGTTCTGGGATCTGGAGAACTGGTTTCAGCGCTGACTTACAGGGTGTCGGAAATATTGGAATACCCACCCAATGTGAAGTCCGGATTCGAACCGTCAGGAAGCGGAAATTTCAGGCCCGAGACCAATGAGCCGGAATCCGCTGCGAGAGAGAGTATTTCGGTATCAGGGATTGAGTTGGAGGCAGTCTCCTTTGAGTCCCAGTCTTCATCCATGTCATCCAACCCTCCGATCGGGGGACATAGTTTCTGGACTTCTCGTGGCGCTGAGGACATACGATGAACAAGATACTCCTCAAGATAATCTTGCACATCATCATCCTCATAATGAACAACATCAGGCCCTATGTCAACCGATGCTTGGAATCCTCTTGGGTTCGTCCTTGTGCGAGCCGCTGCATAATTTGTCAGTCATCGGCTGAGACATTTGGGGGCGGAAGATTATGGCCCTGCTTACCTGGCAAGTAGTTTTCGTCGCACTTCTGTTGGAATTCCTGGACCGGTCCGTGCCGAGCGTAGATGCGAGCGGCCCAAAGGTGCCGGCAGTATTTTCCGCGCATTTTATACTCACGGCAATTGCAGGATGATGATATGAAGTCAACATTCTTATGAAAAAGGCCGTCTGCGCTGCTAAGGGTTGCGGAAACGTTTTGCCACTGTCTGAACCAGCTTGGGGTGGACACGCACCTCTGGTAATGGACGCGGTAATGCCCCTTTGAACCGTGTGGTTCCACCCTCCCATCCCGCCATGCCGCAAAAGCCCATTCAGTAATTTCATGGTACCTACGTGTCCATCTTCTTTGCCGAGGGGGAGCATAAAGGTAGAAGGGAAAGAATCGATCAAGAATTATCGATGCAAGCACATCGATTCTAATGTTGATTGGGTTAAAAGACTTGCGTACATTACACAGTTGCATCGTCGATGTGCGGACCTTTGGTTGGCCATTAATTGGAGAAACACTTTCCGAAACGATTGGAATAACGATTCAACATAGTTGTTTGTTGACCATGCTCCATCCCTTGTTTGCCCCGGGGGAAGCCCTATATCGGTGACCTTATCTGGAATAGGTGATTGGGTATAAGCGACATAAAGAAACCATATAGTGACATCACTTACCTTTCCAAGGATTAGTCCACCAATTGTTCTGAAAATAGTTGATGATCTCGCTGCATCGAGTTGCACTGAGATTGTGATGGCTCGCGAGCGCCTCAACACCTTCGTTGAATTTTATAACATGGGCATCAAACTCGTTAGGCTCTCGACACCTCTGCACAGTGCGAACAAGATCTAACAGCTCATTAATCGCTTCTCCGTTAGAGAGTCGAGAGCCATGTTGCGGCACATCATCACCAACCGACTCGGAATCATCGGAGTGAGCGTTGGTGTCGCCGGGAGTTGGAGCTCGTCGCTTTCTCATTTTCGAGACTGTGGCTTTTCGTGGGGTTTGTCTGTTACTGTTTTTACCGGAGTGCCTGCGGGTATTGACAACTCGTTTACCCTTCGATTGCCGTTTAAGTGCCTTGACCGAGGATGTGCGCCGGGGGCGTAAGCGCGATGTGGCCCAGCGAATAATCGCTTGAATCACATGGAATTGACACAAGCGGATTGGCACACCCGGGAACACTGCAATCATTGCCAACACGTAAGTATCTTGAATCGCGCCTTTTTGTTCTTCACAACATAGACTAACCGTGTTCCGTAGCCTTGACTTCAGCAGCTGCACGATCCATCATAACATGTGATGGCTGAAAACCGTCCGATATAACACTCCGAGCAGCAGCAATGACACGTTCCTTTGCATCATCTCTCTGGCCAAGCTGCTGACTTAGATAGTTGAGTAGTGAAGGGTCATCTATGTTGGACACATGTTAATTCCGCACAGTAATAGATTGTCCGTCGCACAAAGCCAAACACACCAAGGATTTCACGAGCCCGACCAATGACCCTCTCTTTCCATATCACCAGAAAGTCTTCTAAAGTCTCGGCTGTAACATTTGCTGAGATAAGGGCGGCAACTATACGACCGGTGTGAGCGCTAGCCTAGTGTCTCGGAATGCAATACATACCTGGCTCAACCCGTTCACAATCATTCACGGTCACAAGAAACGTGAGTGGGGCAACATTCTCATTCAGTGCACGCCAAGACGAGTCAATGCCAAGGCCGCGCACTGGTGCGTTCGTTAAGGCGGAGTCTAGAGCGGCTGGTGTTGCAATGGCAAACATTAGACACGATTTCTCTGTTTCATTTTCAGCATCACTATGTTCCCGATAACTAAAATAACATGATATTTTGTCATTCATACCGACTGTCGAGTGAAGAGTGCTCGGACACTCACATGAACACTTCTTGGGGGCTGCGTTCATGAAGCAGACGTAGTCCGTCAAACGCATGAACGGCTTGATACCGGCGTCGTTTAGCCGACACTGCCAGCTGTTTGACATGACCCAGCATCATTCGCCGAAAGGCAGGGATGACATCCGAATGATTGCTAGTTCCACGTTTTCTGGCACTTTGCGCCAATTCGATGTCTTGTTTCGCGTACAGATCAACAAGCACTGTGATTGAGAAGGTTCGAAGTCAGCAATAAGTGACGGAGGTCACGAGTAAAGTATTTACTTAGGAAACAACGGTGAGCGGTGACTCCCGGGATAAGGAGCCACTGCAATGCAATGGCTCGTAGCCGTTTGCTATAGTCAAGACGGTCTTCGGGAGCCTCCTTTTGGCAGTGGTTGTGTAGCTGCCAAATTGACGCTTCATTCGGCTTATCGGACATTATCTCTACCTGTAAAGGATTGCAGGATGAGTATAAATCCAGATGCCGGCAGCATTGCATGACATTCTGTTCCTAAGAAACTCGACTCACATGGAGGATGACCTTACATTCCGCGTTGGTACGATTTCTACGAATACGCTTTGGCTTTGATGGCCGCACATTGCCTTTTGCTGACTCGTCATCGGTCGTTGATTCACGGCTGTTGTCTATGTCTGCCCAATCGTCATTGCCATCGTCTGTGTCATTACTGTTGTCTGCGTCGTCGCTGTTGTCTGCGTCGTCACCGTCGTCTGTGTCATCACCGTTGTCTGCGTCGTCGCCGTTGTCTGCGTCGTCGCCACTGTCTGCGTCATTGCCATCGTCTGCATCATCCTTATAACAGCGCTGGCCGCAGTCATAAACGATTCGATATACTGGAATTGCTGCAATGGGTTGGGTTTGCATATTTCCGTATGCACGCCTAGCTCGGAGATCCTTAGGTCGATCGAACCCTTGATCAAGATACTCCAATGAAAAATTGGGGTGTGGTCCGAGGTACTCTTTAGGGTGATAGTCCTGGCGCTGCATATGCATGAAAGTCAGCGTGCAACAGATGGGAAAATATGCCGATTTACCTGGTTGTCAAACCATGTTGGCAGATCCAAAAGACGAATGCCAGTTTCGAGGCATTTCCAACCGTCACTAGGAAGCCGAATGATGGCTTGTAGGGCGCCTTTTTTCGCATGGATATGCTTGGAATGGGTGATTGCACGTTGCTCAACGGATCTGACTGTTTGCAGCAGTGTGGAACTCCGAAGTTTCATTCGGGCCGTTGTAATAGGGGTGCTCGGACTTCCGCCGGATGCAGATGGTGATATATTGGCTTCTGTTCCACGTTTTTGAGGAGGAGTTGACGGCATATCCGGTGGGCGCGTCGATGCTCGATTGGGGCCACTTGAAGATCCTTTGGCAGATATAGAGTCAAACGCGACTTGATTGGCCCGAATCTTGCGTGTGCTGGACAATGGAAGACGTCCACGCGGTTTTCGGGTGCGCGGAGGTGGTTTCAACTAGAAATGAGGGTCAGATGATGTAAATTGGACACGGAGCTGTCCTTACACGGATGGGAGGGCCAAGTATCTTTTCCGTCTCTTGGGACATGACTTGGATGGCAACTTATATCAATAAGACAGACGTGAGACAGCCAACGGCACAAGACATGAGACATACCACCTGTTTCCCTCCTTGTCGAAAGAAAAATGAATGAAATGAAGCAGAAAAGACGAGGGTGTTGGGTCCGGGGTGATAATTGGTGGAACGCGGGTGAAGGCTAGCTGAAAATTATCCCCGATTCCCCGATCCAAATATGGAAATTATAGCCGGGACGATGTCTCAGAGCGAGACACACATTTGGAGGGAGGTACAACCCCATAGCATGAAGAATTTAAGTACGACCTAAACCAGGGGACTCCCGGTGACGTGAGGATATGCGGTTTGTTTGGAAAAAATCTAAGACTTCAAATCGGTGAAATACCTGTCTTGCACCGTAGTGTGTGCAAGTCGAAAGGTCTCAAGCACACCATAAGGTTATAGTGCGATCGTAGAGTGATTTTGACATAAAAATTGCTCAGTATGAGTCCTTCAATGCCACAGAGTCGCCTTGCTCCGGGGCGATATTTGAGTCGGCCCAAGCAATCATTTGCATGCAACCAACAAGATACTCCCACCAGTTAAAGGCGGGAGGCACCGCACAGACGTCTTACAACATATTCAGTGTAAGCTGTGTGGCTGGGCCAGGTGTAGGAAGTAAGGGTCAGGAATGATGCGTGAATGCTAAGACGGCAGCAGTTAAGTTAACAATAGAAAATAAAATCTCACATATGACACAATGATAGTGATAGGTAGATAAGAATGTGTCAATTAATGTCGGCGGCACAGCGAGAGAACCACCAGACGATACAGAGTCGTCCTGCTCCGGGGCACTACATATGTAAAGCGGGG
>Ga0307508_10006600_pt1 | contig 10894 bp, 5 predicted proteins | sample 9_EM_MG_FD_203089 | JGI IMG/M metagenome (GOLD analysis project Ga0307508, IMG submission 203089) | Populus trichocarpa ectomycorrhiza microbial communities from riparian zone in the Pacific Northwest, United States - 9_EM | ecosystem: Host-associated > Plants > Roots > Unclassified | place...
ATCCTAGTTGCATCCAAACTCCCTCTCCTATCAGCCATCATGGTCCCGCAGCTTGTCCGTGTGAATCAGCTAACATATATTTCCAGGAATGCACATCTTTAGTAAAGTTTTTTTTATGGTAAAAATAATTGAAAATATATTAAAATAATATTTTTTTATTTTTTAAAATTTATTTTTAATATCAACGCATAAAAATATTAAAAGATTAATTTAAAAAAAAATATATTCAAATTTTAACAAAAACATGTCACAACCTCATTGCCAAAACACACGAGTGGAAGCAGAATAAAACGTGATTAGAAATGCTCGCTAGACAACTCTTGAATTTGGCAAATTAAATAGAACATTTCACACTGAATGCAGTTTAAAGTAGAAGCTAGCTAATTATTATTATTTTAGTAAATGTAAAATAAATGAAAAGTAAATCTAATAAAAAACAATTATTTTAGCTGAAACCAAAGTATGAAATATATAATTGTGTGAAGCTCAATGTAAAAAGTAGAAGCTAGCTAATTATTATTATTTTTTTCTGAGCAAAAAACAGAAGTTACCACATTATCAAACAGTCTGTGTCTGTCCCTGAGAAGGTAGCTTGAAAACAACCATAACAGAAATTCCACTGAAAGAAAATATTGTTTTATCTCAGTGTCAAACTTGGCAATGCCTACCAAACTAAAGAATATGGGCGGCTTGTTTTGCTATAAATACCACAAACCTTGTTCATTTCATGCATTACCCTCTCATCTTCTTTGCTTTTATTGTCTTTGCTCTTTGTATACCGATAATGGTTCCTACTCTGCAGTTCCTTTTGTTCCTTTCAGGAACTTTGCTTTTTATGCAGACTCTAGCAGAGGCTGCAACATGTAGCGACTGTTTCATTCATTCTAGGGCAGCTTACTATCCAAATTCTTATGAAAATGGAACAGACAGTAAGAGACCTCTAATCAAATATTTTAAAAAAATTAGATTAACCGTGCACTTACTACCAATTGAGCATGCATTCTTACGAGCCTCTTCTTATGAATTGCAGCAGGCAGATGCGGATATGGTTCATTCGGTGCAACCCTGAACGGCGGGGATGTATCAGCTGTATCTGACCTCTACCGTGATGGTGTCGGCTGTGGTGCTTGCTACCAGGTACTAATTAAAAGCATCATAATCACTTGTAAGCAAAATATTAATAAAAATAATTGCATACCAACATTTTTTTTTCTGCTATAGCATTACATAGCCTGATTCTGATGTTGGTTCTCTTTATATGTCGAAATACTCACCACAGTGATTTACTGAACCAGGTAAGGTGCACCGACAGTCACTATTGCACTGACAAAGGAGTCACCATTGTTGTAACCGACCATGGATCAAGTCATAACACTGACTTCATTCTCAGCAGAAGAGCCTTTGGTCGGATGGCTCAAACAACAGATGCGGCTGCATCTTTAATAGCCCTTGGAGTAGTTGATGTTGAATATAAACGGTAAGATGTGTATGATGACTTTATGCAGAAGACCTCTTATTTTTTGATTCACAAGAGACAGGTAAAAGAAACTTATGACTCAATCAAAGAGTCAAAGACTACGCTTTTAATAGGGTGAGGAAAAAGAAGTGTATTGGTTTTAACCATCAGCACGGCCAACACTTCAAATAACCTCCCCAAAGATGAAGTCTTAAAATAGTAGGGTTATTAAGCATCGTTATTACAAAAAATGCTCCCATGGCTATTCCATCGTTTTCCTAATGAAAACTTCTGCTCTGTATTTCATGAAGTTTGTCATGTGATGTGGACTAACTCAACTCTTTCTCCATGTAGTGTTTCATGCAGCTATCCAAACAAAAACATAACCATCAAAATCGATGAGAACAGCGACCACCCTTCTTACATGGGTTTTGTCGTTTGGTATCAACAAGGAAGGAGGGATATCACTGCTGTTCACCTGTGTGAGGTAATATGCACTGTATGTAATATTAAATGCACCTTTTAATCTTCGAAATAATTTACTATCCAATCACTTGATTTTGTATTCAGCTTCAAGAAAACTATGTGTCACCGATGATATTAAAAGGCAATTTTAAATAGTAAAATATGACGGCAAAGGGAATATTAGCTGATATAACACAGAAAGAAGAAACTGAAAGTAAAGATAGTAAGAGCAGCAACTAGTCTCTAGCTCATTGTATAAAAGCAAGCAAAATTAAATCGTCCAGTTTTTACATGTTATTTGAGTCGGTGAAACTGTTACTAACAAAAAGTTTTATGTGTAGACACAAAATTTTGCGTGCAAGGTCTTGGACAGAAGCTATGGAGCTGTATGGACAACTACTTCACCCCCCAGTGGACCCTTGTCACTTAGAATGTTATTCAGTGAAGAGGATGGAGATGAGACATGGGTAGTTCCAGTCAACAACATACCTAATGACTGGAAAGCCGGGCAAACATATGATACAGGAGTACAAGTGAACTCATAAAATCATGGGAAGCAGATAAATTTATCCAAATAAGCCCCTAGCTCTTCATTTTATTTATAATTTTGTCTTTTTCCCTTTGTACACGGGTATAGGGTCTAATAAGAGAAATTCATGAAAGTTTAATGTTGACTATAAAATTTCCGGGTATCCTAATAAAATTTGAATTTTTTTTCTTTACTTTCCTCCTTATCTTTAGCCAGAACGTCTGCTACTAGTCAACATCACAAATTTAATTTAAATAAGGGAAAAGACTCCACTTTTCCCTTTAGATGCTTACAAATCAATATACTTTGGCGCATAGCAGAGTTACTGGCGAATAAGATTTCCAACTTCTACACCATTGATCACCGTTGGAAATAGAAGGGTGCAAGAGGGGAAAAATTCCTCAAGACATTTACAAAAGTGAAGTCCAACACTTCCTTGTTCCATCTAACAATTACTACATAGGTACTGTGTAAAATATAAAGAGAAAATCAGTTGATGTCAGCAACCTAACCTGATTGTGCTAATTGACTCATCATCCTTCCATGATCAGAGATTAACAGCATCAAGCAGCATCTTTGACTAAAATTCTCAGAAGATGCAATCATACCGGAATCCTTGCTACAATGACAAGATGTCATGTTAGTAATGGAGACCTCAATTTGGTTGCGGGATAAAAACAAAGTAACAGATAAATAATAAAAGAATCATGGTTTTCCTTTCACAATACCTCTTTTACTTGAAGATTCAAAGTTATGTAGCATGCACTTAAAATCCTGTAAATACACCACCTTCAGAAAGCTCCGAAATCTAGAAATTTGCAAGAGGGATAACCTAAGTGGAGAGATTACTCTCAAGCAACCCATCTCTATCTGTTAGTAAGAGTGAGTAAGTTCAGCTTATCTAAAACCAAACATCTGTTCAGTTGAGTTCAAAACAAACAAAATTTCAAACTGGAGATTCTGTTAGTGAGAGAAGTGAACTACCTTACAGCCTCCATTGCTATCACTAATATTACATCGTTCTTGCAGAAAGGAATTAAGATTTGCTTGAGTAGCTCAATCTATTGCTGGTTTTGCAGGAACTTTTGTGTTCCATAATATTTCTGCTTCAAGTTTGAAAAGGTAAAAATAACCTCTCTTTTTTCCAGAGTTTCCTTATATGAACTGACAGAAGCATGAGATAAATTTATGCCTAGTGTTTAAAACCTGGGAGAGAAAATCTGAGACTGTCTCATGATTGTTTTACATTCTACCCAAAAGTCTGTGCATAACTTGTGACGAATTGGACTGCCGGAGCCAAATCTAACTTTAACTGCTCTACTCACTCGGTATTAACAACAGCAACGAAGGCCATGGTAATTACACATCTCATCTTCATGAGTGGATGAATAATACATTGGAAAACCTAAAATATTAACCCCCTTGAGGACCATGCCATTGGTGATCTGCTAAATTTACGATCAAAATTTAGCAATTCCAGTAGCGCGGGCAGGTCTTAATCTTTATAAATAAGCTTTCTCAAGGGAAATAATAAAAAAATAACGCCAAACATGAGTTTTTGCATGTCCTTTCTTGTTCTCTTTCCCCTGTTTAGAAGGCCTATATAGGTAGCATTGATATTATTTGATATTATATTAGCGGTTATTTTTCTAAATATTTTTCGATTGAAAATATATCAAAAACAACAAAGAAGAGGCAATTAGAAACAAGCAGCTTCAATCAACCTAAAATTTACTGTAAACTCCGAATATGGAGACAAGACTCCGTGCCTTTCCCTAGAAATAGTGCAACCGCATTTGCCAAATAAAGTTTCCCCTGATGGCATATTAGAGTTCGCAAGGATAAGCCACAATTGATCACTGAACTGATCACTGATCTCTGGGCAATGCTTGAGGTCTCAGGACCTGATTCAACAAGAACTCAGTTCCTGACCACGTTGAACTAAAGCTGTTGCACTTTTTACTAGTCCAACATGCTTTAGTTTTCCTAGTGTGGACAAAGATAGAAAGTACCCTCAAGCTCTTCAGATGAGAGAATATGGACCTTCACATGGATACTGCAAAACGACGGTAGTTCTCCTTGCATCATTTGCTGAAAATCGAATACACTGCAAATATTATATTTATCCAATTTCTATGATCAATTAATTCAAAATATGGGTTAGTCCGTGCAAGAGTGAGCAATTAATTCAAATATGAACTCACCATTACTTCGATCAACCCCATCCCAAAGTCTTCCTGGTTTTATACCATATCGATCTGGTGCAGCATCAAATCCTCGTTCTATCCAGCTGGGACTTGGTATGTCCTGGGGAATTATAAATCCCGATTCCGTCATCTTCTCACTATCCCCTAGGTCTGCCAGAACAGGTTCAGAGCGCTTTTTCTGCAACATGTCAAGAATATCCGACTGCAACATGTCAAGACTCAATATTTAAGAATCAAAGTCAAACAGAAAATCATTTGTATTTTCAGAAACGGAAAAAACTAGGTACCAAACCATGCAAAATCTAAGCCAAATTTTGTTCGGTCAGCTAATCACCTTGACCAAATGTTACAATGGATCATCCCATCGTACTCTATCCTTCAGCATTTTGTCAAGCTCCAGATCATCCCTGCAAATACAACATGCATCAACAAATTGCTATATCACATAAAGGTTCATTTCTTTCGCCATGTTTCTTTGGATCTAAAAGAAGATTCTGACAGACACCCCAACATTTTTCCCTCATAAAAAAGAACAATAATATTAAGTTAAGAGAGAAGCTTTTAAAAAATGATGTGATCCTTTAATTAGAGAAACAAGAAGGATACAGCAGTCCACAATGCTATTAAATAAAATTAACAATCAGGGAGCATTCATCAAGCATCTTATTCATCCAACACGCTAATCTAGTGTTAAAAAACATTCAATCCAAGATTTCAGTTTCAGAACAAATACACTGCCTATTTTGCATCGAGAAATTGTTCATTGCTAATTCTTAACAGATTGAGCAGGTAGCCTTCGAAGAAAATTTGGAAAAAACTGGATATTGAAAGTGGCTAGCTTCTCAGCTTCTTATTTACATTCAGTTTTCTCGTCACACAGTGCCAGTCTTTGTTGCCAGGATGATGGGTTTAGCAAATCAACTAGATGCGTTTTCTTTTTCAAGTAATCATCCTTTTGATATGCGCTCTTCTGCTGTATTGATTAGTAAAACATAGTTAAAAGCATGTTCAAAGTATCATTGGTTACATTCTCAAGTAGGGCGGGTTTCATGAAACCAAAACATAAGCAAACACCAGCTCGTTCACTTCTCCATGTTACTGTCAGATTGTGCATGGCTATATTAAATCAGTATAGAATGCCACTGCCCTACACCATGATATTCATCAAGGGCCACCAAAATGTTCTAGTTAGCCAAAATTGTAATAAGAAATTTATGTGTACAATTTAATGGTAATTTTCCGGCCATTAGGGGTAATTTTTGCCTGCTTCAATGTATTTGCAAGCTGAATGCTGGAAATATTACTCATATCACAAGGTCACTTAAATAACAATACAACCCTATCGCAAAAACTCACAGGCTTGATGAACCCCAAGTTTGGCAGACATGTTGAACCCTCAGCAAATGTTACTGATAAATCTACAACTGGTGTTCGATTATTCTCACCATGATCCATGGCAGTCCCCTATACTAATTTAGACCACAAGGCCCTTCCTAATATTTTCAACGTCACAAGCACACGAAACAAAGGGTCTATTGTTTCACCATCGAAAGAGGTTAAACCCAATTTCAACAAAAGCGTTTTCACTTATGTTCGGAGAGTGTAAAATATAGAGAGACTTAATTGGTTTTACACCAAACAATTGGAAATGGAGGAGTATTTTAACACATTTTGGAGTGAAAAAAACCAACTACCTATGCATGATTTAAGAAATTCCTACAACACTAAGTCCACATCCTAGAAACACACAGAAAATCTTCTTTCCCATCTTAGAACATCTTTACCCCATAGTTCAGTTTATGATGAAACAAACAGCAGCTTCAGCTTCCACAATCACATGTAAGAAATCCGTATGGTTAATGTGTGCCAGAGAGCTGATACTGGTTAATAGAAGGTTTGCATTCAAAAGAACTCACAGTTGAAATGAATATGTGAACAGACATTGCGCAGATGGAAAGAACAGAACTACTTAATTAACCATGAAATAAGACAAAGTCAGCACATGAAATGAGCAAAGAGATCAAGCACTTTAGGTGCTCATAGGAACTTACAACAATGATGCGTCCTTCTTAGTTTTAAAAATTTCTTCCCGCTTATCACGACCAGTAATCAGACCAGTTTTTGGTTGTTCCATTGAGGAAGCTGAACCAGATGATTCTTTCCAGTTTTTGCTAGGTGTAGAAATGTCTTGAGCCATAGATGCACGCGAATTACCACTCTGAGTTGAACGCTGCCGTGATGATTGAGAATTATCAGGTGATCCTGATCCCTCAACATCCTTCTTGCTTCTCCTTGGGGGTGAAAGATCTAACTCGGGTTTCGGTGAAGGAGAATAGTGCCGTCGCCTCTGTTGTCTTGGAGTAGACAAATCAGTTTTTTCTCTCAAAGGCAGATTCAGACCACTGGAGTGTTTGGATTTCGTATCAGGTTCGGGTGATGGAGAATGATGGAGTTTTCGCTGCCTTCGTTGTGATCACAAATCACTAACTTCTCCTGAAGGCTTCATCGGCGGTTCTGGAGATGGTGTATCATTTCGATACCTTCGTTTATGAGGTGATGACAAATCTGAATTCAAATTTGTATCAGGTGCAGGAGATGGGATATGGTACTGTCTCTGTCGTTGACATGGAGGTGACAAATCTGTATCATCTCCACCATATTGCAAAGAATTCCCTTCATGCTCAGGTGAAGGCATGCCGATCTGAACTTTCCTTTTAGGAGGAGGATACAAGGATCAGCAGAAATCGCACGTTTAGGAGAAAATGTAACCCAACGACTTCCATCCTCTGCTATTGCATTGTAAGCGCGTTGAGCTCTAATTAGCTCCAGCATCCTCGTTCGTTTAACTTCTATGTCTTCTTCGTGAACTTGAGGCTCCTCTTCATCTAGAAACACACGAGAATAACACACAAACACATTATCAAAGCAAGATCCAAATCCTCAAATACACTAAAGTATAGTATTGATATTTTTTATTTTTTACCAGCTGTTCTTCCTCTTCTTCAAGCTTTACTGGTTTTTTCCAAACAGGATCTTCATCCACAACTAAAACGCCAGGGCCGTCCGGTTCAGCTTTCTCTTCTTATTTTTCTTCTCTTCTTCTATATTGTTACTTTCATATTTTTTTCAAATATTCTTTCAATAACTTGTATCCGCTGTTTGAAATTATAGTAATGTTCGATAAAATATTTTTTACCTGTAAATATAAAAAAATAATATTTTTTATGTTTTAAAATTTATTTTTTACATTAATATATTAAAATATTTAAAATTTTAAAAAATAAAAATATTTTATAAACACGGAACAAAGACACTCTTAAACCAACATCTTCCTACCAAGCGCAGAAATTTAAACAGTTATCGACTAGAGAAAAAAAAAACGCGAAATATAAACTGATTTTTTATCTTAAAACAGATAATCATAAAATTAAGGATAAGCAATTCAAACGCATAAAATAAATAGAATCGAAGAGAGAGAGAAATCTAACCAGTGAGGGAGGAGTATTTGCAGCAACCAGAGAACTCCGATGGAGGCGTCACTCAGTTGCCGTCGGCAAGTTAAAGAGATTAATGTAGTTTTTGTAAAAGCACTGTATTTAAAAAAAAAATTAATTTAAAATTTTTGTTATGTTTTTTAATGATTCTAATATATTTTTAAATAAAAATTATTTTAAAAAATAATCATTGCTATAACATCAAACACTATTATAATAGAATATTAATAACACAAATAAAAACAACAACAGTAATAATAAACAACATCAAATTCAACCATTTAAAATTATAATGTTAAAAAATCTAATTTAAAATTTTATTTTTCACTAATTATTATATATTTTTTAAAATAAACTCAAGAAGTTAATATAAATAAACCAGGAAATTTAAAAATAAAAGTTATAAACACTAGATAAAATAAAATTAGTAAATATAATTTTTAATTTTTAAACTAAATATAAATAAAAAATAATAATTAAAAAAACAAATAGTTTTATCTAAAAAAACTCTCAGGATCAGTTTTCAAGTTGGAAATAACTCTTCTTTTAGTTCTAGCCATCTATACACCTACATTACTATTGTTATCCACCATTAAAAATGATATGAACACCATATGCTTCTTTTAAGTTCTAGCCATTTATACACCTACAATACTATTGACCATTAAAAATAATATTAACAATATTTGCTCTCCATTAACCTCTAACATGCCAACACTATAAAGTTAGTTAACTCGAATAAATTAGGCCAGGAATTAATTTTCAAAACATTATGAATCTTTATAAATCATTACTAGTTGTCAATAGCTTGATCTACATCATACCATTTTTTATGTAGCTGGGTTTGCAGAGATTAGGGTTCTAGAAAGTTATGGGGAGATGGTTCAAACACATTATATGGATGGTTTAACAAATGTTTTCATGGATCGATAGTTTAGACTCAAGAGAAGGTTTGGTCACGCCAAACTAAAATAGTGATTTAAATTGACGATAACATAAAATATAATTGTTGGATTGAACTCCAATCTTTAAAGGAGATTTTACATATCGTTTACGTATCGCGGTTAACTTTATAGGTTATTGGATTGTTGGGTCTCATGAAATTAGGTTCAGACATTGTTGTTTGGGTGAATTTTGTTATTTTTCTTTGATTTTTCTGGATTTATTGTTTATTTTGAATTTTATATTATTTTCCTTTATGTTTTAATATTTTGAATTTTTTTCTTAATTTAGGTCGGTTTTTTAGCCTATAAAAGGCATTATAAACCTCTTTAAAGGACATACTTGGTTATATTAATATTTCAAATATAAAATAAGGTTTTAGTGGTCTTTGTATATTAACCCTATTTCAATATATCTTTTGTTTTTTATGCTTCTACCTGCATCATTTTCTCACATAATTCTATTATCTAGAATCTCCTCCCTTTCTTCTCTTTCTCCTTCATAAATCAAGATAAAACCCCTCCTCTCAACAACTGTCCTTTATTTTCTACATGTCCATACATGTTTCTTTTTTATATTAAAGGTATATGTATTACATTGTCCATCATGTATGAAATTCATGTCATATTATCATAGTATACCTTGCAATAAATAATATGTATTTATAAATATTACATCACACCAAATAATATCCAAATATTTCTTACATATAAAAAATGTTTTTTTATTTTGGGTTATAATTTTTCTATTACCTCGATTGACACCACATTCTCATAACTATCACTATCATTATCACTATCAATATCAAATTAAATACCTTATTCTTGATGACATATGCTGAACTGAAGATTCATGAACTTGAACCATGCCCTCTTAACGACAGAAATGAAATTGGGTTGAATAAATCTCAAAGGAAGAGTAGCCTCTAGGAAAAGAACTACTCCTAACAAAAATCAAAGCAGCACACTCTATTAAACACACATAAAACATCGGGACCAAAGACTTTCCACTTGAAAAACCGAACTTTCATTTGTTCACGTCGGCTCGTCTCTTTAGCTCTCAAAAAGAGAAGCATGGAGTTTTTAGACGAGGACGCCAGACCTCGATTCCTCTTTCAATCTCGCCCGATCCCATCTTCACTAACCAATACCCAAACCCAACAAAAACCACTTAACAAATGGTTCCTCTTCCTATCAATCTCTCTCTCTTCCCTTTTGTTGCTTCTCTCATTTCTCTACCTCCAAACAGAACCAATCAGATCCCTCCTCTTCTGGGTCTCCATCTCCCTCCTCGTTGGCCCTTTCGCTCCCTCTCACCTCACTGGAGGTGACATTCGTGTTGGTCAAGGCCCAATCCTTGAACCCCTTGAACAAGAACCCGAATTTGTAGAAGAAAAACAAGCTAGAAAAAAGAGATCAAAACCGATTAGATCTGAAGAGATTGTGAAGAATCCGATTCAAAATGTGGAAATAACAAATGGGTTGTCGAGTAAAGGGAAAAAGGCTGAAACTTTGGCTAGTGGTGAAAAGGGTTTGGTGAGAAATGAGGGAGAGAAGGAGTGGAATGAAGAGGATTCGGAGATTCTGAAGAAACAAATGGTGAAGAATCCTGTAGGGAAGCCAAGGAGATGGGAGGTGATTGCGGAGGCATTTAATGGGAGGTATAGAGTGGAGAGTGTGATAAAGAAAGCTAAAGAATTGGGAGAGAAGAAGATGGATGATAGTGATTCCTATGCGAGATTTTTGAAGAACAGGAAGCCACTGGATACAAGAGCTGAAAGTGGGAGTCAAGGATTGGAGAG
>Ga0307508_10006601_pt1:0-5000 | contig 10893 bp, 9 predicted proteins | sample 9_EM_MG_FD_203089 | JGI IMG/M metagenome (GOLD analysis project Ga0307508, IMG submission 203089) | Populus trichocarpa ectomycorrhiza microbial communities from riparian zone in the Pacific Northwest, United States - 9_EM | ecosystem: Host-associated > Plants > Roots > Unclassified...
ATGTGGTAGCCGTTTCTCAGGCTCCCTCTCCGGAATCGAACCCTTATTCCCCGTTACCCGTTGAAACCATGGTAGGCCTCTATCCTACCATCGAAAGTTGATAGGGCAGATATTTGAATGAAGCATCACCGGCACAAGGCCATGCGATTCGAGAAGTTATTATGAATCACCAAGAGAGCGGCGAACCGCATTGGTTTTTTATCTAATAAATACACCCCTTCCAGGAGTCGGGGCTTTGAAGCATGTATTAGCTCTAGAATTACCACAGTTATCCATGTAGTAAGGTACCATCAAATAAACTATAACTGATTTAATGAGCCATTCGCAGTTTCACAGTATAAATTTGTTTATACTTAGACATGCATGGCTTAATCTTTGAGACAAGCATATGACTACTGGCAGGATCAACCAGGTAACTATTCCTACACTGGGATACAACCAAATGGCTGAAAACCAGTCCGACCGCAAATCACATGCACCAAATGTGCAGAATTTGCCATCAGGGCGTTCGTCACCAGACAATGCGAGTTATTTTTCAACAATTCACATCACCGAAAAAAGTCCAAAATTATATGGACCAACCCGCATCAACCCTCTTTCACTTGCACAGATTAATAAATCCAATGCTGGAAGCAGAGAGAGAGCATCAGCAGGCCATCTTTTACTATTCCCGTGGGACTCACAACCTTGGGTACAGGATCTCCCAGTCAACTAAGACTGGGATCGCCGACCTAAGAGAGGGACTGCATCAGAACTGGTCGATGCCCCCACAAGTGAGGCTCATCCAAGTTCAAGCGGATCCCCAAATGTCTCAATGATCATCAGATGTAACCCTAAAAATCAGATGGGCAAGCACATCCACAACCTTTTTCTACCATCATGGCTCAAACTCACAGAGTTGAGCACAATTTATCAAAAGGGCAGGAAAAGAAGAAGGGCAGCACCGACTGGAGACCCTTCCCCCCACAAACCATACCACCTTCTCGTTTTAGGCCATCCCAAGCCAGTACACCGCCGGATAGGCAGACAGCAATGCAGCTCGGAACAGGCAAAACATGCCAAAACCCACCCAAAAACTACCCCTGAAAGCAGATTCACAGTCTCGAACATAGGTAAACCAAGACATCGGCCTGCCCCCCAAGATCACTGGCACTAACAGCCATGACCGGACAAACTCGCATCTGGACCCCCCATGCCTCCCCTGCTCAACCACCTTCATGAGGTATGTCGCGGTACGCGTCGATGTCTTTGACTTTTAGTTAATTACCAGGGCTGGGAATTTTTTTTTCAAAATTCACAAAAAAATGTCGCGACTTAGTTTCTGCCGATCCCCACCCCCTAACCCCTACGGTCAATTCTGGCACACCATGACAATCCAATACACCCCCGGTGCTCACTGCTGATCCGGGGGAAGTGTGAATCGCGGATTATGAAAATTGCTAATATTAGGTAAAGTGTTGATCGCTGATTAGGAAAAGTGTGAACCACCGTTAATGACCGATTAGGAAAAGTGTCAATCATCGATTAAGAAAAACTTTTTACGGCTGTTTAGGAAAGGTCTCAGGAAAAGGTCACGACCGTTTTGATGGTCAGTGTTAACTGCTGAACCGGAAAAGCGTGAGTCGTCGACTAAGAAAAGTGAGTGAGACCAGCTCAGGTGATTCTGAGACCGCATCGCTTGTCATGTCTGGCCCGGAAAACCTCACCTTTATGGCACCTCTGCACCATATGAGAGTCGGCCTCTCACTGGAGCAGCTGCAAAGGACGCATGCGGTGTACAGTGCTGTCATTCACGACAGAATATCTGCTGCGGAGGGCGCAAGGCAACTCAAAGCGATCATGAACCATCGAGAAACATATAGGGTTTATATCAAGATCTTGTTCGCTTTCCTGGCTGGCTTTGCGATCTGCCCTATGGGATTCTCTGGCAGCTTCGTGGACGGTTTGGTAGCTGGTGCATCCAGTGCATTCCTCATGATTGTCCAGCTCCTGAGGGGAGGTGATATTTTGTTCACCGGGATATTCGAGTGCGCCGATTATTCCATCGGGTTCCTGTACAAACTGCACTCACTCGGCCATATCACAGGATCGTTGTGGCGATATTTGTGTCATTCGTTGCTAGAATGCTGAACAGCATCGGCGGCCACATCTTTTGTTACAGTGCCATATCCTCATCTGGGGTTGTGCTTATTTTGCCTGGATTCCTTGTCCGTACGTGCCTCGGTTCCATCTTATTTCCAATTTTTGTGGAGATTTCTTTTGCGATGATGCACCTGACTTCAGTCCAGGGTTCCCTCGAGCTCGCATCGAAGAACTTCATCACCGGTGCCACAAAGATTGTCTACGCAGTCATTTATTCTTTAATTCTGGTGAGCCTATCCGCCGGATTTGTCGAGCCTTTTTCACTGAAGGGTCGGTCAATGCAGGGTTTTAGCCTGACATTGGGCTCGGACATTGCATTTCTTGTGAATTCCAGCTTCCGGGTGCAAAGGGACCTGATGGCTGCTGACATTGGACGAACAATCAGCTTGGTAGGAACTTACACCTCTACCAACAATACCGACTCGCCGTTGGCCCTGAATGGCACATTATTATTCAACCAGCTGGTACTCCCCGATGAACCGCTGGTCAAGTATCATTACATCATCGAGGGCTGCTACCGTGACGTCTCTTGGCCAATGGTTTTTCAGCCGTTTACGTGGCCCTGGTTGTTTGCCTTAGCACCTCTCTTCGTTCTTTGCCTTGCAACCTTGAACGGTCAAGGATGGAGGGACTGGAGGAGATTGCTTGTCATTGTGGCATTTGGATGCTGCTCATTTGCTGCCAATAAGGTCTTCAACATGTGGATATATGACCGGGGCGATGTTGTCAGTGCAATCGGTGCAACGGTAGTTGGCATTTTGGGCACAATATACGGTCACTATTCCGAAGGCGATGCTCTACCTTCCATGATCCCAGGCATCCTTATTCTTCTTCCAGTGAAGTCCGACGGTGCCCGCACCTGTTTCCCGATTCCCTAACGTTTTGCCTGACAGGCCGGCTTATCTGTCGTTGGTGGCCTTAGTGCAAACTTTCATGATCCCGCAGGCTCGGTCACAAGCTGGCTCGGCTCTGGGCTCAAGATGGTCCAAGGCGGGTTGAGTCCCCCTACGAAATATACGGCTGTTCTGACGACAATTTCCCAGTGACCATTGGCATCACGGTCGGCTTGTTCGGTTCTAACCTTGCCATCGCTACCTTCATGTCAGTGACCCACAAGCTCAAAGGAGCCCCACCTCGGAAAGCCCAAGTTGGCAGTGCATTTTAATTCGTTGATTAGGAAAGGTGCTAATTGCACATTAAAAAAGGATTAATCGATGGTTAGGAAACACGTTAATCGCGGATTAGAAAAGGCGTTAGTTGCCAATTAGGAGAAGTGTAATTGCCGATAGGAAAAGTGCAAATCCACTGGATCATGGCTGATAAGAATCGCCGAACAAGAAAACTGTTGATCGCTGATTCCGAATAGTAGGGTGCATCGCCGATTAAGAAGTGCGTTACTTGCTGATCAGGAAAAGTGTGAGCCCAGCTCAGTGTGATTCTGCTCCGTCTCCTCAGAATGCGAAACAGTCTGTCTCATCCTGCATCTCTCGGCCGATGAAGGCTCCATATGGATGATGGGATGGGCAGGGTACGCTGTGTGTGAGATTGACACCTGGACACTGAGACGGAGAAAAACAAAAACAAAACAACCACAGCACCTAGGATTCCCATGTGGTCCCCCACCATGGTACTAACTAGGCGGCACTCTGGTTAACTGCGCAGATCGGACGGGATGCGGTGCTTTCAGAGTCCTATGGCCGTGGATGTCAGCCTACACTCATACTTGATTATCACAATCAGAACCCAATGTTTGTCTTAATCGGTGATTTACACATTTCCTAATCAGCGACTAACACATTTCTTAATCAGTGATTAAGACTTTTCCTTGATTTGTGTTAACAAATTTGTACACCGGTCCTATGCACCCATCCAGCGCACCCCCTACACACTTCTTATCTCAATCCCGCCATACTCGTGCGCTTGGCCCTCGCCCAGGAGATACATATGATGTCTCCACCGTTGCTGCAGCCGACTACGATGTTGATGTCCGGTCCGGCTTCATGCCGCCCACAGAGCCGGTTGCCCGTCTAGATGGCGACTTTGAGATATGGGAAGACGTTCTAGATGCCGCACTCGGTCGAGTAAAACTCGCTTCGGATCTTGCAGATGCATCTGAAGATGAAAAATCTTTTGTTGGCAGATGGCGGGATCAAGTCAGACAGGTGTGCAACGATTATCAGGAAATTTTCAGATATTTGTTGAATGCAAATTTACGATATCCTTCACAACTGTAGATGCCTGCGATCTCTGCCGATTCGCTGTTTGAAGACGAACGACGTCTCCGAAGGGCGCATGTCGCTCTCGCCTATCTCGTGCACTTTTATGTTCACTCCGGGGAACATGATGCTACATCGCCAATATTGATACCTTCCGCCGTTTCCCTACCCTTCGTAGCAGTGTCTCGGGAGCTCGGCATACCTCCCATCCTGATGTATGCGGACACCGTTTTGTGGAACTGGAAACTTAATACCCAGCCGATTACTCTTGCCGTCGGACGTGTTCGGAGCAACAGCGCATTACCAACACTGGGTCCACCTTCGACCGATATCTCCACTCGAACGTCATTCACTTGTTCCTCCGATGAAAACTGTTTCTACATAACATCTGCACTGATCGAATTGCGCGGCGTGGAGGCACTAGCTCTCATGCGACACACATTAGACGAAACATTCTTATCTGATGCGTTGGCCGCGCGTCGTGTGACCAAATATCTCACTCGCCTGGCCCGTGTCATTGAAGATATCACACAATTGATTCTAGACATGAGGAAGAATTGTGATCCGGTTGTATTTTACGATAAGATACGACCTTGGTTTCACGGTGCTACTGCGCATGGCAGAATGGGTTGGCGTTTCGAA